>Ga0180215_1004616_pt1 | contig 12116 bp, 29 predicted proteins | sample eDN3rd37CBELigBY_FD_128871 | JGI IMG/M metagenome (GOLD analysis project Ga0180215, IMG submission 128871) | Enriched backyard soil microbial communities from Emeryville, California, USA - eDNA 3rd pass 37_C BE-Lig BY (version 2) (version 2) | ecosystem: Environmental > Terrestrial > Soil >...
GGCGCTGTGCGAGGCCGGGCCCACCGTGCGCTGGCCCGCGGAGGACCTCCAGGCGTTGCGCGAGCGAGTCTTTTCCGCGTTAGAAGATTTCGTCGAAGGCGAGCTCGACTTACGCGAGGTTCGACCGTCGCGTCGGATCCCCGTTGCTTTGACCGAATCCCTCTGATGCAGCACACCTAAACCACGCGGTTTCGCTATCCGTCACAGGGCGGCGACACGGCGTGGGAAGAGTTCTCCAAGGGCAACGCTGATAACGACGACGCATTGCTGCCACTGCAGCGCCAGGGCGGCGCACTTCGGACGACTTACGTGGCGCTCCAGCTGGGCTGCCTCCTCACGGCGGCCGACGGCAACGCGAGCGGCGAGATGCCCGAGGAGTCCCTCCACGCCGCCATCACCCTCCTGCGCAACGTCGCGGACCGCGTCGCCCTGCCATACGCCGAGCGCAAGGCCTCCGATGAAGGTGCGCGCGCCCCGCGCGACGGCGAAGGATTGGCAGCACATAATTCACGGTAGTTCTTGCAGATCCCCGATGAACCATGCACCCAGGCATCCGCAATCTGGCCAAGTCCGCGGTGGCCGCGCTCGACGACGTGCTGTATCGGCTGGGCGACTGCTTGCGCGCCTTGACGGACTTGCTCGTCCACGTGCGCCTTGCGGACAGCCTCGTCACGACAGTGGCCGTGTTGGCGCAGCACGCCTTCCTTGGCGACGCCACCACCCCCTTGGGCGCCGCCGGCGCTAAGCTCCTGTCAACTGTACGGCCTGGCAGAAACACTCGTCGACAATTTTGCTGCGCCGCTCACACTTGCACCTTGCTGATGGATGCGGTGCCACGGTGCCCAGCTGTTCTCGCACTACACCTCATACCGTGACTTTATTCTCGATGACCTCCTGACGTCGGTCAAGCGCGGCACCGCAGCACGCGCCGCGCCGTCGTCGCGCGCCGCCCGGTAGGCAACACCAATTACCTCACACGCAATCTGCGCGCATCGACTGACGTACTAATTTCTCGCTTGCGCTTGTCTCGCACCGACAGGCACTCGATCGCCTCGAGCGATACGGGCCGCCCGCTGCAGCCGCTCACACAGCTGCTGCTCGAGCTCACGCAGGCCAGCTCAGCGTCGCTGACGGCATTCCAGATCTTGCTGCCTCTGGGCAGCAACGCGGCCGCCAAGACGCAGCATGCGGAGCAGGTACGGCCCTGCAAGACTGTAAGGCGCGCTTCGCCGCGCTCACCGCCGAGCCGCCGGAGTCCTTCTGTCAAAACTATCCAGCTTATGATCAACGCGCACGGGGCCTGGAAAGCCGCCATGGCGACGGCCACCCACTGCGTGCAGTATCTCGTTACGCGGTAGGCCCCGTACAATTACCACATCCGTCGGTGCCGACAGCATTCCTCAATCGACTAGCTTGCCACATTGGGTCACACACATTCGCAGCGCGACAACTACAAAAGTGGCGCAGGCCGAGAACGAGGCCCGCGCGGTGCTCGAGTCCGTACTGACCGACCTGCTGACCGTCATGGGCTCACCCGAGTGGCCCGCCGCCGAGCTCTTCCTCACCCTCTTTGCCGTCAAATTTGTATGCTCGTGCTGACTATAGCACCGCGGAAACACGGCACGCCAACTAATGCTTTTTAACCCCCACGACCCCAATACCAACGTCGCAGGTGACGACGCTCGAAGAGAACCCGGTCGCGACAATAGCACAGGCCGACGAGAAGCGCGCCAGCAGCGCCGCGCGGGCGCAGTGCCTCGACTACCTTGGCCAGATCATCTGCCGCCTTCGCACCCCGCCCCAAGCGCCGCCCACGGCCGCCGGCGAAGCCGCGCCCTTCGCGGTCCGGCCCGACACCCCGCTCGAGGACCTGAGCGCGCTGTTGGACGCGGCCGACTGCATCGCCAGCTACCTGCTGCGTACCCGTGGCGGTGGCGCGCGTGAGCTCGTGCGTCTCCAATCGTGGGACTTATTACACGGGTGCCGGTTGCACTGCTGACACCCCGCCTGATGGTAATGCCTGTATGGGCGCCCACAGGATGCGCACCGCTTCCACCTGATGGTGCTGGCTCAGGAAGTGGCCGCCAGCCACAAGCCGGAGCAGTCGACGACGTTGGTCGCTGGCCAGATGGAGCTCATAGAGCGGCGCTTCCGCTGGACGTCCGCCACCGTGCCTGCGGTGGCCGGTGATGAGGGGTATGGCAAGTAACACGATTTCTTTTGCAGCCTTCGTCGTTCTACTGACCGCATCTTCCCCCAAACCCATCGTGGACGCCCTCCATTTAGGGTTAGCACGGCCACAGCGCGCGTGCGGCCAGCGTACGCGGCCTGGCTGCTGTCGACGCGCCGCATGCTGCACCGCAAGCTGCCGTCGTTCCTCACGACCGTGGTGCAGGCGCTCAAGGACCCGCAGCCGACACTGCGCACGCGCGCGCTCAAGGTGCTCTGCCACGTCGTCGAGTGCCGCCCGACCCCGCAAGACCTGGTCCGTGCACGGGCATTGGCATGGCGGTGCTGCCGATGCCCGGCTTATGACGTCCCCTATCTTTCGTGACTCTACTATAGGCTCAAATGGTCCCGGGCCTGACTGGCTTGGAGGACGAGTCGCCGCAGGTGCGCGAGGCCGCGACGGACTTTTTGGGCCGGCTTTTCACCCTGGACAAGACTCTGTCCAAGCAGTACTTTAGCAAGCTCATCCCCGCGCGCGCGATTGTACGGCCCGCTTGGCGTGCCCGCGCGGTAGACGGTATGCTTAACAGCGTACATCCACTCCCAACTGAATGAAATTGTTGTAGGACGCGAGCGTGGCCGTGCGCAAGCGCGCCATCGGGGTGATCCAGGAAGCCCTGGAGCGGGGCCTAGACGTGAACGAGCAGCTCGACGCCTTCTTTATCCTCCTCCAACGCACGGGCGACAGCGAGGCGTCCGTGCAAACCGAGGCGAGCCGCGTGCTGCAGGCGCTGCTTTTTGAGGCCCTGCCGGGCATCGCGCCCTGGTCCGCCGCCGACGCGCCGCCGGCGCAGCGCACCGCGCATGCCGACCTCCCCGCAGAGTCACGTGCCAAGTTGACCAAGCGCCTCGACTGGATCGAAGCCATGGCACGGGACGATGAATGCACCACCCATCTCCTCCGCTGGGTCCTTCGCGTAAGTGGAACATACATAGGCGTAGGCAAGGCGGACGCATGCTTATTGCTTATGCATTGTGCCTGGTGTGCGGTGCCACATCGTACAAGGTGATCCATATGCCGGATGGCCGCGCGGATGCGCTCGCCCACTGCAAGGCGGCGATACCGACGCTGTACGCCCTAGCCGACGCAGCGGCCGAGCGCGCCACAACGCTTGAAACCGCCGCCGCTACGAATCCAGAAGCGGTACGACGCGACGGAAGACGGCTGTCGCCCAAGCTGACGCGCCAGCTGACCGATTCGTCTTCGTCAATCTCGTTAGCTTTGTTTCGCAGCGCGCGAAGCTGGCCTGGACGGCGGGCGCCCTCGCGCTGATTGTTCGCGCCGTCCCAGCGGCGGTGGCGCCGCATACCACCGCCCTGGCGTCCCTGTTGGCCCTTGGCGTGCAGGTATCTGGGCGCGGAGACTGGACATTTGATTTCTCTGTGTGTGTTCTCTGCCTCACCGATCCCGCGCCCGCTTCACTCGTGTACCCACGCCCGCAGCAGCAGTCGCCGAGTCAGCCGATCGACGAGGCGATCGTGAGAACGGTGATGCACACGTGCACGGTGGTCGCCGGCGTCGCGCCCGTCCTGGCCGCGCAGCCGCCCGTGCGCAGCATCTGCACCGAGATCGAACGGGCGCTGCACGAGCTCACGCGCCGCATGAGCGCCGCGGTACGCACGCCTTCTGCGGCGCCGGAAGAAGAAGGTCTATTGCCTATCTAACCTCTTCTCTTTGATTAGCTTGGCGTCCACGCTACAGGTTGTCAAACAAAGCGTCCCGGCCTTCTGCGCCGTCGCCCAGCACCTGACTCGAGACCCGCGGCCGCTCGTCGCCGTGCTCGCGCACTACTTTGGTGAGTCGTTTAACGGCCAGCATAGAGATGCTATGAACGTCGGAACTGACCACGCTCACTTTTGCAACATTGAAACGCGGCATCAGGCTTCTTGCACGAGCGCCGCAAGGCGACGGCGCTGCCCAACAATGACGCCGGCCACGCCCGCCGGGCGCTACTCGTGCTAGGCCTGATGGCTCTGCACTACGACTTTGACCCCGTCCGGCACACGTTTGCACCCGATAGCGTGGTGCAGCGCGTGTGCAGTCGCCACAAGGTTGTCGTTGAGCATATTGTCGGATTAAGTTACCTAGGCCGCCACGAACCTAATGTTCGCGCTGATCTGCGGCGCTAAGTTTTCCATAGACCGCATTTGTGCGCGAGGGCGTCTACGAGCTGGCTCTGGATTACGCCCGCTCGACGGCCATGCCAGCACTGCAACCCGCCGCCATCCAAACGCTCGGTATGCCCTGCCACACGCGCACAAAGCACACGCATAATGGTCATCCGACTCACAGCATCAATCCTCAGATCCGCGCTCGGCGCATCGCAGCGCTCCTCGCCGAGGCGGACGTGCGCTACGCGGTGCGCGAACCCGTGCGCATGCTGCTGACGTCGCTCATGGACGGCGATCACGTGCCGCCGGCCGGCGCAACGGCCACCGTTCGCCTCATCATGGACGTCCTCGAAGCGGAGGAGCGCGAGATGGAGGCCCGCCAGGCAGCGCGACGCGGTGGGTCACGCCGCCAGCTCCCTTTGCTCGCCGTGCATTTGTAGACTTTCCCCTGACCTCTCAGACCATTTACCTATCAGTTTGTTGGTGCTCGTACCCTGACAGCGCTGCGCGGCGAAGACGGCATCGGCACCGACGAGCTCCGCGCTACGTCGGCGCACAACGCCGACCTTGGGTAGGCTTTCGTTCCTGCTGCGGTAGCACGAGATATTCCAGCGGCGCTCACTCCGTTCGGCGATGGCCCTGCGGCTCGGGTGACTCTAGCGTGGGCATGCAACTCGCGCAGTGGTATCATAAGCCCGTTCTCAACCTGCTACTGCACGTCGACACGAGCGTCCGGAAGGCGGCGTTAGACGTGATGGCCAACATGCTGCGCCGCGGAATTGTGATGCCGATGGTCGTCGTGCCGTACCTGGCGGCCCTCGCCGGCGTGGACAGCAAGGAGGTCGCGCCGCGCGCCGTCCAGGCGCTAGAGGGCATTGCCAAGCGCCACCCTGAGTTCCTCCAGTCGCGCACCGCCGACAGCATCCCCCTGACCTTCCGGCTGCAACGGACGCTCTACGTCGCCAATGCGCAGCACGAGCCGCACAACACGGGTAAGAGCCTCCGCGAACCGTACACGGCCGAGGCGCGCCATTGTGCGTTGACGCTGGTGCGCCGTCGCTTTGCTTCGTCGGTGTTCTAGGGGCACCGCTGGATCCTATCTACGCGCTGCTGAAAAAGGGTTCGGTGCCGCGCTTTCAGTTCCTTGGCCGCCTTGTGGCGCCGTTCGGCGAGCTCGCCGGGCAAGCTCTGCGTCGCGTGCCGCGGACGGAGCGGGCCAAGGAGGAGGTAGGCGATTCCCAACCTTGCTTTCTGCTAATGGATCGCCGCTGATCGTGTACCGTAGTGTTTGATATCACCTTACCACGGCACAGCTGCTGCCAGAGTACCTGGCCTTCCTGGCGGACAACTTGTTCACGCTCAACTATGGCGCGCATGACGAGCCCCGCCACGTCGCGCAGGAGATCTCCCGCTTTGTGCAGCTTTACGGCGAGGAGCTCCAAAGCAAGATGACCGAGGTGCCCAGCGATGGTATTCCGCGCAGCACTCATCGGCGGCTGCACCGGCACTGGCGCTCAGTTCTTGCGCTGTTTTCGGTCATCCGGTCTTGGCTGCCCAGATCCCACGGTGGCGGGACCAACCATGACCAACGACCCAATGGTTATCACCGCCACTGGCGCGGCGCTCATGCTCGTCTACGTCAACCGCGCCATCTGCGCCATCTTTAACATCAGGCCAGAGTATGTCGATGACCATGGCCAGCGGTCTCGCCGGCCACCCCAGCAGCTCAGCATCCACGAATGACAGAACGGGGCCGGGTGTCTCCGCAGTACGCTGTTTCTCCCGCCGCCCGAGAACGCCGGAAGCCGCGCGGCGGTACGCCAGGGTGATATCAAGCGCGAGTTCCTGCAGCTGCCGCAGCTGGTTGAGTCGATCGAACGTGCGGCGGCAGGCGACATGAAAGTGCTCCGTAAACTTGGCCAAGTGGTGTGTTCAATGCCCATGGCATACACACCATGCAGCGAGCACTCACTGATCCGCCTCTGCGTACGACGTGCGTGGCCCGGAACTGTGCAGCTCAAGGACACGATTACCGAAGAGTTTGAGGCGGACCCTGGTGACGTGGACGCCGAGGTGGTCCCCATCAGCCACACACGCGCACGCGGCGGCCGGCGGGCCGCGCGCGCCGCAGTGGCAGACGGTACCCCTACGCCCACGGCGCGGCGGAGATCGTCCGCGGCGCCCGGCGCCCGGCGGCCAGCCCCAAGACGCGCACCCGCACGTCGCCAGCGTCGCCAGCGCAACGAGGAGGAGGAGGAGGAGGAGGAAGAGGACTTTGAGGGAGAAGACGACGATGAGGACGACGCCATGGCCGAGAACGATGACGACGACGCCATGGAGGAGGACGAGTGATATCTTGTACAGATATGTGCTGTATCTGTCTATTGAGATTACAAAAATGCATTCTCAACCTAACTCATGTAGACGTCCATTTGGGACAGTCGGCTGTACGTCTCCGCTGGCAGCCGCTGCTGCAGCCGGCCCGTCAGCGCGATCAGCCGCCGCGACGCTTGCTGCAGCCGGGCCATTTCCTGCACATCCGCATGCGCCCCGCTGCGATTCGTCCAGAGAAGTGAGCCCACCGACACAGGCCCCAATTGTCTTGCGTTCAGGCGCCGCACCTGCTGCCGACCCGGGTCGGGCGCGCTGCCCAGTAGCGTCTGGTAGAGTCGGTGCACGGTGGTCTCCGCGAGCACCAGCAGGTCCGGCAGGACGCGCGGCGGCAGAGTCTGCAGCCGCTCCAGGCACACCTCGATGCTGCTTTGCGCGCCGAACGGCAGGTACCCGCTCGCCTCCCAGAGGCGAAGCGCCTGGTCGGCCCGGCCATCGCGCAGGGCGGCTGCGGCCTCGTCTAGCAGGAACACGCTCTGGCATTGCGCCACCGCCGCCTGATCGAGCTGCGCCAGCAGGCCGCTTGCCTCATAGAACGTCAGGAAACTGTAGGCAAAATAGCACCATAGCACCGTTGGCGTTGCCGGGAGGCGTTGATTAGCAGGATGCTGGACAGTACTCGTTCTCAAAAGGTCGGTCAACGCACCTCTTCAGGTCAGCGCGTTCGGCATCCGAGGTCTGGAACAAGCGGTCCGAGATGCGGGCGGTGACGACGCGCAGGACGCTGTCGAAGTCCTACGTACCGAAGGAACGCGTAATCAACGGACCCCGGTACTGTTTGAGATCCCGTCCTCTACAATACTGTTCGTGCCACTTACAGCGAACATCGCACCTGCGCAAGGTTGTAAAGGAGCAGCGCGTCTTCGGCGCGGCCGGCGGCCTGCGCAGCGGCGGCGGCGTCCGAGACAATGGCGTCCCGGAAGGCGTCGACGTTGCCCAGGTGGAGCAGCGGCGCGAACCGCTGCAACTGGCCCGGCTGTCGGGATTGGCCAACACAAAGAAAAAGTTGCTTACAGTCGCGTTAGTAATGTCGTTGACGCAATCCTGTTTAAGTGCGCGCCCGCTGTTTATGCTCGCGCACCCGCAGCCGCCCGTCGGGTTGAACGGCGCCCACCAGGGTCGTGAACTGCCGGCTGTCAAGCACCAGCTGGCGCGTGAGTGCCCGCGCAGTCTCCTATGAGGAAGCAAGCCAGGTGGTGTGTTTGATCGTCCATAGGTGAGTGGCCGCACCCACGACCAAGACATATCAATAACGCAGGGGGCCGCACCGCGGCCCCGTCGGTTGGCACCAGCGTCAGGAGCAGATAGTACTGGAAAGCGCGCTGGGGGTCGGTCTGGATGAACTGCCGGCAGTAGCGTTGCAGGAGCTGCGCCAGGTCAAGCTCGGCGCGCTCGGCGCCGCGCGCCCCCTTCCGGAACGCCACTGCGCCGTGGCGTGATCAACCAGGCGGCCAAGCTGTGTCAGGACATCGCAGGCAGGCTATGCGTCGTAAGTGGGCACGGCCGTACCTAGCGGGCCAAACGCGCCGAGTGTGCCGCCCTCCGTGGGCGCGGTGACTTGCGCGTACAGCAGGCCAGCCAGTACGGCGGCGACGGCCATGTGCACCGCGTCGGCCTGTGCGCCGTCCACGCTAAACAGGTACTGAATGGCCTGCAATCAATTGTCCGAATTATGAAGACAAAGCCACCCGCAGTCTGGATTAGCCCACGCACGGCTACCAGTTGCCCTTAACTCCACCTGGCTCAGCACGTCACCTGCTCGTATTGGACGCTGAGCACGAGGACAATAAAGTACTTGAGCGGGTTGGTGGCAGTGCCGCGGCCGCTGGCGTTGAAGTACTTGGGCCCGAGCTTGGTGAGCGACGCCTGGAGCTCCTCGAGCGGGTACGCTTCGGCGGCGCGCGCCTCCGGCACCGGTGAGCCGACACGGACCAGGTACAGCTGCAGCCACAGGTAGTCGTCAGAGCTCTTGATCACGTCCGGCACGGTCTTATGCGCGAGGTCTGCGCGGGTCAGGATCTTGACGAGCACCTGGCGGAACGGGTCGGCGTAGTCGCCGCGCCGCTGCTGGAGCGCCCCGCGCAGGTCGCCCGGCAGACTGCCGTCCTCGCTGGCCAGGAAGGCCTGCAGCGCGGCGGGGAAGTTGGGCTCGCGCGCGCGGAAATAGTCCGCGTAGGCGCCCTGCGCCAGTTCGAGCGCCTCGCGCGGATGGCCGCTGCGGACCATCAGGTACAGGTGCGCCCACACGGCCACGCCGCTCTGGTTGCGCTGTAGTTGCCAAAACATGACGTTCGTACGGTAGGCGTTGAGCACCGCTCACGGCCTCGGACACTGGCAGCCGAGCGCGAGCACGCCTACCTCTAGCCGCTGGAGCAGCGCCGGCGTCGTGCGCTCCAGCTGCGACAGCAGCACCTTCAGGTACGCGAGAGTCTGCAAGACACCGAGCAGCGCGGTGCGACTGGTTCCGCGCGTTAGCCACCGTATTGCGGTGAGTTGGGGCCGCAATGTTTGCGCGCGCACCTTCTCTTTGATGCCGGGCACACCGCCCACTTGCGCCTCGCGGAGGTGCGCGGCGATGCGGCCGTCCATGAACTGCTCGAACCTGCGCGCCCGACAGGACGGCACGGAATAGGTTCATCGGTTGTGAGTGGGACAAATTACCTAGCCACCCCTGCCTTAGGGCAAGTGGACGAACTGATGCTCCAGGAAGGTGCGCGACGCGACCACCAACCGTTGCCGCAGACGCGGCGATTCTTCGTTGTACAGCACCCGCACCGGCGGCGCCGTCGCCTGCGCCAGACCGCTGCGACTCGGCACGTCACGACCGGCGTCTGCAGGAACGTCGGGATATGCACACATCGTCAAGGCCCAACTAAGCTAAGCATCCACTCCCGAGATGACCGCGGTCACAGACAGGTTCGCTTTCGTACCAATCTTGGCGGTCTCGGCAAAGATGTGCTGCCACAGGTCCCAGCAGAACGTGTACGAGCTCCAGCTGCTGTCCCGCTCGCCGACCTGCTGACGTGCCGTCCACGAACGCGACGCTGAGAAACAATGCGTCAAGGACGTGACCTATAAGCGTCGAGCGCAATTGCAAGCGCACGCACCGTTTCGCGGTCCAGCCGGGCTGCAGCATCGCGGCAGGCGGCACCAAAGTTGTAGGTCTGGCCCTCCAAACGAGCCTGGTTCAACCGCTCCACGCACGCGGCCTGCGCGGGCGGTACCAGCCGAAACAAGTTCGCCGCCAGTTAGTTATATGCCACGGCCTTCAACCCCGCACACCCGCCCGTTACGCACGTAATTCATCATGCGCGCGTGCATGTGCAGCAGCGGTGGCATCGCCGGCTCGCCCTAAATACAATCCCATCCAGCATTGTCTACACCACCGGCATCAGCACACAGCCGGCACATAACCCCAGCGAAGATTACGCTGTACCCCGACAAACGAGGATGCCTGCGAGACGTTGAGCATCGACGTGGCCAGCATGGACGCGTTCGGGTCGTAGGTCAGGTCGCCAAAGCGGCTCGACGAGAACGACGTGTCGGCGGCGCCGCTGGCGCCCAGCGCGGGCTCCGGGAGCATTTCCACGCCGGCCGCCACGTGGCCAAGCTCCTCAAAAATGCGGCGCTTGGACTGCTCCCACTCCGCCTGTGCAGCCGCGGTGACCGCAGCCTCGTACGCGCGCAGCGTCTCGCGGCGACTTTCCTCCACGGCCGTCGACAGAATCAGGTCGCGTTCGTGCCGCAGGTAGCCCTGGACGCGCAGGCAACAATGAGAAGAGCGAGCGATCGCGTGAGTACAAAGACATGCCAGGTGCGGTCGTACTCGCGGCGTACATTGACGTCGGCGGGCTGCAGTGCCTCGAGAGGCTCAAAGGTGCCCGCGAGGTTGATCTGCTCAATGGCGCGGGCTTGGCGCTGCGTGTCGTACCCACGTGCCGCCAACAGATGCTCGCTGTGCAAGTGGTCAGAGCGCAGTCGACGTCTGCAGTGCAGCGAGTTAGAGGACAGATGGGACGCCATGGGGGCCAGCAGAGCGCCGCGCCCGTACGCGCGACCGGTCGCGGCAGATGTGACGCCGGGCGCGGCGATCTTGGCCACCAGCTGCAGGGGCCGCAAGAGCAGCCATAGCAAACCGCAGGCGATCGCTTAGCGTAGCGCGCACGGGACCTGCTTCCTCTCACGCCGCCGGCCGTACCTTCTTGGCCTCCTCCGAGATGACGGAGAGGTTGCGCTGCAGGGCCGGGCCCGTAGTCTGCTGGACCATGCGCTGGCTCTGCGCCACAAGCGCGGCCAAGTCCGGCTCCGCCATGGTTGGTGGCCCTTACGATGGGAACGGCACGGACCCAGTTGTCGCTGCGGCCAGGCGGGAGGACGACGACAGGCGATGTCCGTGGTGGGGCGGCCAGATTGTCCCGGCCTTAAGATCCGCGCTGAACCAGTGCCTACGCTCGCCCTCCTGCTCGTGTGCTCGTCCTCGTCGTTGTTCTTCCAACCCGCGCCGTCCTTGCCCTCGTTCTTCGCCAGCGTCGTCGTCCAGTGTCGTCCTCCAGCGCCCTCCTCCAGCGCCCGTGGCCTCCGCCAGCGGCGTCCGCCACGCGTTCCGCTGCCGCCGCGCGCCAAAACGGCCGCTCAGCCTACGTGAGGGGCACTTCACAATGACGTCATCGTCCTATCGTGGTTTGAGTCAGAGCACTGTCAGAAGTGCTTCTTTCCTCGTCTTCGCTCAGCGCGGCGGCGGCGGCGGAACGGCGGCGGCGGCGGTGCTCGGCCTGCTGCGGACACCTGCGCACGGACGCGCGAGCTTCTTGCTGGAGAGTAGCTTTGCTACCGCGTGCTGGCGCTGGGCCGTGTTTCTTGCGTCGCTCTGCGACCGTTTTTGGACCGCGCCTGCAGCACACAACGGATCGGATTGCCCCACGCTGAGCTGCGCTGTGCGCTGTGAAAGAACGCCACCATGAAGACCGACATCCTCCCGCCCTTCGTCATCATCACGGGCGCCTTCGTCGTTATCGGCGTCGGCCTCAGCGGCTTCCACAAGCTGATGAACAACGGCAAGGTGGCTAACCGTTTTCTTCCGGCCACGGTCTCGCTGTCGCGCACTCACGTCCCTGCTCCGCTCACCCGGAAAACGTTCTACACTGGGGCTCAGGTGCGCCGGACACGGCTGGACACGTGGGACCGACTCATGTGGGAGCGCGACCACCGCATCACCGGGTCGTACAACGAGCAGCGGGTATGGCACGCCGCTGCCATGTGCAGGGAGTGGAGGAACATTAAGAGCCCGATCTAACTGTCATTGCTGGTTTGTCCGGTGCTAGTGGACCGACTCATAGGACGGCTTTGGGCTGCGGCACTAAAGCGCTGGACCCCTCTGCTGTACA
>Ga0180215_1004620_pt1 | contig 12110 bp, 12 predicted proteins | sample eDN3rd37CBELigBY_FD_128871 | JGI IMG/M metagenome (GOLD analysis project Ga0180215, IMG submission 128871) | Enriched backyard soil microbial communities from Emeryville, California, USA - eDNA 3rd pass 37_C BE-Lig BY (version 2) (version 2) | ecosystem: Environmental > Terrestrial > Soil >...
CAAGGATTGTAAAAAGTGCTGCAAATGTAGCGGGATGGACAGATTCAGAGATTGTAAGGGCAATAATAATAAGGACAATGATAAAGACAACGATAAAGATAATTCAAAATCCAATAAACGATGTAAGGATTGGTTTGACAAGAATTCTAATAAAAAAGATAGAGGTTCTATGAAGTCATGCAATGATGATAATCGTAAGAATGATAATGACAAAGACAATAAAGACAATAATAACGATGATGATAAAGATAATAATAAAGATGACAACAGCAAAGACAACAATAATAGCAATAAAGATAAATAGAATAATGAAATGCATCAAGAAAAAATTCCTTTTCAAAAGAAAAGGAATTTTTTACGTCAGATGAATGGTCAGGTTAGTAAGCTGCACTTATTAATGGATAACCCACTCTATCCAAAAATAGAGGATAATTAGAGTAAAAGCAACAGTAATGGGAATGACCCGAACCGTTACCTTCAAGTAATCTTTCCAGGATACTTTTACATGGTGCTGTCTTAAAATATGCATCCAGATTAAGGTGGCTAATGTTCCGGTTGGCAGTAGAAGGGCCCCTATGTCACTTCCAATAATATTGGCTAGATAAATTGTTTTTAGTGTGACTGGATCAAGTCCCATTTGTGTTAAGGAAAGAGTACCAATCATTAAAGCAGGATGGTTATTGAAAATGTTAGATAAAATAGTTAGGGTAGTCCCCATAATCATACTTGCATGAAAAAGACTAGTGGCTACCATCGGTTCTAGATATTCGATTAAATAGCGAGTTAATCCAATATTTTGTAAGCCGTATACGATTATATACATCGTGAACGCAAATATGAAGATATGCCACGGTGTCTTTTTCAATAAATCAACAGGGCTAACTTTCAAATAGAACCAGCGCCATAACAATAAGAGAAGGGAACTCAGTGCTGCGACGAGCGATACTGAGATGTCTAAATAGGCTGCGACAAATAAGGAGATACGGACAAGAAGTACATAGACAATCACAGCGAACATTAATTTTGTATGTCTCTTTGAAGTAACTGAACCAAAAGGCGGCTTGCTATGGTGTTTTGGCTGTAAAGGATGCTTAGACAGTTGCGGGTGTAAGGGCTTCCAATGCTTAGGTTGTCCAGCCATTGCTTGGGCAGCAGGTTTGTCAGCGGGAGCGTTGGTTTGAGTGATGGAAGTGGGTAATGTTTTACGAAAAATAAGATATAGAAGGATAGAGAGAAGCAGTAATCCCAAGGTTCCTGGAACAAATATCATGAGTGTATAGTGGATTAAATCCATCTCTATAATCTGCAATGAGATTAAGTTAACAATATTGCTTACCCCAATGGGGGCACTTGAAGCGGTCGCAATTAAGGCTCCGCTGAGTAAATATGGCAGCTTCTGATTATCCTTCAGTCCAAGCTTCCTTAGTAACAACAGTAAAATGGGAGTTGTAATTAGAATACTGCCGTCATTATTTAAGAAAAGTGTCATTAAAAAACAGAGAAGATTCGTTAACCAGAAAAGTCTGTGACCTGATCCCTTTGTGGCCTCTAATAATTTTTGTGCTACCCATTGGAAAAATCCGATACTCTCCATTGCGATAGCCATAATCATCGTTGCAAGAATTGTAATGGCTGCTCCGGTGACTTTTTCACCAATTACTTCAATATCCGGTAACGAAACCGCGCCGCACAAAATGATGAGTAACGCACCAAGTGTTGAAGGAATGGCTTCGTTTATTCCTTTCGGTCTCCAGAAAATGAGAAGCATTGTTAATAAAAATGAGAAAATAGTAAACCAAAAGGTGAATGGTGTCAATGAAACACCTCCTTTCAAGGGGCCCTAATACCGTCAGTATTACTCCTTAATAATCTAAAACGTGTCTGCTATAGTATACGTAGCGGCTTATTAGTTGTCCTCAACGTTTTCACCAACCAAAAGCATCTATTATTCTTTTAATATAAAATAAATCTTTAATAGACTGCCTGTACTGAAAACGTTTTCTGCATTGATGAATTTTTTTATTAAAAGGATTGACATAGGACAAATAAATGTTAGAATTTTATGTATAAAGATTAATTGATAATCAATCTCATTCAAAGAGGTTTGATTTTTATTTTTAAATTAAATTGATAATGAATCTCATTGTTTCATATCTATTAGTGAAAACATTAATTTTTTTTGTTTAATAGTGATAATGCTTCTCACTGATGGAAATTTTTTCACCTCAAATGATAATGGATTTCATTTGGGGTGAAAAAACACTTGGAATTGATAATGAATCTCATTATTATATCTTAGTGCTACATATTCACGTCACAAAAAGAGAGTTAGGAATTAGATGAAGAAAAGATACCTTGTTATATTGCTCATTCTATTATCATGTATATCGCTGTTCATTGGTGTATCCGGTATTTCACCGCTAGACATCTTTAAAATGAATGAAGAAGAAGCCACCATTTTCTTCTCTGCACGGGTACCGCGTCTTGTCAGTATTATTATCGCGGGAGTGGCGATGAGTATCAGCGGACTAATCATGCAGCAGCTCAGTCATAATAAATTCGTTTCACCGACAACTGCTGGAACAGAGGATTCTGCCAGATTTGGAATTCTTATCGCAATGATGTTTATACCAGCCGCAAGTCCAATGGTGAAAATGGGTTTAGCGTTTGTTTTCGCCTTACTTGGGACATTCATTTTTATGAAAATACTAGATAAAGTGAAATTAAAGGATGCTGTTTTTATTCCTTTAGTAGGTTTAATGTTTGGTAATATCATCACATCTATGACTACCTTTTTTGCTTATAAAAATGATTTAATCCAAAACATGACAGCCTGGCTGCAAGGGAATTTTTCCATGACAGTCAAAGGACAATATGAGCTCATTTATATCAGTATCCCGCTTGTCTTAGTTTCCTATCTTTTTGCGAATAAGTTTACTGTTGCCGGAATGGGCGAGGAATTTGCCGTCAACCTCGGTCTTAAGTATAAACAGGTTGTTAATCTCGGTTTAAGTCTTGTAGCGATGATGTCAGCAGTGGTCATATTGACGGCTGGTTTGATTCCGTTCCTAGGGTTGATTATTCCAAATATTGTATCGATTTATAATGGGGATCATTTACAAAAGAATCTTTCCCATACTGCATTACTTGGTGCTGTGTTTATTTTAGTTTGTGACATATTTGGCCGCTTGGTGATTTATCCGTATGAGATTCCAATTGGCTTAACGGTTGGTGTGATTGGAAGCGGTATATTTATCTACTTACTTTTGAGGAGAAAGGCATATGCGTAATTGGACAAAAATTGGAATACTATTCATTGCAGCAGCCATTCTCATTGCGGTCTTTTTGTTTACTGATGTAAGAGGATCCTGGGATTATGTGCTATCGAAAAGAACTGAAAAAATAGCAGCTATGGTACTGACCGGTGCGGCCATTGCCTTTTCCACAATCGTATTCCAAACGATTACCAATAATAAAATTCTCACACCAAGTATCATTGGGCTTGATTCACTGTATATGCTGATCCAAACCGTTTTAGTTTTCGCGTTTGGATCAATGAATTCGCTTATGAATAAAAACGTGAACTTTTTTATCTCCATTGCCCTTATGGGGGTATTTGTTGGAATCTTATACAAAATCATTTTTAAAAGAGAAGGCAATAATCTTTATTTTCTCTTATTGATTGGAATAATCTTTGGTACATTTTTTCAAAGTATTTCGTCCTTTATGCAGGTATTGATTGATCCGAATGAGTTTATGAGAGTTCAAGATAAAATGTTTGCCAGCTTTAATAATATCAATGGTGATCTGTTGCTTATCTCCTTTATCCTAATCATCCTTGTTACACTGTATTTCCTTCAGTTTACAAAGTATTTGGATGTCCTATCTTTAGGAAAAGAGCAAGCGATTAATTTAGGGGTTGATTATGATCGGATTGTGAAACGATTGCTTATTGTTGTCGCCATTCTGATCTCCATATCAACAGCACTAGTTGGCCCGATTACATTTCTTGGATTATTAGTTGTAAATGTGACGTATCAATTATTCAACACATATAAGCATACAATTCTACTATTTGGTTCGATTTTAGTTAGTATTATTTCTCTTGTCGGCGGCCAGCTTATCGTTGAGCGGGTATTCACCTTCTCAACAACCTTAAGTGTTATCGTTAATTTTATTGGCGGAGTATACTTTATTTTTCTGTTATTAAAACAAAGAAAAGCCTAGTGAGGAGGAGAAGAGAATGTTAAGTGTAAGAAATTTGACAAAACGGTTTGGAACAAAAAAAGTGGTGGACGGGGTTACAATGAAAATCCAGAAGAAGAAAATTACCTCGTTCATTGGTCCCAATGGTGCCGGGAAAAGTACCGTATTATCTATGATCAGCCGTTTGATTCTAGCTGATGAAGGGATTATCCATATTGATGATAAAGAGCTGTCATCCTGTAAGAGCAATGATTTAGCGAAAAAAATATCAATCTTGAAGCAGTCCAACCATATTAATGTCCGCTTAACAGTCAGAGAGCTTGTATCCTTTGGGCGTTTTCCTTACTCACAGGGCCGCTTAACAAAAGAAGATTGGGAGTATGTTGATGAAGCCATCCATTATATGGAGCTTGAAGAAATGCAGGAGAAATATCTTGATGAGCTGAGTGGCGGGCAAAGACAACGTGCCTATATCGCGATGGTTATCGCGCAAAACACGGAATATATTTTACTAGATGAACCATTGAACAATCTGGATATGAAGCATTCTGTTCAGATTATGAAGGTATTACGCAGACTTGTTGATGAACTTGGAAAAACCGTTGTCATCGTCATCCATGATATTAACTTTGCGTCCTGCTACTCTGATTACATTGTCGCATTAAAGGATGGAAAAGTGGTCAAGGAAGGACCAACAGATGAAATTATTAAACCATCTGTATTAAAGGATATTTATGATATGGATATTAATATCGAATATATCGATAACAATAAGATCTGTGTCTTTTATGCATAGGTGAATGGCATTCAGCCTCCGGCGGATGCCTCAAATGTAATTTTTGTTTGTATTCGATTGAGAAACATTCTCAAATACCATGATTTCAGAGCGCGCAACCTTTCTGAAAGGCTGTAATCATGAGAGAAGGTTCTATCAATCATAAATATAATGATACTAAAAATATAAAACTACTATGAGGTGTAAAACATGAAGCAAAAGTTAATGGTTTTTATTTTAACACTATTTGTCCTGCTATTAGCAGCATGCAGTTCAGAATCATCAACAGAAGAAAGCAAGAGTACTGACTCAAGCGAGCCGAAAGAGACTGCAGAAGCAAAAGAAATTACCGTGAAGCATCTTTTAGGTGAAACAGATGTAAAGGTAAATCCAGAAAATGTCGTTGTATTTGATTTTGGTGTATTAGAAACATTAGATACATTAGGAGTTAAAGCAGTTACAGCGTTGCCAAAGGAAGGTACTGTACCAAGCCAGCTTGAAAAATACACGTCTGATAAATATGAAAGTGTCGGATCTTTAAAAGAACCTGACTTTGAAAAAATCAATGAGCTTCAGCCTGAATTAATTATTATCTCAGCTAGACAACAAGATTTATATGAAGAATTCGCAGAAATTGCTCCAACGATTTATTTAGGTGTTGATACAACAAAGTACATGGAATCATTTAAAGAAAATACAGAGATTCTTGGTCAAATTTTTGGTAAAGAAGCAGAAGTAAAGGAAGAATTAGCAAAAATTGATGAAAACATTAAAGCATTGAAGGAAAAAGCATCAGGATTAGATGAAAAGGCATTAGTAACATTAATAGATGAAGGAAATATCAGTGCATATGGACCGGCATCACGCTTTGGAATCATCCACGATGTATTTGGTGTAAAACCAGTTGATGAAAATATTGAAGTTTCTACACATGGTCAAAGTATTTCATTTGAATACCTAGTTGAAAAGGATCCTGATATCCTGTTTGTGGTAGATCGTGGAGCAGTTGTTACAACTGGCCAGGCTGCAAGTCCAGCAAAAGAAGTTCTAAACAATGACCTTGTTAAGGGTACAAAGGCATTTAAAGAAGACCGCATCGTTTATCTTGATCCAAATGTATGGTACTTATCAGGCGGTGGGATTATTTCTGTAAACGAAATGGTTAAAGCAATCGACGAGAGTCTATAAAAATAAAAGAGTACAAATATATGTACTCTACCTAAAATAATTGTCTAATGTAAGACTGAGTGTTCCCAGCACTCGGTCTTTTTATTATATCGCTGGAAAAGAAATATTAGCAAGCAAAAAAGACTGACGTAATGTCAGTCTTATTGTGAAATAACTTTATGCTTTGAAATAGAAACGGGTGTTTCCATCATTTTATTGAAGTTTACCCGCTTATTTACCGCGTACATAATCGGTGCCCCAACAATCATCACAGCCAGCTCTCCAGCGGCCGTAGTCAGCCATGTAAAAAGGAATGGCATGCCGAACGCAAGGTTTAGTTCAAAGGCAATGATAAACATCGTGAAGGTGAATACAATCGTGTTAAAAGCCATACGTGCCCAAATGCCTTTAATAAAACGCATCGAGAAGAGGGTGACTAAAAGGGCAACAATCGATTGTCCGACACCAAAAACAAGATCATAGGCGACCATTGGCGAAAAGAATAGGTTAGTTAAGAAAACACCAAGGACAATTCCATAGATAAATTTCTTGTTAAACACGATGAGATGATTAAACATCTCGGATACACGAAATTGAACATTCGTGAAGCCAAAAGGCTGGATGACAAAGCTGACAGCGATGTATAGTGCAGCAACAAGGCCATTTACTGCAAGGGATTTGATATTCATAAGTATCTCTCCTTAGTTTTTTATCGTGGGAGGGTCTCGAACCACGTGAATAAGGTAACTCAAACTATAATATTATACTATAAAAATGAAAAATTAAAACACTTTTTTTGAAGAGGTAAAAAGAATATTCTTGACATTCTCTCAAAGACTCTTTATTATTACCTTATCAGAATAAGAGTTTTCCCTAAAGGGGAGTAGCTTTTACAGCAAAGTCGTCATTACGGAGTTTAAGCTCCCGGCTTTGTTGGCAACTTTTAAAGTTGTTAGCAAGACCTTTACCAATAGGCAGGGTCTATTTATATTTATGAAATCAGACCTTTACTATTGGTAAGGGTCTTTTATTTTGTCTTCGATAGGAGGAGAGTTAATGGGCAATGAAATGACAGGGAACAGAAGGATTGTACAGAAGGAAGTTATGGAAAAACTCTCTGGTAATCGAGCAATCTGGACCGAAACTTGAGCATGGAAATCCATTAATTGCTGCTATTCAGTCGAAGTATATATACCATTTTCAGGGAGGTAAAAGATGGAATTTTCATTATTATTTGAGTATGGATGGGTCTTGTTAGTATTAATTGTGTTGGAAGGACTATTGGCCACGGATAACGCGTTAGTGCTTGCGATTATGGTTAAGCATTTACCAGAGGAACAGCGGAGAAAAGCTTTATTTTACGGATTAGCCGGTGCGTTTATCTTCCGTTTTGGTTCCTTGTTCGTCATCTCATTTCTGGTTGATATTTGGCAGGTTCAAGCGCTTGGAGCTGCGTATCTTATCTTCATGAGCTTGAATCATCTGTATAAACATTTTCTTAAGAAGAAACATGGGGAAGAAGGACATCATGAAAAGCCTGCTAAGCAAAGCGGTTTTTGGATGACGGTATTAAAGGTTGAAGTAGCAGATATTGCGTTTGCTATTGATTCGATCTTAGCCGCGGTTGCATTAGCGGTCACGCTGCCTATTATTCCTAATTTGGGAGAAATCGGCGGAATGCATGCAGGTCATTTCATCGTCATTTTTGCAGGTGGTTTCATTGGGCTTGTCATCATGCGATTTGCAGCAAATATGTTTGTTAAATTATTAGCTAAAAAACCTGGTTTGGAAGTTGCAGCCTTTGTAATCGTTGGATGGGTTGGAGTAAAGCTTTTAGTTCAAACCTTAGCACATCCAGCTATCGCCATTGTTTCAGAAGGATTTTCCCATTCAACAGCCTGGAAAGCGACTTTCTACATTGTATTAATTGGAATCGCTGCTGCCGGCTGGTTCTTATCAAAGAGTCATGAAACGGAAACAGAATCCGAAAAGGCTTCAGATAATGTGAATAAGGTGAATGCGTAAATTATATTATTCTAATGCTGATAGGGAAGGTGTACCACTACTTGTGGATTTGGGTCAAAAAAAGACCTCCTATGATCGTTATAGGAGGTTAGAAAAGGGGGGTTTTACACTTATTTCTAGTGTGACCCTCCTGAGAGATTTTATTCAAGCTTATGCATAATTTTTTAGGCTACGCCCTTTTTTCTTACTACTGGTAAAAAGCCTGTACAAATATTGAACAAGCTTCATATGTAATAGTAAAGGACAACTTAAGTTTGTCCTTACCGTTAAACCCAAACCTCCTATATTTTCTTTAGCCGTATGACATCCATACGGCTTTTTTTTATAATGTCAAATAGCTCTTCCAGTCGTTGATAAAGGAGCGGGTGGATTCATTCGGATTTTCAATAACATACTCGGTGGATCCGTGCTGCTGCATTTCCCCGTTCATTAGAATAAATAATTCATCTGTTAATGATTTTACCTCGAGTAAATCATGACTGACAAACAAGGCAGTGGTGCCTGCTTCGGATAAAATGTTTTTGAAGTCATAAATGAGCTTCATTTTAGTTGGGAAATCAAGTGCTGAAAAGGGCTCATCCAAACAAAGAAGCTCTGGTTCAAGAATCATCGCTCGAGCTAAATTGACCCGCTGTGCTTCGCCGCCAGAAAGCTTATACGCATGCTTATCAGCCAAATGGGTGATATTAAATTTTTCAAGCCATTCATATACCTTTTCCTTAATGATTTTTCGCGGCTGCCTTCTAATTTTTAACCCAACAGCAATATTTTGAAATACCGTTGTATCAAGAAGCAGTGATTGCTGAAGGGCAATCGCTATTTTTCTCCGCTTTTCAAGAGTGATGGTATGAGCAGAAACCTGTTCACCATGAAAATAAATCACTCCATTTGTGGGGGAATCTAACAAAGAGAGTACCTTTAAAAGTGTACTTTTCCCTGCGCCGTTTGGCCCCATGATTCCATAGATATGTCCTTTTTTTATCACAAGCTCTGGAATGGTAAGAATGTTTCGCCCAGCTACTTGAAATTCAAGCTCTTCTACTCGGATCATTTCCGTCATTCCACCGGCCTCCTTTGCTGCAATGAGGTGAGGATGAACGTAATCAAAAAGGCCAGCGTCATTAATATAAATGATAGGGCAATGGCAATATCAAAGTTCCCTTTTGAAACCTCCATCATTATCGAAGTCGTTAAAATACGTGTTTCACCTAATATATTGCCTCCTACCATCATGGCAGCTCCAACCTCTGCAATCACTCGCCCGAAGCCGGCCATAATGGCTGCTAATAAAGCGATCCGCATTTCTTTTAATAAAATAAACAAGGTTTGTATTTTTGTGGCTCCAAGTGCTTTAATCTGCAGGAGCATTTTTTCGTTGATCTGCTGAAAGGAGGAGCTTGTTAACCCTATTACAATTGGAAGGGAAACAAGGGTTTGTGCCATGATAATGGCTGTTGGAGTATATAATAGGGCGTAGTCTCCAAAAAGACCTGAACGCCAAAGCAGCATGGTAATCGTCAGACCGGCAATGACGGGAGGCAGTCCCATTCCTATGTTGATAAAGATAAGAATAAGCTTTCTACCTTTAAACCGCGAAAGCCCTAAAAAGATACCAATGGGTATGCCAATAATGGTGCTGATTAGGATGGCTGTAAAAGACACGCGGAGGGTGAGAAAGGTAACCTCAAAAATCCCTTTGTCTCCAGAAGTAATTAATTCAATTGCTTTTAATAAACCGTCTATGATGAGATCCATTCAACCAACCAACTTCCTGCTCTTTCCTAAATAGAAGGTTGGCGGTAAGCATCAATCACTTACCGCCAACCTAATTATATCTCTTTTATTTAGCATCCGGGAAGAATAAGGCTTGACCATATTTGTCCTTGCCGAATTCACTGATCTTTTCCTGAGTTTCTTTATTGATCATAAAATCAACGAATTTCTCTGCACCGTCGCTGTTTACTTTATCATGCTTTTCAGGGTTTACCTGCATGACATGGTAAATATTCTTTAAGTCTTCGTCACCTTCAACAGCGATTTGAAGATTTGTTAAATTCTTCTCCTGTGCTAACCATGTTCCTCTGTCTGTTAACGTATAGCCATTCTTTTCATTTGCAATTTGTAACGTGGCACCCATTCCTTGTCCTGATTGAAGATATGATGCATTATCAGCAGGTGTTAATCCGGCCTTTTCCCAAACCTGAAGTTCTTTTTTATGTGTACCAGAGTCGTCACCTCTTGAAACAAATACTGCACCTTCAGACATAATTTTTGCAAAGGCTTCGGAAATAGGTAAGCCTTTAACGCCAGCCGGATCATCCTTAGGTCCAACAATAATAAAATCATTATGCATGACAAGCTGACGGTTAATGGCATCACCGCTTGCAACAATCTCTTCCTCTGAAGCAGGAGCATGTACAAGCAATACATCTGCTTCCCCTTTTGTACCCATTTCTAACGCTTGGCCTGTACCAACAGCAATTGTTTTTACATTAATGTCTGGATTTTGCTCTTCAAACATGGGGATAATTAGTTCATCCAATAAACCAGTGTCCTGTGTACTGGTTGTTGTGGCTAAAATAAGATCCTTTGTTTCAGTTTTTTCTTTTGTATCTGCGGCCTGCTCTGTCTTGTTATCAGCATTGTTGTCTTTTTGTTCAGCTGCTTCGTCATTAGTTCCACAAGCTCCTAATACAAGCACTAACAAAGCCAAAAGACTTGCTGCTAAAAATCGATTAAATTTTTTCATGATACTATTTCTCCTTTTTTATTTATGTTCATATATGATCGTTCCAAACTCGGATACATCATAGCCTGTTTTATTCTGCATACTATCTTTATAGGCTGTGTCGGTAAGCAGATCGATTAACCTCTTTAATGACGAATGATTCTGCTCTGTCCATCGGAAAACAAGATCGAATTGTTCCTTCATGACGGGGATAAAATCTACTTGCAGATTTTCTGTTGCTGATTGTATGCCAAATGCAACATCTGCTTTTCCTCCGTTAACCAGTGATGCCGTTGCAGAATGGGTCCACTCCTCATTCAAATAGCCATTTATCTCCTGAGGATCTATCCCTTCCTCGGCTAAATAATAATCAATTACGTAGCGGGTCCCAGACCCTTTTTGCCGATTGACAAAGATAACATCCTCTCTAGTTAAATCGTGAAAGCATTTTATGTTTTTCGGATTTCCATTTGCGACAATAAAGCCCTGCTCTCTAGAGGCAAACCGCATGACCGTGAGCGGTTCGTGGACAAATAGCTGTTTAATAAAAGGAATGTTATACTCCTTTGAAGAAGGATCTAATAGGTGAATCGCAGCTGCATCACAGCTATTTCGATATAGCATCATCAGTCCTTCAAGACTTCCAACGTATGTAGGCTGGATTGTTAAACCTTGTGTATGGCGTGCTGCATACTTAACCAAATGCTCAATGAGAAAATCATGGCTTCCGGCAAGACGGATGGAATGATCAGCGGAAGGTTTCAAGGCTGGCGCTGTTTCCATCAGCTGTTTATATCGATTCACTTCATTTTGCTCAATCCGCATTTTATTGCCGACCTTAAAGGCGCGAAGATCCCCGCGTTTGATTAATTCATAGACAGTATGCTTTGATATTTTGAACAGCTTGGCTACTTCATCAGGAGTATATATTTCATTCATGGGTATCTCCTTTCCTGCATAGTTAAAGGTGCACATTGTGTCATAGAATGCATGCAAAAAAAAGTTTATCATATTGTTTTATCTAAAAACAATCGGTTTTGTTTAGTTTCATTAAGTTTTGTTAGGATAATGATCGATCTTTCATAATATGTTCATTAAATATTCATAAAGGATAGGTAAAATGATGGGGTGTAATATTATCCATCATCAATGATTTTGTTGAGATTTGTCGAAAATAAAAATATAATGAAGAATTGTAAGGAGAAAATG
>Ga0180215_1004621_pt1 | contig 12108 bp, 10 predicted proteins | sample eDN3rd37CBELigBY_FD_128871 | JGI IMG/M metagenome (GOLD analysis project Ga0180215, IMG submission 128871) | Enriched backyard soil microbial communities from Emeryville, California, USA - eDNA 3rd pass 37_C BE-Lig BY (version 2) (version 2) | ecosystem: Environmental > Terrestrial > Soil >...
AGGCGCGCGTCGATCTCGCCGACCGCGGCCTGGAAGCGGGGGAGGGAGGCCAGCGGCGCCCCGAGGTTCGTCGGGGTGCGCTCGTTGAGGTAGCCCGCGAGCCAGTCGCGCGCCGCGCGCGCGACGCCGTCGTAGACGGCGAGGAGCAGGACGATCATCCACCCCATGACGTGCGGGGTGCGCAGGCCCGGGTCGAACGTCCCGGCGGGCAGGAGCGCCGCGGCGTGCTCACGGGGGATCGGCGTGTCCTCGAAGACGACGTCGTGGCTGGCCGACGCGCGCATCCCGAGGTGGTCCCACGTCTCCTCGATCGCGATGCCGGGCGCGTCGCCCGGCACGACGAACGGCCCGCTGCGCTGGCCCTCCGGGTCGTCCTCCGGCGTCGCCGCCCACACGATCATCCAGCGCAGCCCGTAGCTGCCGGTCGAGAACACCTTGCGGCCGCTCACCCGCCAGCCGTCGGGCCCCGGGACCGCGCGCGTCGCGGGCACGCCGCCCCGCGCGGGGGTGCCGAGCTCCGGCTCGACGCGCAGCGCGTTGATGAGGGCGGGCCCGGCGAGCGAGGACGCGAAGATGCGCTCGCGCACCGCGTCGTCCAGGCCGAAGCCGTCGTCGGCCAGCACCTGCAGGTAGATGAGGTGCATGACCCAGACCAGGGCGGTGGACGCGTCGCCGCCCGCGACGGCGCGCACCGCGTCGGCGCAGGTGCGCAGGCTCGCGCCCGGGCCGCCGTGGCGCTCGGGGAGGCTCAAGCTGCCGATCCCCGCGGCCCAGATCGCGTCGACGTTCTCCTGCGAGAACTCCCCGGTGCGGTCGTGGTGGTCGGCCCGCGGGGCGATCTGGGCGGCGACATCGCGCGCGGCGCGCACGGCCGCGTCGTGGGTCGAGGGGGCGGCCGCGCTCACGCTCACGCTGCGAATGGTATGCGGGGTCACCGGGCCAGGAACTCCCGCACGGCCTCGTGGTAGGCGGGGACGTCCATCAGGAACGAGTCGTGGCCCCACGGCGAGGCGATCTCCACGTGCTCGGCCCGCGCGCCGCGCGCCCGCAGCTCGCGCTGGATGTGCAGCGAGTGCTCGGTCCCGAAGCGCCAGTCACTGTCGAAGGAGATGAGCAGGAAGCGCGTGGACGGCGGCTCGGGGCTGCGCGGCGGCTCGGCGAACGGCTCGAAGTAGTCCATCGTCCGCGACAGGTACAGGTACGTGTACGGGTCGAAGCGCTCGAGGAAGCTCGCGCCCTGGTGGTCGAGGTAGTGCTCGACCTCGAAGTCCGAGGCGAGCGTCATCGGGGCGCCGGGGACGCGCCGCGCGCGGTCGAACTTGCGCCGCATGCCCTCCTCGGAGAGGTAGGTGATGTGGGCCATCATCCGCGCGACGGCCAGGCCGGTCGGCGCGCCCTGCGCGAAGTGCGGGTCGCGCATGATCGCGGCGCGGCCCACCGCCGAGAAGCCGATGTTCTGGGCGCTCAGGCGCGCGCTGGCGCAGATCACGACCGCCCGCTCGACCTCCTCGGGCGCGTCGAGCGCCCACTGCAGCGCCTGCATCCCGCCGAGCGAGCCGCCGATCGCGGTGTGCACCCTGCTCACGCCGAGCCGGCGCAGCAGCGCGCGGTGCACCGTCGTGAGGTCGCGGACGGTGAGCAGCGGGAAGCGCAGCCCGTAGGGCTCGCCGGTGGCGGGGTCGATCGACGACGGCCCGGTCGTCCCCTGGCACCCGCCGAGGAGGTTCGCGCACACGACGAAGAAGCGCTCGGTGTCGACGGGCTTGCCGGGGCCGACGAGCGTCGCCCACCAGTCGGCGGCGTTCGCGTCGCCGGTCAGCGCATGGCAGACGAGCACCGCGTTGGAGCCGTCGGCGTCCAGCTCGCCGTAGGTCGCGTACGCGACGTCCACGGGCGCGAGCGTGGCGCCCGACTCGAGGACGAGCGGGCTCGCGGCATCGAAGAGCCGGGCCGTCTCGGTCAGCCCCGGCTCCTGCGGGAGGAGATGACCCCGGTGTCGAACCCTGCGAGATGCAGCCCGCCGTGGAAGCGGGCGTGCTCGATCTTCAGGCAGCGGTTCGTCACGACGTTCAGGCCGCCCTCGTAGGCGATGCGCACCGCCTCGTCGCTGTGCAGGCCCAGCTGCATCCACAGCGTGCCCGCGCCCGCGGCGACGGCCTCCTCGGCGACCTTCGGCAGGTCGGACTCGCGGCGGAAGACGTCGACGATGTCCGGCGTGCCCGGCAGGTCCGCGAGCGACGGGTACGTCTGCATCCCGAGGATCACGCCGCCGCGGGGCGTGACCGGCCAGACCTCGTAGTCGGCGCTGGAGGAGGCGAGGTACGTGAGCACGAAGTTGCTCGCGCGCGCGGGGTTCGCGGAGGCGCCCACGACCGCGACCGTGCGCGCGCGCTGCAGGATCCGCAGGCGCTCCCCCGCCGTGGGAGCCCGCCACACGCCCCGCGCCGTCTCGACGAACTCGCGGCTCATGCGCGCTGCGCGGCCTCCAGGCCGCGGTCGAGGTCGAAGAGGATGTCGTCGAGGTCCTCGAGCCCGATGCTCAGCCGCACGAGCTCGGGCAGGACGCCGGCGCGCTGCAGCGCCTCGTCGGAGAGCTGGCGGTGCGTCGTGGAGGCGGGGTGGATGACCAGGGTGCGGGTGTCGCCGACGTTGGCCAGGTGCGAGCACAGCTCGAGGCCCTCGATGAACGCCTCGCCGGCCTCGCGTCCGCCCTCCAGGCCGAAGGAGAACACCGCGCCTGGTCCCTTGGGCAGGTAGCGCTGCGCGAGCGCGTGGCCGGGGTCGTCCGGCAGCCCGGCATAGCGCACCCAGCGCACCCGCGGGTCGCGGTGCAGCCACTCCGCGACGGCCTGGGCGTTGGCGACGTGCGCCTCCATCCGCAGCGGCAGCGTCTCCATCCCGTGCAGCAGCAGGAACGCGTTGAAGGGGGAGAGGACCCCGCCGAGGTTGCGCAGGCCCTCCACGCGGAGCTTCGTGCAGAAGCCGTACTCGCCGAAGTTGTCGACGAATCGCAGGTTGCCGTAGGTCGCGACGGGCTCGGTCATCACCGGGAAGTTGCCGTTGTCCCACGGGAAGCGGCCGGAGTCGACGATCACGCCGCCGATGGAGGTGCCGTGGCCGCCGAGGAACTTCGTCGCCGAGTGCACGACGATGTCGGCGCCGTGGTCGAGCGGCCGGCAGAGGTAGGGCGTGGCGAGCGTGGAGTCCACGGCGAGTGGCACCCCGGCCGCGTGCGCGATGTCGCCGAGCGCCTGCAGGTCGGCGATCGTCCCCGCCGGGTTGGCGATGATCTCCGTGTACAGCAGCTTCGTGCGCCCGGGCTGGATCGCGGCCTCGAACCCCGCCACGTCGTCGGGCGCGACGAACGTCGTCTCGATGCCCAGCCTGCGCAGCGTCACGTCCAGCAGGGTGTAGGTGCCGCCGTAGAGCGCCGAGCTCGCGACGATGTGGTCGCCCGCGTCGGCCAGCGACGTGAACAGCAGCGTCTCGGCGGCCTGGCCGCTGCTCGTCGCCACCGCGCCGATGCCGCCCTCGAGGCTCGCCACGCGCTCCTCGAAGGACGCGACCGTGGGGTTGCTCAGGCGCGTGTAGATGTTCCCGTACTTCTGCAGCGCGAAGAGATCCGCGGCGTCGGCGGCGTCCTCGAAGACGAACGAGGTCGTCTGGTAGATCGGGACGGCGCGCGCGCCTGTGGTGGGGTCGGGCCGCGCGCCCGCGTGGATCGCCCGGGTCCGCGGCCCCCAGTTGCGGTCCTCCGGGGTGCTCATCGCCGCCCCCCAAGCTATCGCTCCCCGCGGGCGGGGGTAACCTCGACCGAGTTACACGAGAATCGAGCAGGAGGCGCGGACGGGTGGCGACGGATCAGGTGCGGGGGATCGTGCTGCAGATGCAGGACAACGCGCCTCCCGGGCTGCTCGGCGACTGGGCTCGCGATCGCGGCATCGCGCTCGACGTCGCGCGCATCCAGGACGGGGTCCCGCCCGTGCCCGACACGGACGAGCACGCCTTCGCGGTCGTGCTGGGGTCGGGCGCCTCGCTGGCGGCCGACCAGCCGGAGTGGGCGCCCGACGTCCTGCGCTGGCTGCGCGAGGTGGACGCCCGCGCGCTGCCGGTCCTCGGGATCTGCTTCGGCGCGCAGGCGATCGCCGCCGCGCTCGGCGGGCGGGTGTTCCGGATGCCGCGGCGCGAGCTGGGCTGGATCGAGGTGGAGACCGTCGATGCCGAACGGGTGCCGTCCGGCCCGTGGATGGCCTGGCACGAGGACGGGCTCACGCCGCCGCCGCTCGCCTACGAGCTCGCGCGCAACGACACCGGCGTCCAGGCGTTCTGCCTGCGCCGCCACCTCGGCGTCCAGTTCCACCCGGAGGTGACGCCCGAGATCGTCCACGGCTGGGCGACGACCCCGCGCGCCCGCCTCGCGGAGGTCGGGCTGACGCTCGAGGCGCTCATGGAGCGCACGGAGGAGCTGGCCTCCGGGGCCGCCGAGCGGGCCGCCCAGCTGTTCGACGGCTTCGCCGCGCGCGCCGGCGTCGCGGCGCGCGTCGGCTCCTGAGACGGCCGGGTACCAGCCCGCGCGGTGCGTGGGGCTAGCTCCCTGGGCGCCCGGGGCGGGGTCGGGGATGCTCCCCGAGCCCCCCGACCCCCCAAGGATCCCCATGACCTCAAGAGGCTGGACCCTCGCGGTGGTGTGTGCCGCCACCGCGATGCTCATGCTGGACATCGCGGTCGTCAACACCGCGCTCTCCCGCATCGCCGAGGACCTCGACGCGGGCCTCGGCGGGCTGCAGTGGGTCGTCGACGCCTACACGCTGGCGCTCGCCGCGACCGTCCTGACCTTCGGCTCGCTGGCCGACCGCTTCGGCCGCCGCCGGCTCTTCACCGGTGGCCTCGCGCTCTTCACGCTCGCGTCCGCGGCGTGCGCGGCGTCCGCGAGCATCGAGCTGCTCGTCGCCTCACGCGCCGTGCAGGGCATCGGCGCGGCGATCATGTTCGCCGTCTCCCTCGCGATCCTCGCCGATGCGTTCCCCGCCGCGAAGGAGCGCGCGGGCGCGCTCGCCGCCTACGGCGCGACGATCGGTGCCTCGTTCGCGATCGGCCCGCTCGTGGGCGGCGCGCTGACGAGCGGCCTGGACTGGCAGTGGATCTTCCTCGTCAACCTGCCCCTCGGCATCGCCTGCATCTGGATCACGCGCGTACACGTGCGCGAGTCGCGCGACCCGAACGCGCGGTGCGTCGACATCCCCGGGCAGATCACGCTCGGCGCGGGCCTGTTCCTGCTCGTGCTCGGGCTGCTGCGCGGCAACGAGGAGGGCTGGACGAGCACGCCGATCGTGGCAGCGCTGGCCGGCGCCGCGGTCCTCCTGGTCGCCTTCCTGGCGATCGAGCATCGCGTCCGCGAGCCGATGCTGCCCCTCGGCCTGTTCCGCAACACGAGCTTCGCGGGCGCGCAGGTCGCCGCGCTTGCGATCTCGGCGACGTTCTTCGCGGTCTTCCTCTACCTCACGCTGTACCTGCAGCAGGTGCTCGGCATGACGGCCGTCGAGGCCGGCCTGACGTACCTGCCGGCGACGATCGTGATGTTCGTGGTCTCCGGCGCGACGAGCACGCTCGTCGACCGGGTGTCGCCCCGCGCGATGATCGGCGCCGGGCTGGCGCTCGTGGCCGGCGGCATGGGGCTCATGACGATCGCCGGCACCGACAGCACGTGGCTGACGCTCATGCCCGGCTTCCTCACCGCCGCCGTGGGCACCGGCCTGTTCAACCCGGCCGTGACCTCGGTCGCGCTCGGCTCGGCGCCGATCGAGCAGAGCGGGCTGGCCGCGGGCGTCAACGACACGTTCCGCCAGGCCGGCATCGCGATCGGCGTCGCCGCGCTCGGCGCGCTCGTCCCCGCGCAGGCCGCGCTGGGCGGCGGCTCGGCCGCGGAGTACGTCTCGGGCCTGCACGACGCCCTGTGGGCAGGCGGCGCGGTCGCGCTCGCCGGCGCGGTCGTCGCGACGGCGCTCATCAAGGGCGTGCGGCCCGGCGAGCATGCCGCGCGCGCGCCGGAGCCCGCGCTGCAGGCCTCGTGATCCCGGGCGCGGGCGCGAGGCAGGTAGCGTTCCGGTTCCGACGGACGAACGAGTGAGGTTGCGTGCATGCCGGACAACCGGTCGACCGACAGGCATTTCGGCTTCGACACCCTTGCGGTGCACGCCGGCCAACGTCCGGACCCGGTCACGGGCAGCCGGGCGGTGCCGATCTACCAGACGGGCGCGTTCGTCTTCGAGGACACCGACCACGCGGCCAACCTGTTCGCGCTCCAGCGCTTCGGGAACATCTACGGCCGGATCATGAATCCGACCACCGCCGTCTTCGAGGAGCGGATCGCCGCCCTCGAGGACGGCATCGGGGCGGTCGCGACCGCGTCGGGCCAGGCCGCCCAGCACCTCGCCCTCTTCACGCTCATGGAGGCCGGCGACGAGTTCGTCTCCTCCCGCAGCCTCTACGGCGGCAGCTACCAGCAGTTCGACGTGAGCTTCCGCAAGGTCGGCATCGAGGCGCGCTTCGTCGACGGGACGGACATCGACGCGTGGAAGGCGGCCGTCACGCCGAAGACCAAGGCGTTCTACGCCGAGGTCATGGGCAACCCGACGATCGACGTCCTCGACATCGAGCGCGTCGCCGAGGTGGCGCACGAGGCCGGCGTGCCGCTCGTGGTCGACAACACGTTCGCCTCGCCGTACCTCTGCCGTCCCCTGACGTGGGGCGCCGACATCGTGCTGCACTCCGCCACGAAGTTCATCTGCGGGCACGGCACCGCGCTGGGCGGGGTCATCGTCGACAGCGGGCGCTTCCCGTGGGACAACGGCAAGTTCCCCGGCATGACCGAGCCCTCGCAGGGCTACAACGACCTGCGCTTCTTCGAGTACTTCGGGGACTTCGGCTGGCTGCTGAAGTGCCGCGCCGAGATGCTGCGCGACTACGGGCCGATGATGGCCCCGATGACGGCGTGGCTCATGCTGCAGGGGCTCGAGACGCTGCACGTGCGCATGGACCGCCACGTCGCCAACGCGCAGCGGGTCGCGGAGTTCCTCGAGGAGCACCCGCTGGTCGAGTACGTCAACTACCCGGGCCTGCCGTCCAGCCCGTACCACGAGCTGGCCCGCAAGTACTTCCCGAAGGGCGCGGGCTCGATCTTCACCTTCGGCATCAAGGGCGGCCGGGAGGCCGGTCGCAGGCTCATCGAGTCCGTGCGGCTGTTCAGCCACCTCGCCAACGTCGGCGACGCGAAGTCGCTCATCATCCACCCGGCGTCGACCACGCACCAGCAGCTCACCGACGACGCGCTGCGCGCCGCCGGGATCGGCCCGGAGATGGTCCGGCTGTCGATCGGCATCGAGGACGTCGACGACATCCTGTGGGACCTCGACCAGGCGCTGGACGCCTCCCAGCGGCCCGACACCGCGCGGGCCGCGGAGAACGGCCTCGCCGGCCACTCCATCCTGTCCAAGGCGTTCGGCGCGCCGTACCAGTCCTGATCGAGCGGAGGACAGCCCGATGACCGCAGTCGGCGAGCGCAACGACCTGGGGCTCACCCCCTCGGACCGCTTCCACATCCTCACCAGCTACCGGACGATCGCGATGGTGGGGCTCAGCTCCAACCCCTACAACGCGAGCTCGTTCGCGGGGATCTACCTCGACGCCAACGGCTACGACATCGTCCCGGTCAACCCGGTCCAGGCCGGCAAGCGCGAGATCCTCGGGCGCCGGGTGTACGCGAGCCTGCGCGAGGCCGCCGAGCACCATCCGCGGCCGATCGAGATCGTCGACGTGTTCCGCCCCTCCCACGAGGTGCCCGAGCTCGCCGAGGAGGCGATCGAGATCGGCGCCAAGGTGCTGTGGTGCCAGCTCGGCGTGGTCCACGAGGAGGCGGCGGAGACCGCGCGGCGCGCGGGCCTGATGGTCGTGATGGACCGCTGCTGCAAGATCGAGCACGCCCGGTTCTTCGGCGGCCTGCGCACGATCGGCCTGAACACCGGCGTGGTCACCAGCCGCCTGTCGATGCCGCTGCCGAAGGGCTGACGCCCCCGGTCAGATCGTCGCGGGCAGCCCGAGGCGGATCTTCGCGTCGGCGACGTAGTGCAGGTCGTACTGCGCGCCGATGTGCGTCTTGTAGACCGAGCCGTCGCGGTAGCAGCGGCCGAGGCGCGAGCCGGCGCGGGTCCCCGAGCTGCCGCTCGTGCGGAACAGGATCTCGATCGCGTCGAAGGCGAGCTTGCCGGCGTGCATGGCGATGCCGCGGATGCGTGAGTCGTCGGCGACCTCGAACGGCTCGCCCTGCTCCCAGCGCCGGCAGGCGTCCATGTACTGCTGGGCGGAGGAGAGCAGGAGCGCCTCGGCGGAGTTCGTGAGCACCCACGCCTCGCCGAACCAGCGCTGGTAGTCGGCGCTCTCGTAGCGCGGCATCCGCGGCGGCAGGAGCGTCGGCCGGCTGCGGATGATCTTCTCGTACTCGTCGAGCGCCGCCTTCGCCGCGCCGACCATCGGCGCGCCGAGGCCGCCGTAGTAGATCGTCGTGGAGCGCCCGAGGTACATCGGGTTGCGGTGCAGGCGGTAACCCGGGGTGCCCTCCGGCGGCAGCTCGAAGTTCTTCCACTCGTACGGCTCGACGAGGTGCGTCGGGACGAACGTGCCGGTCACCTCGACGGAGTTCGAGCCGGTGCCCTGCAGGCCGAGCTGCTTGCCGCCGCCCCAGTCGTCGAGGATCGTGTACTCGCCGCGCGGGATGACGCACGCGAGGGGCATCGGCTCGCTCTCGGGGTCGTGCGGGTTCGGGCCCATCGCCGTCGCGATGAAGTGCGTCGAGTGCGTGACGCCGGAGCAGTAGTCCCACCGGCCCTCCACGTGGTAGCCGCCGTCGACGGGCGTGGCGGTCCCGGTCGGCGCGGCCCGGTGCGGCGCGCAGAAGTGCCCGTCGGGCCCGAAGAGCTCCTCCTGCGCCTGCTCGGAGAACCACGAGGCGATGTGCCAGATGTGGTCTGTCGCCAGGCACAGCGACCACCCGGTGGCCGGGTCGCCGTGCGAGATCTCGGTGATGAGCTCGAGGAACGTGTCCAGCCCGAACTCGTAGCCGCCGTAGCGTCGCGGCTGCAGCACGCGGTAGAAGCCCGCGCGGATGAACTCCTCGTGCAGGCCCGCGGAGTAGCCGCCGCGCTCCTCGCCGAGCGGCGCCTCCTCGATGAGCCGCTCGCGCAGCGCGCGGGCCCGGCCGATCATCTCCTCCGGCGTCAGGTCGGGCTCGGGGACGGCGTAGACCGACCCGGTCGTCTCCTCGATCGACATTGTCTGACAATGTACACAGTGTCGAGTCCGGGGTCGGGGTGGTCGCGCGGTGGCTGTGGCGCGGCATCGAGATCGACATGCGCCCCCGGTGGGCGGGGGCGCATGCAATCTCGGCGACCCGGCTCTCGTCGCCGCGGTGCACGGGCGTCATGGCGGGGGCGCCACGCGCATGCCCGCGGCGCCGCCGCCCCGAATCACCCCCTAGCCGTTCGGCAGCACCACGCCCGTCAGATCGCGGCGCTCCTCCGACGCCCGCGCCGCGTCGTTGATCTCATCCAGCGCGTACGTGCGGCTGATGACCGGGCGCGGGTCGACCTGGCCGCGCTCGATCATGCGCGCGAAGAGCGGGATGTCGCGGCTCATCCACGTGTTGCCGCTCTGGCACGAGCGGATCGTGCGGCCGCGCAGCGCGAGCATCACGGCCGGGAACGTGATCGTCGACGTCGCGTTCTCCACGCCCGTGTACACGACGGTGCCCGCGTTGCGCGCCATGTGGAACGCCGTCTCCATCGCGTCGATGCGCCCGGCGGCCTCCAGGACGTAGTCGGCGCCGCGCCCTCCGGTGAGCGCGCGGACCTGCTCGAGCGCGTCCCCGTCGGAGGGGTCGACGACGTCCGTCGCCCCCAGCCGCGCGGCCAGCGAGCGGCGCTCGGCGATCGGCTCCACCGCGATGACCTGGGCGGCTCCGGCGACGACGGCGCCCTGGATCATCCACAGCCCGAGGTGCCCGCAGCCCACCACCGCGACGGACGAGCCCGGCTGCACCTCCGCCACGCGGAACACCGCGCCGAGCCCGGACACCACGCCGCAGCCCATGAGCGCGAGCTGGTCGTCGGGCAGGTCGGAGTCCACCCCGTACGCGAACGTCTCGGGGACCGTGATCTGCTCCGCGTAGGTCGCCGTGCCGCCCGCGCGGACCGGCGTGCCGTCCGAGCGGGTGGCGACGAACCGCGGCGGCGCGCCCACGAGCTGCACGCACTGATCGGCGCGATGGCGCACGCAGAAGTAGCAGCGCCCGCACTCCGGCGTCGCGGGCACGATGACCCGCTGGCCGACCTGCACGCGCTCCACGCGCCGGCCCGCGCGCTCCACGACCCCGACCGCGCTGTGGCCGAGGATCGCCGGCGGCTCGACGGGCAGGTGCCCGTGCTGCGTCAGGCAGTCGGTGATGCAGAACGCCGCGCCGCCCGTGCGCACGACGACCTCGTCGTCGGCGCACGGACGCGGCTCGACCTCCTCGACGACGAACGGCGCACCCCGCTCGACGAACAACGCCGCCCGCACGATCCTCCTATGCGGCGGCGAGCGCCCCGGAGGCGATCTTCGCCCCCTCGCTGAGCGCCTCGAGCTTCGCCCACTGGATCGACGGGTGCACGCGGTGGATGTACGGGCCCTGGGCGAACCCGCAATCCGTGCTGGCGATCACGTTCTCCGGCCCGACGAGGCGCGCCACGCGCTCCAGGCGCTCCGCGACGAGCTCGGGGTGCTCGACGACGTTCGTCGCGTGGGAGATGACGCCCGGGGCGAGGACCTTGCCCTCGGGCAGCTCGACGTCCTCCCACACCTTCCACTCGTGCTCGTGGCGCGGGTTGGCCGCCTCGTAGAGGGACACCTTCGCCTTCACCTGCAGGATGATCGGCAGGACGTCGCGCAGCGCGATGTCGTTCGTGTGCGGCCCGTTCCACGAGCCCCAGCACACGTGGTAGCGCACCCGGTCCTCCGGGATGCCCTCCAGCGCGTGGTTGAGCGCGTCGATGCGCGGCTGCGCCCAGGCGCGGTAGTCCTCCATCGTGCCCGGCGGGACGAAGACGTCGTACATGAACGGGATGTACGCGTCGTCGATCTGCACGTACAGGCCCGCGTCGACGATCGCCTTGTACTCCTCGCGCAGGGCCTCGGCGATGCCGAAGAGCGCCGCCTCCTCGCTGCCGTAGTGCTCGTCGATGAGGTTGGGGAAGCAGCTCGCGGGCGCGACGACGGGCAGGAAGCCCTCCTGCACGCCGGCCTCGTCCATCGCCGCCTTGAGGTTGGCGATGTCGCGCGCGATCGCCTCCTGGCCCGTGTAGGTGATCGGGCCGACGCACGCGAAGTCGCCGCCCGGCCCCTCGTACTCCTGGTCCTTGGCGAAGTACTCGGCGTAGAACTCGGGGAACCGCGCCCAGTCGGTCGGGTTGTCGTTGACGCTGGCGAAGTTCGCCTCGCCCGGCGGGTGCGGGCGCAGCTCGATGCCGCCGAGGCGCTCGTAGACGTAGTAGTTCCACGCCGTCTTGCCGTACTCGCCGTCGCTGACGATGTCGATGCCGGCGTCGCGCTGGCGCGCCACCACGTCGCGCACGGAGCGCGCGAGGCACTCCATGTGCGCCTCGCGGTCGTAGGCCGGGTCCTTTGCGTCGATCTGACGCAGGAACGCGACGAGCTCATCCGGCCGCACGAGACTGCCCACGTGCGTGGTCTGGATGCGCGGCGAATCGGCCAATGGTCCCTCCTCCGATGACGATCTGCCAGACGGCGCGGTTGGTACCACACCGCGTGCCCGAGCGCGGCCGGGGTCAGCCGGAGCCGCCCTCCTGCAGGCGCCGGGCCACGCGGTCCACCGTCCGCGACAGATGGTCGCGGACGGCGGCGGCCGCGCGCTCGGGGTCGCGCGCGACGCACGCGCGCAGGATCTCCTGGTGCTCCTCGTCGAGGTGCCCGGCGGGGAAGTCGCGGGTCGCCCGGAAGATGTTCAGGTAGGCGCTGGACGCGTCGCGCAACGCCGCGATCATCTCCACCAGGCGCTCGCGG
>Ga0180215_1004622_pt1 | contig 12107 bp, 9 predicted proteins | sample eDN3rd37CBELigBY_FD_128871 | JGI IMG/M metagenome (GOLD analysis project Ga0180215, IMG submission 128871) | Enriched backyard soil microbial communities from Emeryville, California, USA - eDNA 3rd pass 37_C BE-Lig BY (version 2) (version 2) | ecosystem: Environmental > Terrestrial > Soil >...
ATGGTGCATTTCGTTTGGCGCCTTTGAACGTGGTGTAGACATAATTGCTACGTCATGGACTAAGTTTGTTACTGATAACCAGCTCGCTACTTGTACGTCATCTGGATTTACAAAATATTCGCGCAATTTGAAGCCTAGTGCTTCTTTTAAATACTGTACAATCTCAGCGTTGTCGTGAGAAGTTTGTAAGTTTACATGGTCAATACGGCGTGGAGATACACCTTTCGCCCAAGATTTATACGTCTGATTTTTAAGCACGGATTTACGTGATTCATCAGCAGGTGTTTTTTCCATATCGTAGTAAAGTTCAAAGCGGTGACCACTTGGTAATTCGAAGCGGACTGCTTCCCCTTGTGCTACCTCTTCGCCAGCTTGTACGTAGCGTACTTCTGTTCCAGCAGCCTCTAATAATTTTGCGAAAGTTGCTACGTCCTCACGACGTTTTGTACGCCAGCCGATATGATCAATGTAAGATGTTTCACCAGCTGTAATAGATAATGTATGGTGTTCGAAGTCACCCCAAGCGCGTAAGTAGTGTACGCCATCTACAACTTCTGTTTCTTCTAACCCAATTGTGTCCCGGAAGAACTCTAAAGATTTTTCTAGATTTTCTGAAACTAAAGCTACGTGTCCTAATTTTGCAATTTCTGGTGCGTAAATAAATTTCTCCATCTATATTCACCTCATGGTTAGTTAGTTATTTTTATAAATTACATGTTCAGTTGGCAATGTTACCCTTGAATGTTTGTTTGAACACCAAACAAATGTCTACCGTAACCTAAAATGCCATCTTCATATAAAGAAGTAATGTGTGTCGCGATTGCCATTAAGTCTCGAGTGAATAGCTCGACTGGGTGACCTTTTAATAATGCGTGTCCCCCTAAAGTAAGTAGTGCTTTTACGCCAATTTGCGTACACTTATCAATAATTTTTGCACGGATGGCTTTATATTGGGCACCTTCATATGGGCCACCTTTATCTGTTTCCATCATCTTGATATATTCATTTAATAGTGTTTTAGCAGAAAGCATTTCAAGCTTTAACTCCGAAAGCACGCGTTGGCTCGTCGGTGAGTCTTTCTCGTTTACGCCAGAGAAACGTACGCGACCCGCTGTATGCTTTTCAAATTCTTCAACTACACGCTCTGCACCACCAACAGCCATCGCTGCGAACCCTACATAGAAGCCAGGGTAGAATGGTGTGTTGTAGTATAGGTAGTCTTGATCGAAATCTTCATACGGTGGTTGGCTCTTTTCGATAATTTTGCTAAAGCGCAAAATCGCATCAGGCTTAATGAACACATTATCGACGATTAATGTATTACTACCTGATCCACGAAGACCAAGCGAATCCCACGTTTTCACAACTTCTAAGTCAGAAACTTTTAATAAAATCCCTACACGCTCAGGCTTGTCGTTGTCTTCGAATTTCATCATTGCGCCAACGCCAACCCAATCACAGTAGTTGATACCGCTTACAAAATTGTACTTACCTGAAATCGTATAGCCACCTTCAACTGGTTCTACTTTGCCGATTGGTGCAAATACATCAGCTACGAAGCCACCTTGATTAATGACCTCATCACGAATATGCTTTGGATAGTAACATACCCAAGAGTTATGAGCTGAGAAAAAGTATGTTAACCATGCAGCAGATAAGTTGTGGTAACCAACCTTGCTTACTAGATCAACGAACGTACGCCAATCAAGTTGTGGATAGCCAAACTCTTTCGGCAAAATTAAACGATGAATTTCCTCTTCACGGATAATTTCCGCAATGCGTGGAGAAATTGTTGAGTTGCGATCAGCTTCAAGTGCTTCTAACTCTGCAGCTTCACCGATACGCTTTGCTTTTTCTATAATTTCTTCATAAAGCGCTTTATTTTCAACTACTGTTACCATTTGATCCTTCCTTTCTAAAATCGTTTATTGTGCTGTAACTGCTTGGTCTTTTCCCACTGCTAAAAAATCGATGACAAGTTTGTTCACGATTTCTGGTTGGTCAGTTTGTGCTTGGTGACCGCAGTTTTCGATATATTCGAATGTAATGTTTGGTAATAATTGCTCAAGCTTATAAGCTGTTTCAACTGGTGCAACCGCATCTTGGTTCCCCCAAATGAATAAGCCAGGAATTTTTAATTTTGGTAATGTATCTTTAATGCAATAACGATCCCAAAGCTTTGGTTCTTCATTCATTCTTGCTAAGTAAGCATCGAACGCTTGATTTGATTCTCTTACGCCTGGGCGAGTTGCTGCTTGATGACGTAATTGAATTAATTCTTCAGGAATGACTGTGTCTTCAGTTGAATTACGGTACATAAATTTACGTAACGACTCTTCTGTATAGTCATAACCAATCACTTCTAAGAATGAACGAAGCTTTCTTTCTGGTACTTCTTGCATTGCTTGATAAATTGTATTACTGCCAATGTAAACGACTTTATTCACTTTTTCTGGATGGTCGATTGCATATTTAGCTGCAACGTAAGCACCCTGTGAATTGCCGATAAGTGATACTTCATCTAGACATAATGCTTCAATAAAATCATGTACATGATCTACTAAGCTTTGGTGACCATTTACTGGCCATGCATGAGGGCGTGCATCTGTAAAGCCCATTGATAATTGGTCTATTGCGTATGCGCGATACCCTGCTTTTGCTAACGCCGGTAACATTAAACGCCACCCTGCTGCGCCGCAAGCTCCAGGTCCTGCACCGTGTAGTAAGATTACTGCTGGTCCTTCTGTTCCAGCCCACGAATAATGTGTACGTACACCATTTGCTAGTACGTAGCTATTATGAAATCCTTCAAAAATTGTCATCATTTTGCCCCCTTGTGTTGACTGGCTAATCTATTATGTTCTGAGTATAACGGTTAAAGATTTTTAACATCATAGCGATTTTTATTGAAAAAGTAGTTTTAATCTTTAAAATTTATTGAAAAATGAATTCCACTTCTGTAACATGGTGAAATAGAAATTCAATGGGGATGTGGTGTTGGTGAGTCAAGTTGCCTTTAATTCTAGCGAAACAAAAAATATTTTAATGTCAGCAAATGCCTTCCAAACATTAAAAAGTAATTTAGTAAACAACATGGGCTCTCATAAAACGAAAGGCTTTTTATTCCGATTTGGTAAAGAGTTTGGAATGGAGTCAGCAAAAAATAAGCTCCAAAATACAAACAAAACAAATCCTGTCGGTAAAAGCCACTCACGCTTAGGTCACGTAAAAGATGTCATTTTCAAGGGGGAAATTGTGCGTCATCCAGATGGCACAATTGAATGCATCGATACGTGGGGACAATGGGTAGAATCATTTGAAGCCGAAATGCATCTTAAAAATTACGGTTTATCAAATGAATGTGTTTGCCATATGTTATGTGGTTTTGCGAGTGGTGCATTGACATATGAGTTTGGGGAATCAATTATTGCCATCGAATATAAGTGCATCGCAAAAGGCGATCCTTGTTGCGAGTTTAAAGTGCGTTTGGAGCGCGATTGGCTCGAGGAAAAGGAGGATCTTATTTACCTTTATCAAAACGACAACATTTTGACTGAGCTTGAAATGACCTACGATGCACTTTTGCATCACAAGCAAATGCTCGAAAAAATTTCCATGTTTCAGGGTCAGCTCACGCAAAAAGTAACAGACAAGCATTCAATGGATGAGATTGTGTACGCTGCGTATGAGCTGTTAAACATTCCAATTTTAATTGAGGATATACACGGCAATCCATTAAGTACAATTGGTTTAACAGACATACAGCATGATGTAATTCAAAAAGATACAGCAAAATTATCGCATTTTGACCATGAGCACAACGTTTCGCATTACAAAGGAAATAGCTATTGGAAGTTGACCGCTCCTGCTCTTATTAATAAAAAAAATTATGCAAACTGTTCTTTTTTTTACTTCGATGACGAGCGCATTGATGAAAACGACCACTTATTTTTAGAACGGATTTCAACTGTCGTGGCGTTGTGTATTTTATACGAGGAAGCTCAGTTTGAAGAGCAACAACGTCTGCGAAGCTCATTATTAGAACGGTTAATCCATAATCGAAATATTAAAGATATCGAATCATACTATAAATTTTTACCGTTTAAGTTTCAGCCACCGTTTTCAACAGGCATTATTAGTGTGCAAAAGAAAAAGAAAAATAACGAAATCATTGATATTCATGACCAGCTAACACAGTTATTTAAGTTGGCAAAAGAAGCGGAATTACCTTGTATTTTTGCGGTACTTGGAGAAGAAATTGCTCTTCTTAATCCACAAAATAACAATAAACAAAGCTGGCAAAAGAAAATTTTAAGGATTTTCCAAATGATGGAGAAGCAAAATTGCAATTATAAATATTCGATTGGGCTTAGCGGAACATTTAACGGTTTTAAGGACTTTGAACGTTCGCTAAATGAGGCGCGTATCGCACAACGCTTCCCAAACAAAAAGCTACTAACAGATTACGAGGATTTAGGACTGCTTGGCGATATCGTCAAAAATATGAGTATAGAACAGATCCATGAAATGGGGAAAAAGACGTTAAAAGGCCTATACGATTTCGACGACCCACGTAAAAAGGAATTGTTGTACACGCTTTACGTCTATTTATTAAACAGCCAGCGTTTAAAAGAAACGATGGATGAGTTGACGTTATCAATAGGTGGTGTCCAATACCGAATCAAACAAGTCGAAGAGCAGCTTCAAATATCACTAAAAAATGCATCCGCTGCGGCGTATACTTTATTGGTTATTCAGGCCCTAATCCTATCAAATAGCTTAAGCTTTGAAGAATTTGCAAAATAAAAGAAAAGTAGATTTGACGAATTTCAAGTGATTATTTGGTTGAAGCTTGAGATGAAGAAAGTAAACCTGCATCAGATTGACGACGACAAAAGACATGTAGAGTTAACCTCTTATGTCTTTTTTAATATGAACTAAAGTACACCCAAGGTCACGGTCCCTATTTGATAGAAATACATAGGTAATTAGAGTTGGAGTTTAATAACGAGGATAGGCGACCTGAAATGAATTCTTTATTTAAACAAAAATAGACTATAAACAAACTCAGTTTAGAGCTTGTCTACAGTCATGGCAAATGGATAGTAATTTTATTACTCTACTGCAACATCTAAGTTCATTTGCTCTTCTTCAGCAGCACGACTTGCATCTTCTTTTTCAGTTGCTGTAATTTTAAATTTACGCGTAGCTAATAACACGATTACAGTTACAACATATAAACTAACAATCACTACTACCCCTGAATTAAAGCCAGCGCGAACGTCATCCCCTGCAAGTGTAATTAAGTAACCCGTAATCCATGGACCGATTATACCAGCCATACTTGCAATAAATAATGAAAAACCTGTTACACTACCTACTAAATTTTTCGGAATAACTATTGTTTGAATCGCAGAATTTAACGGTAATAAGCTTGTGTTCATGATTAAGCCCACCCCTAGGAAAACACAGGCCAAAACGGGTGAAGATACAACCGTTGTCATTGCGTAAGAAGCTGCACCAACTAGTAAGACTGTGACTAATACACGGTCATAAGATTTGATAAGACTTTTATTTTTCTTAAATAAGTAATCTGTAAATTTACCTGCACAAATGGCAAATACTGTACCTGTAATACCCATTCCAGCGAAGATTAAACTCATACTCTTTGGCTCAAGACCAACGATTTGTGTTAAGTAAGTTGGTGCCCATGTAAGAACCCAAGTAGTAATCCACATTGATACGAAACCTATAACAAAAATTGATAATACATAAGGGCTGATTAATACTTTTAAAATATGCTTGAACGGTACTTCCTTGTTAGAAGCTAAAGATTTTACGTCTTCCACCAGTGGTTGCTTTGGCTCGTCCCTCATAAAGAAGAAGAAGACTGCCCATACAAAGCTTGCTATCCCTAACATTGCGAATGTATGCTGCCAACCAAGGTTTGTAATACCTGCAACTAAAAGTGGTGCAGCTAAATACGTACCAACTGTTGTACCAGAAGTCATAATGGCTGTAGCGAGACCACGTTGTGAACTAGTAAACCATCGTGCAAGGTGTACTAGGCACATACTAAGCGTACTACCTTCGAAGAAACCTAAAACAACACGTAGTAAAATTAACTGTGTCAACGTTTCTACAAAATAAGCGCTTGCTAATGCTACTGTCCATCCACTAGCAATCATCATTAATAAATATTTTGAGTTGAAGCGATACGTTAATGTACCCAAAACAAGACTTCCGACAGCGTATGCAGCGAAGAAGCTACTTCCTACTAAACCAAACTGATCGTAAGATAAATTTAGTTCAGACATGATTGGCTCTGCGGCTAATCCTAAAACTGATTTATCTGTATAGTTTAAAACTGATAATAAGAATAGAAACCCTAAAATAACCCAACGCATAAAAGACCCCCTTGTATTACAATTTTCCCCATCCACTTTGTTTCGTAAAAATTATTAGTACTTTCGTTAAACTATTAGGGAAAATTCCCCTGTTTTCACCTACAAAAGTCTGATTTTTCAAAAAATTAAGGATACAATTTTATTTTTCCTTTTCTGCAAGTCATAAGTTAAATGTTAGCGTTTTCAATAAATTTCGTAGAAAATTTACACCTCCATTCGCAAGATCATTTCAACATTATTGATAAAACCTAAGTATTTTATAGAAAAATTCGATTATACGATTCTTCCATGTTGAAAATTTTATTTGAAAAAAAAAGGATTTACAAGAAAAAATAAGGGCGACCTATTAGTCCGGAGATTAAAAGTGGAAAAAGTAAAATAAAAGTTTCTTAAAAGAAAACGAGACTTTTATTATTAGAAAATATTGATAATTCTATGTTTTTTTAAAAAGATTCACATAAAATTCAAATTTAACCTCGTCATAATTTTTATTGTTTATGTCTGAATTTTCAATAAAAAAAGCAATGATAATTTTTAATAGACTCATTTATCATTAAATCATTATTTGTAAGGATGGTGGATTGGGATGGATGATCGTTTATTTAGAGATGCAATGGGGAAATTCGCTACAGGTGTAACAGTTCTTTTAACAGAAAACGAGGGAGAAACTCATGGAATGACAGCAAACGGATTCATGTCAGTATCATTAGATCCGAAGCTTGTCGTCATTTCGATTGGACATAAAGCAAAATTTTTAGAGAAAGTTTCACAATCCAAAAAATATACAGTAAATATTTTGGCGGAAGATCAAGAGCATTACTCACGTCATTTCGCTGGAAAGCCTGGTGAGTCAGTAGAATTTGAAACATTAGCTGAACTACCAGTATTAAAAGGGGCTATCGCTCAAATCGCATGTGAAGTTGTATCTGAACATGTAGAAGGTGACCATACATTATTCATTGGTAAAGTAGTAGATTTACATCTTGAAGATAAAGATCCGTTATTATTCTTCAGTGGTAAGTACCGTCAATTGACACAATTAGAAACAATTGAGTCGTAAAGGGAGAATTGTCTATGAATATTCAACTACTAGCAGAAGCATTGCTTGAAGCAGAACGTACGAAACAGCCAATTGCCCCATTAACTGAAACCAATGAAGGGATTACAGCTGCTGATGCTTATGCCGTTCAATTAGAGCAAATTCGTCAAAAAGTTGACGCTGGAGCGACAGTAAAAGGCTTAAAAATTGGTTTAACAAGTAAAGCGATGCAAGAAATGCTGAATGTATATACGCCGGACTACGGCTTTATTTTAGATACGATGGTTTATGACGAGGTAGAGGGGTTACCAACTGAGTCGTTTATTCAACCAAAGGTAGAATTTGAAATTGCCTTTGTTTTCAATAAAGAGTTAAAGGGACCAAATGTGACAGTGCAAGATGTCATCGACGCGACTGACTATGTGGTACCAGCAGTAGAAGTAATTGATAGCCGTATCGAGAATTGGAATATTAAATTCGAAGATACAGTAGCCGACAACGGTTCCTCAGCAGGTGCCATTTTAGGTGAAAAACGCACACTACTGAAAGAAATTGAAGACATTACAAATATTCCAATGATCGTGAAGAAAAATGGTGAATTTTTAGATGAGGCAACAAGCTCGGCAGTGTTAGGTAACCCACTTAATGCAGTTGTTTGGTTAGCAAATGAAGTGAGTACATATGACATTTCGATCAAGCCCGGCATGTTTGTTTTATCAGGAGCATTATCAAAAGCTGTTCCCTTCGAAGCAGGCGATGAATTCGAGGCTGACTTCGGCATACTCGGAAAAGTAAGCGTTAACATTTTGAAGGAAGTGGTGAAAAAATGACAAAGCTTAAGGTTGGAATTATTGGATCAGGAAATATCGGAACGGATTTAATGTATAAAATTGAGCGCAGCCCCGTACTAGAAATGAGTGTTATGGTTGGGATTGATCCGGAATCTGATGGTTTAAAACGTGCGAAACGTCGCGGGTATGAAATTATTTCAAACGGAATCGACGGCTTAATGGAACGCCTTGATTTAGTTGATATCGTATATGACGCAACAAGTGCCTATGCACATAAGCGTAATAGTGATTTATTAACTGCAGCTGGTAAAAAAGTAATCGATTTAACACCAGCGGCAATCGGACCATTTACGGTTCCACCAGTAAATTTAAAAGAGCATATCGAAAAATCGAACGTGAATATGGTTACGTGCGGTGGCCAGGCGACGATTCCGATGATTCACGCAATCAATCGTGTTGTGCCTGTCGACTATGCTGAAATTGTTGCAACAATAGCTAGTCTTTCTGCAGGTCCTGGTACACGTGCAAATATCGATGAATTCACAAGTACAACATCTAAAGCAATTGAAGTGGTTGGCGGTGCGAAAAAAGGGAAAGCAATTATTATTTTAAACCCGGCTGAGCCACCAATTATTATGCGTGATGCCATCCATGCTCTAGTAGAAGAAGAGGGACATGAAGAAGCGATTACGAAGTCGATTCAGGATATGGTAGTCGAAGTACAGGCTTACGTACCAGGCTACACATTAAAAGCAACACCAATTTTTGAAGGCAAAAAAGTATCTGTATTTATCGAAGTAAATGGTGCAGCAGACTATTTACCGGCATACGCTGGTAACTTAGATATTATGACGGCAGCTGCAGTACAAGTCGGTAATGAAATGGCGCGTCACCTACAGCGCGAGAAGGAGGTCATCTCATGACATTAAATATTTTAGATGTATCGTTACGTGATGGAAGTCACTCGGTACGCCATTCCTTTACAGAAGATCAAGTACGTGCTGCAGCAAGAGGTTTAAATGCAGCGGGTGTTCGATATTTTGAAGTATCGCACGGAGATGGCTTAGGTGGCTCTTCATTACAATACGGCTTGTCAGCAACGAGCGAATTAAAATTGATTGAAGCGGCTGTATCTGAATGTACAACGTCAGAGGTCGCAGTGCTATTGATCCCTGGAATCGGAACAAAACAAGATTTAGAAAATGCAGCGAAATTAGGAGCAAAAATGGTTCGTGTAGCCACTCACGTAACAGAAGCTGATGTGGCTGCACAACATATTGAGTTAGCTCGTAATCTTGGCATGAAAACAGTTGGATTTTTAATGATGAGCCATATGGCACCTGTTGAAAAAATTGTAGAACAAGCAAAATTATTCGAAAGTTACGGAGCTGAAATCGTTTATGTAACCGATTCCGCTGGTGCGATGTTACCACAAGATGTAACGAATCGAATTGCAGCACTTAGACAAAGTATCCAATGCGACATCGGCTTCCATGCCCATAACAATTTATCGATGGCTATGGCAAATACAATTGCAGCAGTTGAAGCTGGAGCAACTTACATTGATGGAAGTATGCGCGCATTAGGTGCCGGAGCTGGAAATACACAAACAGAAGTCATGGTCGCTGTTTTAGAACGTTTAGGTTACGAAACAGGTGTTGATCTATATAAATTAATGGATACAGCAAATGATGTGATTGCACCAATCATGCAACAATCACAAGAAGTCACTGGTAGTAGCTTAACTTTAGGTTACGCTGGCGTGTACTCAAGCTTCTTGTTACATGCACAAAAGGCCGCAAAACAATTTGGTGTCGATGAACGTGACCTTTTAATTAAAATTGGGCAAATGAAGGCTGTTGGTGGACAAGAGGATTTAATCTATGAAGTAGCACAAACTCTAGCAAGATAAAAGAAAAAGGAGAGGATCGCATGAAGGTAATCTATGTGAATGCTAATAACTTACAAGACATTAAACAATCTTGTCCTGATGTGGCTATGGCACTTGGTTATTTTGATGGTGTGCATTTAGGACACCAAAAAGTAATTCAAACCGCTAAAGAAAAAGCACAAGCACATAATTTATCACTAGCGGTTCTCTCTTTTTTTCCACATCCTAAAAGTGTGCTAGTTCCCGGCTCTGAAGTCTCCTATTTAGAGCCACTAGAACAAAAGGCTGAAAAGTTAGAAAAGCTCGGGGTAGACATTTTTTATATCGTAGAGTTTACAAAGGAATTAGCAAAAGTAGAAGCAAACGAATTCTTAGATGATTATATTATTGGGTTGAATGCTAAGGAAATTATTTGTGGTTTCGACTATACCTATGGGTCGAAAGCAAGTGGTACTGTTAGAACGCTAGCAGTTTATGCGGCCACACAGCGAGTAGGCCTAACAGTTGTCGAGGAGTTACAGTGGAATAATCAAAAAATTAGTTCGACTTTGATTCGAAAGCACTTAACAGAACGAAAGCTTAATGAATTACCTAATATATTAGGAGGCTTTTATAAAACCAAGTATTGTCAAAGAAATGGGTTATTACCGAACTATTCGTTACCCAATGTAGGTAGTTATAGAGTATTGATTGAAGATCAACATTCTATTATTGAGTGCGTCGCGACGGTTAAGTGTAAAAAGCATATTCAGATTCATCATGAATTGTCCACACTATCGAATTTATTAACGATCCAATGGGTGGACCAATTCGAAACAGTATCAAACTAATTTTTCAGATTGATTTTCATCGTTGTATGTTTCATTTCCCCAATCATTAAACTCTTTAAATCATATAAATTTGGCAGGACCATTACTAAAATTGTTCTGCCTTTTTATATGCTTCCATGACTATAAAACAGATGGGATTGATAAAATGAACACGCTAAAAAAAGTATTAGTAGCCAATCGTGGAGAAATTGCAATTCGAGTATTCCGTGCATTAACAGAACTGAATCTTAAAACCGTAGCAATCTATTCTCGGGAAGATAGTGGCTCATACCATCGTTATAAAGCAGATGAATCGTATTTAGTTGGTGCTGGAAAAAAGCCAATTGATGCGTATTTAGATATTGAGGGAATCATCTCGATTGCCAAAAGCTGTGGAGCAGATGCAATCCATCCAGGATACGGCTTTTTATCGGAAAACTTAGAGTTTGCACAGCGCTGCGAACAAGAAGGGATTGTCTTTATTGGACCTGAATCGCGTCATCTAGATATGTTTGGCGATAAAGTAAAGGCTCGTGAACAAGCGATTCAAGCTGATATTCCTGTTATTCCCGGAACAGATGGACCTGTTCAATCATTGGAGGAAGTACAGCAATTTGCCGATACATACGGTTATCCGATTATGATTAAAGCTGCCCTAGGTGGTGGTGGACGAGGCATGCGTATGGTAGAACATGCAGAAGATATCGCTTCAGCATATGAACGAGCGAAATCTGAAGCAAAAGCAGCGTTTGGTTCAGATGAAGTATATGTAGAAAAATGCATTATTCAACCAAAGCATATTGAAGTACAAATTATCGGGGATCAACATGGAAACATTATTCATCTGTACGAACGTGATTGTTCCATTCAACGTCGTCATCAAAAGGTGGTTGAAATTGCGCCATCTATCTCTTTATCAGAAGAGTTACGTAATAGAATTTGCGATGCTGCCGTTAAATTGATGAAAAACGTTGGCTATGTAAATGCGGGGACGGTTGAGTTTTTAGTTGCTGGAGATGATTTTTATTTCATCGAAGTGAACCCACGCATACAAGTGGAACATACGATTACTGAAATGATTACGGGTATTGATATTGTGCAAACACAAATTCATATAGCCGATGGAAAGTCATTGTTAAGTGAAGAAGTAGGGATTCCGGAACAACAAGA
>Ga0180215_1004624_pt1 | contig 12101 bp, 7 predicted proteins | sample eDN3rd37CBELigBY_FD_128871 | JGI IMG/M metagenome (GOLD analysis project Ga0180215, IMG submission 128871) | Enriched backyard soil microbial communities from Emeryville, California, USA - eDNA 3rd pass 37_C BE-Lig BY (version 2) (version 2) | ecosystem: Environmental > Terrestrial > Soil >...
CTAACAATAGCAAACTAACCTCTTGACGTTTAACCATTTTAGATTGTAAATCTCGAAATACTTGTTCTTCACTATCTAAAATGCTACCACCAGTTTCACTAGTTAACCTTTCAATAAGGTCATCATTTTTCCCTTGATATAAATATTCATCCGAATAAGGAATGGAAAAACCTGATTGAAATACTTGAATATCCCCTTTTTCATTTTTTCGGGTTGCATTTATAAAATAAAGTCCTGCTTGATCTGGTATTTGCAACTCATATTTTCCAGGAGAAATCAACTTTAAATTTCCTTCAATTTTTTCACCCTTATCAGAGACAACGCTAGTCTCTAATTGAAATAACCCTAAACTCGATGTATCTAAAACTATAGATACATAATCTTCCTTCCTCATGATATCAAGAGACATATCATGACTACCAAATTCAGGTAGTGTTTTGGAAATTAAATGGTTCACAAAATTTGGCCACATTGACCAGCTTGCAAATTGTCCTGACCATTTACCTGTGATATCAGATGTAAAAGCAATTGTTTTTCCAAGACCATATTGCCATTCTGCTAAAATAGGATCTTCTTTTTTACTTTCAATCGAAACTGAAGCCGTTGGTTTTAATGTTGTTGCAATATAAGCATTCATTTGGGGAATTCCATCAGTAAAAAACGCTTCCCAACTCGTACCTTGATAGACAGTAGGATAAAATGGTTCATCAACGATATATGTTCTTGTCATCATTACTGTTTCTCTTGATAAGATGGACGGTATAACGGTCGCATCAACAACATCATAAAATCGACCATTACCTTTATTAGCCAATTGTTCAAGTAATCCTTTATCTGCATCATCCCCTATGGCCACGGTTGATAATGTAATATTCTTCTCATTCCCCATTTCAATTAATGAAAAATAGTCGGCTTCAATAGCAGATTGTCCATCTGTAAGTAAAATAATATGTTTTCTTTCAAGATCTTTTTTTAATAAATCATCATAGGCCATTTTTAATGATTCGTAGATTTCTGTTCCTCCTCCTGGAGAAATGGTACGAATTTTATTCTCTACTTTTTCTTTATCAACAATTGGACCCGACTCAACGATTACCCATGGGCGATCATCAAAAGCAATGACCCCCAATGTATCCTCTTCTCGTAATAGAGCAACCGATCTTGCAGCTGCTTCTTTCGCCAAGGATAATTTTGAGCCTTCCATACTCCCTGAACGATCGATTACAATCATTAACCCTAATGAAGGCAACTTCTCTTTACTTTTAATTTCCATGTCAACTGGTAGTAAACGTTCAATTGGGGTTTTAAAATATCCTCCTAAACCAAAGCTATTCTCTCCTCCAAGCATGATAAACCCTTTTCCAAATTCATTAACCGCCTCTTCAATCACCATCATTTGAGCTTCACTAATAAGTGTTGCTGGAATATTATTAAACACTATTGATTCATATTCAAGAAAATGGCTTAATGTAGTTGGAAGTTGTTCAGGTTTGACTGTCTTAACGATTAATCCTGAATTCTGTAAAATTGATGATAGGCTTGTTTCATCAGTTTCAACAACTAGTATTTTCGGTGTCCCTAAAACATTCGCAACTGAGTAAAGCTGATTGTTCTCGATATAATAATCATTTTCATCCGCAATTTCAGCTTTGTAAATAACAAGTCCCGTAGTATCTACTAAATGATTAAAGGAATAAATATTATCTCCTTCTTTAACTTCAATCTCTTCCGTCAGAAAATCACGGTCATTAACTGAAAGTCTAATCGAAGCTTTAGTCTTATAATTGCTCCTAATTCTTACTTGGACAGAAGCTCTTTCACCTTCATAAATGGTATTTGACACATCAAGTTGTGTTATAGCCATATCAAGCTTTTTACTTTCCTCTATTGGAACAATATCTACTTCTATTCCTTGTTCTTTTAAAATCGTAAACATGTTTGATACATTTCCTGTCGTTTCTTGTCCATCTGTAAACAGAACAATTCTACCACCATTTTTTTGTTCAAACATAGAAGTTGCCAATAATAGTCCTTTTTCAATGTTTGTATGTCCCTTTTTATGAGTTCCATATAAATCAACAATCATATCAGAATTTTTGGTTTTAAAGGATTGTTCAACAATCGCATTTTCTGCAAAGGAAATAATTGCATATTCATCTTGGACATCTTTTGATTCTAAACTTTTTTCAATATAATTGAGGACATCATCTTCTAAATTTGTAACACTTTCACTTGAATCAACTAAAAAGATGACTTGTTTTTCATCAACTGGGAATACGAACGATGGCTTCGTTAATGCAAAAATCAAAAGAGAAAAAACGATCATTCTAATAAAGAAGATAACTTTATAATCTGTTTTTCTTTTTCTCCAACTTTTGAAAAAAAAGATTGCTAAAATACAAACCGGAATAAATAAAAGAAATAGGAAGGGATTTTCAAATTGAAACATTCTTACGATACACCTCCCATTCCAACAAGAGTAGAATAAAAGCGATTAAAGTAAAATAAAACCATAACTGATCATAGATTGCTGTTTCCGTAAGTATTTCTGTTGTTAAATGTTCATTAATTGAAAAAGAATCACTAAAATCCAATCGACGTTCTCGATCATCAAGTAAAACTGAAAAATATAATAAATCATTGTCCATAACAGCTTGATAAAGACCTGGCAAATTTGGGGCACGGAATAGTTCATGCTCTAATTGTACAGAATATAAATTTTCACCATCATCAGTAAAAATATTGAGTTGTTGTACATCTGGTAAGTTAATCCATCTTTCTTCCCCTGGTTGAAAATACCCTAAGTAATTAGTCTCTCTCTTGAGCCATTGGTAACTATTGTATAAGAAGATAGGAAAATTCGGATGAAGTGGCCAATCTGAGTAAGCGATTGGAAACCGAAGCGCTATTATTGGATAATTATTGATCATCCCTTTTTGAATTAACGATAGACTCCCACTTTTTGCTATCGTATTTAAATCAGTAATTTCCTCATTGTTAGCTTTTTCTATGTAAACATTGCTCATTTCAACATAGGAGAAGATTTCATCTTTCTCCTGTTGAACTTGCGAAGAAACTTGAACATTTGCATTCTCTTCATTTTCAACAAAAAATACTGGGTGACTAGGAGATTTTAATAGTTCGCGATCTTCGGTCAATAGAATGGAGTTAGGCTTTACATCTTGAATATTAGCAAGCTGAACAACTTGGGCTCCAACACTTTCAAAACCTTTAATAATAAATGGATTCACTTCACCAATAGCAAAAATAATCGGAGAATCATTGTCCATAATGGTTGTCCAACTGTTATCTACTGTATATTGATCATCTGTTTTAATTTCAGCTAAATAGTAGTCTTTAACAGGTAGTTCTGTGATCGGAATCATTAACTCTGTCTCTGGTTCGATTGTAAAGAATTGTTCAAAAAGCTTTTCTTTTTCGCTGGATATGATAATATTTATTTCCTTTTCTCTTTCGGTTTGGTTTTCAACTACAGCAACTCCATCCATCGTCGCTTCATTTAATACTACTCCAAAGAATTTTAATGACACATTTTCGATTTTCTCCTCTAAGTTATGTACTTCAGCATGGTAGTCTGTAATTTTGGAATTAATATAGTCGTAGTCTACACCATCAGAAAAAATATGAATAACAGACTTTTCATCTGCTATAGCATTGGCCAAATTAATGGCCATATCTAAATTTTCATGTTCATATGTAATGGAAAGTTGTTCAATGACATCATATAAAAATCCTTTATTCATTTCATCTTTAACAAGAATTTGAGGTTGTTTATTCGCTGCAATAATCGTTACAGATTGATTATTAAGCTTTGCAATCATTTCTTTCATCTCATCTTTTTTCTTATCAAAAATCGTCTGATTTTCTAATTGTGCACTCATCGAAGCAGAAGTATCAACAATAAAAATTAGCTTATCTCCTTTTAAGCCACTACTATACCAATATGGTTTTATTAAAGAAAAAAACAAAAAGATAAGCGCTAAAAGTTGCAGCCAAAATAAAAGGTTTTTCTGTAATTGATCAAGCCAAGGATTTGCTTCCCATTCTTTCATAACTTGAGACCAAAGCATATTGGAAGGGATGAGTTTTTCTTCATATTGTTTTCGGAAAAAATATAGAAGAATAAATAATATGATAAACACGATAAAACTAAAGAAAATTGGGTTTAAAAATCCCACTATATTCACCTCATTCTATCCAACCGCTTTTTGCACATAAAGAAAATAAAATTGTATGTAAATCTTTCTCATCATCGATTTGTAAATAACTGATTCCGTATTGCTTACAAAGACTAGCTAATTGTTCATTATGTTTTTTTAATCGTTCTTTGTACATGGCAATCACTCGATTTGACATGGATACTTGAACACTTGTATGTTCTTCACTATCAATTAATTTTAGATCACTAGCATATTCTGGTGATAATTCTTCTTTTGATAAAATTTGTAACATACGTACTTGCTTAAATTTCGTTATGATTCTTTTAAATAGTTTTTCGATTACTTTTAGTTCTTCCATTCCATCTGTAATAATAATAACCAGATGTGCATGATGATTTATTTTTTTCATGGCATCTATTCCAAATGGAACTGATTCATCATTCTTTTTGATTTCCATAATATAATGATAAATTTGCTTACTGTAGAGAGAACCTTTTCTTTTTAATGGTAACTCACTTGTGATTCCAACTGGTAAAAAGTTCAGTCGATCATCATTAGCAAGCGTCATATAACTAAAAGATGCTGCTATTTGTTTGGCTAAATTCCACTTTTTTTCAATAACTTGCATAGATGTTGAACAATCTAAAACAATAGAAACAGAAATTTCTTGTTCATCTAAAAATCTTTTAATATATAATTTTTCTGTTCTACCATAAACATTCCAATCAATTTGCCTAATATCATCTCCTAATTGATAGGATCGGTAATCGGAAAAATCAAATGACAATCCTGTTGCCCGAGATGATCTCATTCCTTTATGGATACCTTTATGTTTTGCCTTCATGCTCAATTTTCTACTTTGTAACCGATTTAACCAATCACTTGCCATGAAGGACTCCTCCTAATTGATCAGCATGTTGCAATACTTCTTGAATGATTTGCTCTGGTTTAATCCCTTCTGCTTCCCCTTCAAAATTTATAAAAAGGCGATGCCTTAAAACTGGTAAAGCAGCTTTCTTTATATCACCAGTTGAAACTGCATATCTACCAGAAAATAGACTTCTTACTTTTGCGATTCGGATTAAACTTTGTAATCCTCGAGGTCCACTACCGTATTGGACATATTTTTTTACAATTTCAGGGGCATGCTCATCATCAGGATGAGTCATTGAGATGATTTGAATCGCATAATCAAGTAATTCATCAGATATTAAAACTTCTTTAGCTAAGCCTTGTAATTGAATAACTTCTTCTGCAGTCATTACTTTAGATATTTTTATTTGATCTACACTTGTAGTTCGTAAAACGATTTGTTTTAATTCTGGTTTCGTTGGATAATTAACTATGATTTTACATAAAAAGCGGTCCATTTGTGCTTCAGGTAGTGGATAAGTTCCTTCCATATCAATAGGGTTTTGAGTAGCTAAAACAAAAAAGGGACTTAACATTGGTTTTGTCTCTCCTAATACCGTAACGGTTTTCTCTCCCATAGCTTCAAGTAATGCACTTTGGGTTTTTGGAGTAGCACGATTAATTTCATCAGCTAGCACAATATGGTGAAATAATGGACCTTGATGAAAACGAAAGAAAGGATTGCCATTCTCATCTCTCTCAAGCACATTAGTTCCCGTAATATCAGAAGGCATTAAATCTGGTGTAAATTGAATTCTTGAAAAAGTTAAATCCATACACTCTGAAATAGTTCGAATCAACATTGTTTTTCCAAGACCAGGGAGGCCTTCTAAAAGTGCATGCCCCCCTGCAAAAATGGACCATAATACTGTATCAATAACTTCATCTTGACCTACTATAAATTTTTGAATCTCGGCTTTTAATTCTATTAATTTTTGCTTAGCATTTAGAAATTGGCTCTCTTTTTCTATTATTGACATTTTTAACACCTCAATTATGGTTTCACATTTGAGAAATAATTTTTGATGATTTGTTCCAAGTCTTTAGGCAATTTAGCTCGATTTATACTATTCCGATATGCTTCTTCATAATGTTGGTATACTTCGTCATAAGGTCTTAATGTTCCTTTTTGAACAGGTCCATCAGATTCAAAGTATTGACCTTCACGACCTTTTCCAATTGGTCCAAAATCATTCTCTAAATTAATCTTCCCATCAATTCTTTCAGGAATAGTCAAGAACTTTCTTGATCCGCTACCAGTACCAGCCCCAGACCCTGCTCCTAATCCATTACCATTACCATTTCCACTGCCGTTTCCATTGCCACTACCACCATTACTTTCACCGTTTCCGTTTTCATTTCCATCAATTGGATCTAATTCTGAATCTCCACTCCCACCTTGTTGACTATCTGGAAGTCCTTCTCCATTTCCATTTTGTATATTATTTGGATTTGATCCATTATCAGTGTTAGAGTTGCCTTGTTTTGAATCAAATGCAAAAGTTGAAGGAGGTAATCCATTATTTTCTCTAGATTTGGCAATTTGATTAGCCATATTTAGAATCGCTTCATTTACCATTTCAATCGAATGTAAATCTTTTTGTGTATTGATTAAATCTTGAATTTGCTTAACCATTTCTTCAACTTGTTCCTTAGTAAGATCTCCATTAGAAGAATTAGGCATTTTCTGCAAAACTTCTTTTTGTTGTTGTGTGAGTTGCTGAGAATTTAATAATTGTTTTAAAGAATCCGCAATTCCGTCGATATTTTGGGAATCTAGTTTTTCTGCAAAATCAGTTAAACCAGCATTTTTAAGCTCTTCTTTCCATTCCTGTAATTGATCAACTTTTTCTTTAAGTTTAATTTCTTGAAGTTCGTTTTCTTTTAACTGCTTGGATAGTTTTTCTAACATTTCGTCCGTTGTTTTGGCCTTTTCTAATTCTTTCACTAATTCATTTAATAATTCTCTTTCTTCATTCTTTTTTTTGTCAATTGTTTTCTTAAGTTCTTCTTTTATATTTTTTGTTATTTGACGATCTTTACTTTGTTCAATTCCTGCTTTCATAGTTGCATTTGGAAATGCAGCTGAAACCAAACCAAAACTAATGAAAAGAATAATAAAAATTAGCCATTTCGGATATAACCATTGTTTTTCTCTACGCAAAACAGGTTCTTTTGTTTCTTCCATATGGTGAATCGCATCACGAATTAATAATGTTTCAAGATCTCCGTTTTTATGAATAAAAGAATAAGCGGAAATCACTCGATCATCTGGTACAAAATGATTCCATACTTTTACTGCATCTATGTCTTTCGGACGATTCTTCCAAAACCGAACAATCGTAAACAAGATAATAAGAATTAAACTAATCATTAAATATAGCATAACCAATGGAATGACTATTACACGTGCTATAATCATCCAAAAAAAGAAGAAAAGACTTCCTAGTAATAAAAAAACATGCATCTCTTTAACTAACGTTAACAAATATAATTGCTGTTTTAATGGTTTTAACAAATTCGTAAATCGATTTTTCTCACCCATGTTAACCCTCCTTTCTTTTTTGTAATTTCATAAATGTAAGAAATAGCCTTTCTTATTTAAAAAGGCTATTCCATTTTATTCATTTGTTATTTTCTTTGTTTCATATTCGGACGTAGACGTTTCACACTTCCCATCATGGAAAGGAAAAACATAAGCAAATATAAAATGGTATATGGAATCCAAAGAGGTAGATCAATATTGAAGAATAGTTTATTCATTTGATCACTAAAACTCGGTTCAAATACGCTCAACATGACCATGAAAGGATTTAAGACTGCAAAAAGATATGGAATGGGATGACTTGAACTTGCACCAAACCAATTTGTACTAATGGAAATGGATATACCAAATAAAAGCGCTGTTCCCAAAGCTAAAAATAACATGACACCATAGGCGATAATAGTTGAAACAATTGTCTTTCTAATAATAGTAGAAAAGTAAACACTCACAGAACCTAGGGAAAAAATAGTGAGTATATATATTAGAAACACTGAAACGAGCTGAAATGGTGATATTCCTCCAAACAAAAATACAAAACTATACAATGGCAATGATGAAATCATAAGTATTAATAAATATGAAAGAGATGAAAATAATTTTCCAAAAACGATACTAAGTGAACTCTGAGTTGTGGTCAGCAAAATATTTAAAGTTTGCTTTTCTCGTTCTCCGCTAATAACACCAGCTGTTAACCCTGGAATTGTAAATAACAATAAAACAAGTTGCAAATAGGAAAGTACATAAAACATAATCCTGCTTTCATCAGGGCGAAAATATCCATACTGAGAGGTTAAAGTCTGCATATAAATAAAACCAATTCCGATTAATCCAAGGGCAAATAAATAAAAGAAGATACCAAGGAAACTTTTCTCTGTGCGGAAACGCAACTTAAATTCTTTATTCATTACAGGGTTATTGTAAAGTTGTTTCACTTGATTCCACTCCTTTCATAATTTCCATAAATACATCCTCTAAATCAGTATCTTGCTCATAAAAACTGATGATTGGTAATTCCTTCATAATGGCATTTCTTAACAATTGCTTTTGTTCTAAATCATCCCCACGATAAATAAAAGTGAATGTATTTGGTTTTTCATTAATCGTTATTTGGCTTACATTCGGATCGTCTTCAAAAAATTGTATAGCAGAATGAATATCCTTCATTAATTTAACAACAATGACTTTTTCTCCCTTTATTTGTTTTTGAATATCGTGAACATTTCCTTGTATAACAAGTTTTCCCTTATCAATAATACCAATCTCATCACACATTTCAGCGAGTTCAGGCAAAATATGTGAAGAAATTAAAATCGTTTTTCCCATCATTTTTAATTCTCGAATAATTTCTTTCATCTCTACTCTAGCACGCGGATCTAGACCTGAAGCTGGTTCATCTAAAATTAAAACTTTCGGGTCGTGAATTAGTGCTCTTGCTAAACAAAGTCGTTGTTTCATCCCACGAGATAATAAATCAACATAGGAATCCTTTTTATCGGAAAGGTTTACTAGCTCCAATAATTGTGGAATTAATTTTTCTCTTTCTCGAACTGGTATTTGATAACTAGCTCCATAAAAATCAAGATATTCACTCGCCTTTAACTGATCATATACCCCAAAAAAGTCTGGCATATATCCGATTTGTTTTCGAACATCACTAGGATTGTTGACGACACTAAAACCATTAATAAATGCGTCCCCACTTGTCGGAGGGAGTAGTGTTGCTAAAATTGAAAATGTTGTAGATTTCCCAGCACCGTTTGCACCAACAAAACCAAAAACAGTACCTTCCTTAATTTTCAAAGTTAATTGATCTAATGCCGTAAAATTCCCATATTTTTTAGTTAAGTTTTTAATTTCAATCATGACTCCACATTTCCTTTCATTGATAACTCAGGTAAAGCAATGGTAGGATAACTATCATCGGGAATTTCAAATTCAACCATAATAGACCCTTCTGAAGAAATATATTGATTTACATTTTCAGTAATTTGAAAACTCCCTCCTGAGTCATTCAGCAAAAGCTTTTCATTATTTACTTGATTTATTAAATAAAGTGGGATATTTGATGATAGATTTTGGAAACTAAGTTCTTCAAATTTGATATTCTCCTTTTGAATCAAGGCCTTCGGTAATTTATAAATTAAATGATATGTTCCTTTTTCTAAAATTAAGCGTTTAGACAATAGTTGATCAGTATAATCAAATCCTATTGATCCTTCTACTACATTTAATTCCAAATTCATATCATTACTTGATAAATTAAAAGCACCTTCAATTTCGGTATTAGGGATAAATGGTTGTAGAATTAAGCTTTTTCTATTTTTCGAAACATTCTTTGCAACCATTTCGACTTTAATTACTTGATCACTCGTATATCCAGCAATAACAGGTTCTTGAATATTTTGAATAAAATGATCACTAGCCGCAGTTATAAGTGCACTGCTTGCTCTAGATTCAAAATCCAAGTCTTGTGTAGAGGAAGAATATTTGTTGTAACTAGGTGATGTTAATACATTTTGATATACTTTTACGTTAACATTAATGGTTTCTCCTTGATTAACTGGTCCTAAACTATAAAAACTTTGTCCAGTCCAAATAAATATTTCATCAAAATTATAAGGATATTGATTTGTAATCGTACCTTTAAGTTCTTTATTAACGACAGTTAGATCTGTTGTGAAACTGCCTGATACAGTTTGAGAGGATTTTCCTATTAGTGAACGAATGGACCAATATTCCACATTTGGAAAAATGATATCTGTTTCATTCCGCTTATCTTGAAAATGGGTAATATTACTTAAATTGGTTGAATATACACTAGAAGTCGGAATTGGCATATATTCATGATTTTGAACAGTTAGCGTGTATTCTCCACCTGTATTAGATTGAAATGCCACACTATAATACCCCATTAAATTATTCTGATTAGAAACGTAAACTCCAAGCTCATTCATCTTTGGATTAGAAATTCGATCTTTTGCACCTATTCCAAAAATGAGTAACGATGTAACAATGGATATGGATGGAATAATCCACCAAGCAGCTTCTCTTTTATCGATTTTTTTCAAAATAAAATAAAGAACTGGGACAATGATAATTAAATAGATTAATAAAATAAGTACAAGTTGACCGACTGAAATGGAAGAATTAATAAAAATCTCGGCAGGTTCACCTAAACTCCAATAAAGTTGCTGTGAACTATAAGCCTGAAAACGTGAATGATCAATTTTTTCAATTATATTCACTAAGTAGGCAGGAAAACCTTCTGTATTCATATTCGGTTCATCGCCAAGTGAAAACGCAGTTTGGAAAATTTGACCATTTCCATAATCCTTATTTAATATAATTGGAATATTATTTTCAGCCAATGCTACGGCATCTTTTTCAAATTCTCCATAAAACAATTGTACGTTTTTCAAAATAACACTACCGTACCCAGAACTTGAAAGATCTAATGAATCTAACTTTGTTTCTTGATTCAATTTCATTGGAAGTAATGAATAAATATCACCATAAGAGGCTTGTGCATTAGTTGTGGCACCTACGATTAAAGTTCCTCCATTATTAACCCATTCTTTAAGAGCATTAGTCTGTTCTTTGGAAAATGAGCTAACTGCAAATTCATCAATGATGATGATATCGAGCATACTTAATGCCTCAGACTTTTCAGGCATATTGTCTTTATTTAAATTAAAATAATAAACGGAATTACCTTTTATTGGATTTAAACGATCTGGATTTTCACTTAAAATCCCTACAGTCTTTTGATTAATATCAAAATAATATGGACTAAAATATTTATCTCCACTAAAATCGATTTTTTTTCCTTTTTTCCAGGAACCCGAATAAAGGAAAACATTTTGATCTTGTATGCTTGATTGGTAAGGTTCAAAAGTACTTGTCATGGATACTTCGTATGTTTTCGTTTCTTTCGCTTCTACATTTACAGATATTATTTTTGCCCCTACATTTGAATAATCGATAGGAAAGTGAATAACTAAATCACCTGAAAAGGATTCCAATCCATTATTTGTAATGGTTGCTTTAAGTGGATATCCTGAATTCATTTTTACTCTATTATTGAACCCAGCTTCAATCTTGACAGATATATCTTGACTAGCAAATGTTAAACTAGGCATAAATAATAGAATGAAAAATATAGTTAGAAATACAATCGAGTACTTCTTCATTTTTTTAGCTCCCTTCGATTATACATAAATAACAATGATTCTATTTATACAATTAGACGAAATTTTATCTTGCGAGATTCAAAAATTATTTACAATTTGAAATTTCCGAAAATAGCTTACAAAATAAAAAGGGACTCTTCGCCCCTTTTCATGAAGTCGATATGTGCTAGATTACAGGCCAGAAAATAATCCGTAAATATATTGTTCTGCATTGAATTCTTGAAGATCATCCATCTTTTCTCCAAGACCAACAAATTTGACAGGTAAGTTCAA
>Ga0180215_1004630_pt1 | contig 12091 bp, 9 predicted proteins | sample eDN3rd37CBELigBY_FD_128871 | JGI IMG/M metagenome (GOLD analysis project Ga0180215, IMG submission 128871) | Enriched backyard soil microbial communities from Emeryville, California, USA - eDNA 3rd pass 37_C BE-Lig BY (version 2) (version 2) | ecosystem: Environmental > Terrestrial > Soil >...
GATGTCAGCACGCCGTCATCGACGCATCGCACCGTCTCCAGGGCCTCGGCGAAGAGCATCCGTTCCTGCAGGTCCTCGAACGGCACCTGCGCTGAGCCCGAGTTGAAGGTGCTGCGTAATTCCGGCCAGAGACCAAGCCTGCGCCCGTTCTCGTCGTAGTCGTAGAAGCCTGCGTGGCTGGAGCGTCCCTTGCGACCGAGTTCGAGCATCCGGTCGACCACGTCGGCGAACGGATGCGCGACCCAGTTCGTTCCGGCGGCCTCCGCCGCGTGCTGCGCCTCCCTGGTCAGCTTCTGGCCAAGGGTGAGCGTCAGCTCGTCGAGCAGCTGCAGCGCGCCCACCGGGTACCCGGCCTGCGTCGCCGCCTGCTCTACCGTCGCCGGCTCGACGCCCTCACCGATCGCAGCCACCGCCTCCGCGATGAACGTCATAATCACACGGGTCGTGAAGAACCCGTGCCCGTCACCCACCACGATCGGCGTCTTGCGGATCTGCAGCACGAAGTCGAACACCTTCGCGAGCACCTCGTCGCTGGTGTTGCGTCCGCGCACGATCTCCACCAACGGCATCTTGTCGACCGGCGAGAAGAAGTGGATGCCGATGAAGTCCGCAGGGCGGCTGACACCCTCCGACAGCAGCGTGATCGGCAGGCTCGACGTGTTCGACCCGAGCACGGCATCCGGCTGCACGATGTCCTGGATCTCGCGGAACACCTGCTGCTTCACCTCGACACCCTCGAAGACGGCCTCGATGACGATGTCGACGCCGGCGAAGTCCTTCGCATCAGCAGTGGGGCGGATGCGTGCCAGCAGCTCCTCAGACTGCGTCACCGTGGTTCTGCCACGCTCCAACGCCTTTTTCTCGAGCCCCTCGGAGTACGACTTGCCGCGCTCGGCGGCCTCGAGCGAGACATCCTTCAGCACCACCTCGATGCCGGCCTTCGCGCAGACGTAGGCGATCGCGGCACCCATCATGCCGGCGCCGAGGATGCCCACCTTCGTGGCCTGCCACTTCGGCTGGCCCTTCGGGCGGCTGCCACCGGAATTGATCTTCTGCATGTCGAAGAAGAAGGCGTTCGTCATGTTCTTCGACACCTGCCCGATCAGCAGGTGCACGAAGTAGCGGGTCTCAATCAGGCTGGCGGTGTCGAAGTCGACGTGCGCACCCTCCACCGCCGCAGCCATCGCCGCACGCGGAGCCTGCAAGGGTGCACCCTTCGTCTGCTTGCGCAGGTTCGCCGGGAAGGCGGGCAGGTTCGCCGCCAGCGCAGGGCTCGTCGGGGAGCCGCCAGGGATGCGGAAACCCTTCTCGTCCCATGGCTTCACCGGAGAAGGATTCGCCTTGATCCAATCCCGTGCGTGCACGTGCATCTCCTCCACAGAGTCGACAACCTCGTCGATCAACCCCAGTTTCTGCGCGTCCTCCGCACCGTACTTGGTGCCAGACAGAATGAGCTTCGTGAGAGCATCCTGCAGCCCCAGCATCCGCACGGTGCGGGTGATGCCGCCCGCCCCGGGCAGCAGGCCGAGAGTGATCTCGGGGAACCCGAGCTGCATGTTCCTCGCCCGCAGCGCGATGCGGTGGTGGCAGGCCAGCGCGACCTCAAGACCGCCGCCGAGAGCCGCACCGTTGATCGCGGCAACCACGGGGATGCCCAGCTTCTCGATGCGACGGAACTGGTCCTTGATCTCGGTGAACTCGGCGGTAAGACGCTCAACGTCTTCGGGCTGGCTTTTGATCAGAAGCGCCAGGTCGCCCCCAGCGAAGAAGCTGCGCTTCGCGCTCGTCAGGATGACTCCCGTGATCGACTCGCGCTCGGCCTCCAGCCGGTCGAGGGTCAGCCCCAGGTCCCGTGCATAGGTGTGATTCAGCGTGTTGACGGATGCCCCGGGGTCGTCCATTGTCAGCGTCACGATGCCATCGGCATCCTGTTGCCAGGCGAACATGTTGGCGGTGTCGGTGATCGTGGTCATGCTGTCGCCGGCGCCCGCGCTCATGCTGTCGTTCATGCTCTCGCTCATCAGGAGTCCAGCCTTTCGATGATGGTGGCGATGCCCATTCCGGCGCCGACACACAGTGTGGCGAGGCCGTAGCGCAGGTCGCGGCGCTCAAGCTCGTCCAATAGCGTGCCGAGAATCATCCCGCCGGTCGCCCCCAGTGGGTGCCCCATGGCGATCGCTCCCCCGTTCACGTTCACCTTCTCCTCCGGAATGTTGAGGTCTCTCATCCACTTCAGAACCACCGCGGCGAACGCCTCATTGAGCTCGAAGAGGTCGATGTCGTCAACCGTGAGACCCGCCCTGGCCAGCACCTTCTCGGTGACCGGGGTCGGCCCGGTGAGCATGATGGTCGGCTCGCTCCCAACGACGGCTGTGGCCACAATGCGGGCGCGCGGGCTCTGCATCATCGCGTGGCCGGCGTCCTCACCACCGATCAGGAGAGCGGATGCCCCGTCGACGATCCCCGACGAGTTGCCGCCCGTGTGCACGTGGTTGATCCGCTCGATCCAGTGGTACTTCTGCAAGGCGACCGCATCGAAGCCGGCCTGCTCGCCAATCGCGGCGAAAGCGGGCTTGAGGCCTGCGAGCGACTCGACGGTGGTGCCGGGGCGTCGATGCTCATCGTTGTCGAGGAGTAGCAGGCCGTTGATGTCACGCACCGGAACAACAGAGCGCTCGAAACGCCCAGCCTGCCAGGCAGCGTCCGCCTTCTCCTGCGAGGCGACCGCGAACTCGTCGACATCCGTTCTGGTGAACCCCTCAACTGTGGCGATCAGGTCGGCGCTGATGCCCTGCGGAACGAAATATGTGTCGTATGCCGTCGTCGGGTCCTGCGCGAACGCGCCGCCATCAGAGCCGATGGGCACACGCGACATCGACTCGACGCCGCCGGCGACGATGAGCTCGTCGAAACCGGCAGCAACCTTGGCCGCCGCCATGTTGACGGCCTCAAGCCCGGATGCGCAGAAGCGGTTCACCTGCACGCCCGGCACCGACTCCGGCAGCCCCGCGACCATGGCGGCGGTGCGGGCGATGTCGCCCCCCTGCTCGCCGATCGGCGAGACCACACCGAGGATGACGTCGTCGATGAGGTTCGGATCGAGGTTCGCGTTGCGGTGCTGCAGTTCGATGAGCAGTCCGGCAGCAAGATCAACGGGCTTCACGCTGTGCAGCGAACCACCGCGGTTCTTGCCCCGCGGGGTGCGCAGGGCATCAAAGATATACGCGTCGTTGGGCATGCCTCCAGCTTATGGTGACCCGCCCTATCGTCTTCTCCGCAAAAAATCTGTGGAGAGAATCTTATTCACATTTCATCGTAGATATCTACGAATGTGGGATAATTGACCCATGTTCCAGTTCGCCGATTCCCTCGCCGGAGCAGAGGCCGCCATCGCGGTACTCCCCTCCGACGCCGGAACTTTCGCCGCGCTCAGCGACGACGAACTGACCGCCCTTCCCGCATCACTGGCTGCGCTCCGCCAACGCATTGAGGCTCGGGAAGCGCTGGCCGCCGGTGAGATCGCTCGTCGCTCCACACGCGAGCTCGGCTACTCGGGCCTGGCCCAGAAAACAGGCTTCCGCACACCCGAGAAACTCGTGCAACACCTGACCGGCACCACCCAGCGCGAAGCAGGCAAGCTCGTACGAACCGGAGTCATGATCCACGAGGCCGAGGCACTCAAGACAGCCGAACAGACCGGAACACCCGCACCAGAACTGACGCGACCGTGGCTCACCACTGTCGGCCGCGCAGTCTCAGACGGAACCATCTCCCTCGAGGCAGCAGAAGCGATCCGCCTGGGTCTCGGCGCCCCCAGCCTGAGCGTCCCCATCGGCGTTCTAGCGGATGCCGCCACTCAGCTCGTACACGAAGCCGACCCGGCAAGCCCACACCCCCTGAATGCAGACCAAGTGCTGGATCGCGCTCGCTCGCTTCGCAACGAGCTCGACGAGGCAGGAATCGCGGACCGCGAAGCAGCGCTATACGGCGCGAGGTCCTTCAAGCGTTACCGCCGTCCAGACGGGATGACCGCATACACCCTGCTGGCAGACCCCGAGAACGCTGCATACGTCGACGGAATCTACGACGCACTCACGTCGCCGCGCCGAGGCGGACCGCGTATGGTCGACCTGGCCGACAAAGTCAGAAACTCGTCAATCGAGGCAGACCCGAGAACCACCGAACAACTCGGCTTCGACGGCGTCCTGGCCATACTCCGCATCGGGGTGACCACCGACGAGAAGACCGCAAGCCGCAACGTACTCGGTAGCCGGCGGCCCGCCGTGCGCGTACTGGTCACCAAAGCGGAACTCGACGCGCGCTCCGGCCACGGGCACCTGGAGGGGCAACACATGCCGGTGGCAATCGGAACGGTCGAGAGGGTCGTGTGTGAGAGCGGCGTTGTTCCGATCGCATTCGACACAGACGGCCGAGTACTCGACCTGGGCCGTCAACAGCGCCTCTACACATCAAGACAGCGCATCGCCCTAGCCGCACGAGACGGCGGATGCCGCTGGCCCGGATGCGACCACCCACCCTCCTGGACCGAAGCCCACCACATCAACCAGTGGGCAAGAGACGGCGGAAGAACCGACGTGGCCGACGGCATCCTGCTCTGCAGATACCATCACCTGCTGCTGCACAACAACCAATGGAGAATCACCCGAAACGGTGCCGAATACTGGTTGCACCCACCAGAAAGCATTGACCCGAACCGAACCCCGCGCCCCATGCCACACAAGAGTGCCACCCTGCGCAAACTACTGCACACCCCATCGGGAAAGCGTGCACCCGTCCGAACGGGGTAGGGCTGCGCGCGCAGACAACTACAGACGCGACCTCAGCGAGGGCCAAGACTCACCGAAGCGAGGGTGCAGGGGCAGGCGCTCCACCGCATCCAACTCCACCCACTGCAGGTCGAGACTCTCGGGGTCCGCAATCACCGGCTCGAAACTGCGCATCGCCCGAGCCACAACAGTCGTGTACGACCAGTAGCCGAAATCCAGCACGGTCTCGAACAGCAGCTCGCAGGCATCAGCCGGAACAGCGGCCTCCTCGCCCGCCTCCCTCAGCGCAGCATCGAACGCAGACTCGCTCTCGTGCCGAGCCCCACCAGGGAGGCCCCACGTACCACCGAAGTGGCTCCACTCCGCCCGATGCTGCAACAAGACCCCACGCGCAGGGTCATGCACCAGCAGACCCGCCGCACCGAACCGCCCCCAGTAGCGACCGTGCGGACCATCCACCCAGGCGTCACCCGAGTCCCTGGCAGCGGAGAAGGGCGGGCGACTCATGACCCCAGCTTGTCACGCCGCACCCCACGCGACGAGGTCAAACCAGCAACTCCGCAGCCAACAGCTCAAGCGAACGCACCCGAGCAGGCGCCGAAGCAGGGTCATCCACGTCGTGGGCCGACAGCCCGGGAACAACCATCACCTCATCCACCCCAAACGTCTCAGCCAGACCCCGGATGCGCGCAGCCGCCGCCCGAGGCTCGTCCACCACCCAGTGCTCCAGCATGTGATCGACCAGCTGCTGCTGCGGGGGCGCCAGCACCGTCGCCGCTGCCTCCTCAATCGTGGCCAGCGGCCCCAGTGGCTGCCCACTCCGCAACCGCGCCATCTGCTGCAACTGCGGCAAAGCGGCCGCAGCAGCCTCGGCAGCCGTGTCAGCGACAGACACGTTCAGGGTGAGAAACGTGCGGGGCTCCCTCAACGCATCCGAGGGCGTGAAGCCTTCGCGGTACAGCGACAGGATGCGTCCAGTACCCTCCCCCGAGAAGTGGTGGGCAAATACATAAGGCATGCCGAGCGATGCAGCCAGACGCGCCGAGTACTCACTCGACCCCAGCAGCCACAACTGGGCAGCAGAAACCGCCCGCGGGGTGGCCTTCAGATCGTAGAGCTGCCCAGACTGAAGCCTGAGAGCCGCACCCTCCGGATCGATCAGGGCAGCAATGTCCTGCACGTTCTGCGGAAACGCATCCACCTCGCTGGTTGTGCCCGTCATCCGCAGGAACGATGTGATCACCGGGTCACTACCCGGTGCACGCCCGATACCCAGGTCGATCCGCCCAGGAAACGCCGCCTCAAGAATGGCGAACTGCTCAGCCACGACGAGCGGGGCATGATTCGGCAGCATCACACCGCCAGAACCAACCCGAATGCTTGACGTCTGTGCGGCCAGGATCCCGATCAGCACCGCAGGGTTCGTCGAGGCAACCGCAGGCATGTTGTGGTGCTCCGCCACCCAGTAGCGGGTGAACCCCAGTGCGTCCGCCCGTTTCGCAAGAGCGACGGATGCTGCCAGGGCATCAGCCGAAGTCTGATTGCTGCGAACAGGGATCAGGTCGAGCACGGACAGGCTCAGTGGAGAAGACATCACCTAAGCCAACCACGAACGGTGGCGCGAGTATTCCGACAACTGGTTTCGACAAGCTCAACCCGCAGAACAGCTCAACCGGCAGACAAGCTCAACCGGCAGAAGAGCTCAACCGGCAGAGAGCAGCTCAGCGCTTGCGCTTCTCGCGCACGCGCATGTTCACGTTGATGGGGCTCCCCTCGAAACCGAAGATCTCACGCAGCCTCCTGGTGATGAATCGACGGTACTGCGGGTCGAGGAACCCGGTCGTGAACAGCACGAACGTCGGCGGCCGACTGGTCGCCTGCGTCCCGAAGAGGATGCGCGGCTGCTTGCCACCACGTACCGGGTGCGGGTGCTCAGCGGTCAGCTCGGCCAGCAGCGCATTGAACTTGCCGGTGGGAATGCGGGTGTCCCACGACTTCAGCGCCGTCTCCAGCGCAGGCACCAGCTTCTCGAGGTGCCGCCCCGTCTTGGCAGACATGTTCACCCGCGGAGCCCAACTCACGTGCGACAGGTCCTGCTCGATCTCCCGCTCCAGGTAGATACGCCGCTCGTCATCGAGCAGGTCCCACTTGTTGTAGGCGAGCACCAGCGCACGACCCGACTCCAGCACCAGGTCGATGATCTTGAGGTCCTGCACACTGATCGGCTCAGTGACGTCAAGCACCACTATCGCCACTTCCGCCTTCTCGAGCGCAGCACTCGTACGCAGCGAAGAGTAGAAGTCTGCACCCTGTGACAGGTGCACCCGGCGCCGGATACCCGCCGTATCGACGAACCGCCAGACCTTGCCAGAGATCTCCACCTGCTCGTCCACCGGGTCACGCGTTGTGCCGGCCAGTTCGTTGACCACCACACGTTCCTCACCGGCCGCACGGTTCAGCAGGCTCGACTTTCCCACGTTCGGGCGCCCCAAGATAGCCACCCGACGAGGGCCACCCACCTCCTCCTTGGCGACGGCTGACACCTCGGGCAGCACCTCAAGCACATGGTCGAGAAGGTCGGCCACGCCACGACCGTGCAACGCCGACACAGGCCACGGCTGACCGAGGCCGAGGCTCCACAATTCTGTCGCGTTCGGCTCCTGACGGATGTCGTCGACCTTGTTGGCGACCAGGATCACCGGCTTCTTGGTCTGCCTGAGCATCCGCACCACGTGCTCATCGGTGGAGGTGGCACCAACGTTGGCATCCACAATGAACAGCACGGCATCCGCGAGGTCGACGGCGATCTCCGCCTGGAGTGCAACGGATGCGTCGATGCCTTTCGCGTCCGGCTCCCACCCTCCCGTGTCCACCAGGCTGAAGCGACGCTCGTTCCACTCCGCCTTATAGGTGACCCTGTCCCGCGTCACACCCGGAGTGTCTTCCACAACCGCCTCACGACGGCCGAGGATGCGATTGACCAGCGCGGACTTGCCCACGTTGGGTCGCCCGACGATCGCCAGCACGGGCAGTGCGGGAAGGTAGACGACGGCATCAGCGTCTTCCGACTCCGCATCGAGAATGTCGAAGTCTTCGTCCTCGAGGTCGTAGGCGTCGAGCCCGGCACGCAACGCGCCCGAGCGGATCTCGGCCTCCTCCTCGTCGATGGCAGCGAACCGGTCGACAAGCTTCTCGTCGAGGGCGGGGAATTCGTCGTTCTGTGGCATCGGGGGTCCTTTTGGTTTCGATTCGCGCTCCGCGCTACTCAACCCGCGGGTCGCTCAACCAGCGGGGGCGGTTGAACGAATCAGGTCGACCACAGCACGTGTGGTCTGGTCGAAGTCAAGGTGGGTGGAGTCGATGGTGGTCACACCATCCGCAGCATTCATGAAGTCGATGACTCTGGAGTCGTTCTTGTCCCGGGCGGAGAGTTCCCTGGCCACATCCTGCACCGACTGGCCGACGATCTCGGCTGCGCGCCTGGCCATTCTAGCTTCTTCACTTGCGGTCAACAGAATCCGTACGGGAGCATCCGGGGCCACCACGGTTGTGATGTCGCGCCCCTCCGTGATGATGCCCTCCCGAGTCGAGGCTGCGATCACGTTTCGGAACAACTCCACCATGTACTCGCGCACGGCGGGAACCCGCGCAATGTGGCTGACGACTGCGGAGACCCTCGGCTCACGGATGGCATCAACGACATCGGTGTCGCCCACCCGAACGTAGTAGTCGTCTGGGTCAACACCCAGGTGGTAGTCGAACTCGGGCAGGAGCGCGATCACCGCATCCGCATCTTCGGTGTCGACACCGCGCTGCAGTGCGAGCCACGACAGCGCACGATACGCGGCCCCCGTGTCCTGGTAGTCGAAGCCGAGCGCCCTGGCCGCCGCCTTGCTCACACTCGACTTTCCGCTGCCCGCAGGTCCGTCGACCGCAACAACAAGTGGGCTCACAGGTATGCCCCCGCAATCTTCCAGCCGCGCTGCTCCAGCTCGGCAACCAGTTTCTCCTCAGCCTCCGGCAGCACCGAGATCTCGGCAAGACCGATCTGCGCCCCAGGCGAGTGCTCCAGACGGAGGTCTTCCATGTTCACGCCGGCCTCACCGATCTCCGTGAGCAGCCGCGCGAGCTCTCCGGGCCGGTCATCGACCTTCACGACCAGCTGTGCAAATGCACGGTCCTGCCCGTGCTTGCCCGGAATCCTGGCCACACCCGCGTTGCCTGCAGACATGGTTCCGGCTATCGCCCTTCGCGACCCCGTAGCACTCGGGTCCTCCAGGGCAGCGATCACCGTGTCGAGATCATTCCGATACGCCTTCAGGATGTCGACCACGGGTGCAGCGTTCGCCCCCAGAATCTGCATCCACAGTCCCGGGTCGCTGGAAGCGATGCGCGTCACATCACGCAGGCCCTGCCCGCTGAGGCGGAGGGCCGCGTTGTGCCCGTCGCGCAGGCGCGCAGCCATCAGGCTCGCGATCACCTGCGGCACGTGCGAGATGAGTGCGACACTCTCGTCGTGGCTGTCCACCGTCATCTCGACGGGCACAGCGCCCAGGTCGAGAATCATGTCTTCGATGGGCGCAGCCCTGCGGTAGCTGATGCCGTCGTGGCCGGCGATCACCCACGGCCGCCCGATGAACAGGTCTGCGCGCGCCGCGATCGGACCGCCACGCTCCCGCCCCGCCATGGGGTGGGTGCCGAGGTACCTGCTGAGGTCTGCACCCAGGTCACGAAGGTCGGTGAGCGGCGCGGACTTGACGCTCGCGACATCCGTCACCAGCGCATCCGGAAACCGCGTGAGCTCCCGCGCAACCACCTGCGCTGTCACGTCGGGGGGAACGCACACCACCACAAGCCCGGGGTTGTCGTCCGGGCCCGGCACGCGCCCCGCACCGTAGTCGATGGCCAGTTGCAGCACGGAGGGCGATGCGTCGTCAAGGATCACGTCGACGCCGTGCTCGCGAAGCCCGAGCCCGATACTGGCCCCGAGCAGGCCGCTCCCGACGATTCGCACCTGCTCGTTGAGTCGACGTTCAGCCATCTTCGTGCTCCGATCCTGGGTGGCCGACGGTGTTCGGTTTCGCGTTCCTGGCTATCGTGAGCAGTTCGCCAAGCTCCTCCTTGGTGAGGTCCCGAAGCTCCCCCGGCTTCAGGTTGCCCAGGTGGAGCGGCCCGAACTGCCTGCGCACCAGCTCGACCACGGGGTGACCGACCGCATCGAGCATCCGGCGAACGATGCGGTTGCGACCGGAGTGCAGCGTCACCTCCACCAGCGTCTCAGACTTTGCCGAGCTCAGGATGCGCGCCTTGTCTGCCGCGATCGGCCCGTCTTCGAGCTCGATGCCTGCGGTCAGCTTGCCCACGGTCTGAGCACTCATGCGCCCCTCGACCTTGGCGATGTAGGTCTTCATCACGCCGAAGGAGGGATGGGCGAGCACGTGGGCGAGCTCACCGTCGTTGGTCAGGATCAGGAGGCCGGAGGTCTGCGCATCCAGGCGGCCGACATTGAACAGCCGTTCCTGGTAACGGGAGACGTAGCGGCGAAGGTCGGGCCTGCCTCGCTCGTCCTGCAGTGACGAGACGATGCCCACGGGCTTGTTCAGCATCAGGTAGCGCCGCGACGTGTCGAGCTGGATGGCCACGCCGTCGACAGCAACGCGGTCCGTCGGCTGAACGCGTCGACCCAGTTCGGTCACCACAACGCCGTTCACTTCGACGCGCCCCGCCGTGATCAGGTTCTCGGAGACACGTCGAGACGCCACCCCGGCCGCAGCCATGAGCTTCTGCAGCCGGATGCCATCGGCCGTCGCCTCAGAGGACATCGTCGAACCCGTCCGACCCGTCGGTCAGCAGCGGTGAGATGCGCGGCAGTTCATCGATCGAGTTGATGCCCAGCTGTACGAGCAGCAGGTCTGTGGTCTCGTAGTGGATGGCCCCGGTCTCGCTGTCGGTGAAAGCCTCGGTGATGAGCCCACGACCCAGCAGGGTGCGCACCACGGAGTCGACGTTGACGGCACGGATGGAGGCGATCGCACCTCGGCTTATCGGTTGCTTGTACGCGATCACCGCCAGCGTTTCGAGCGCCGCCTGCGAGAGCCTGGTGGGGCTCTGGGTGAGTACGAAGTCAGCGACCGCGGCGTCGTGTTCGGGCCGCACGTAGATGCGCCATCCTCCGCCCACCTCACGAAGCTCGAACCCGCGACGCACGGTTCCGTCCACGCCGTCGAAGTCTGCAACGAGTGCCGCCACGGCTCGCGTAACGGCCTTCACGGGAGATGCCGTGGCTGTCGCGAGGCTGACGATGCTCTGCGGCTCGTCGCTGACCATCAGAATGGCCTCCAGTCGTCGCTGCAGCTGCTCGTCACTCAGCGGCTCGTCACGCTGCGGTTCATCACGCTGCGGCTCGTCACGCTGCGGCTCGGATGCCACATCGAGCGCTTCCGCGAGCGCACCGTTCTCTTCCATCTCAGTTCCCATAGTCGGCTCCCAGATTAGCCAGACTCTCTTCCGACCACTGTTCCGCCGTCCACCGCAGTGTCAGCTCGCCCAGGGGTTCCAGCTGATCGAACGAGATGAAGGCGCCGCGATACAGCTCGAGGATCGCCAGGAATCGGGCAACGACCACACCGGTGACGTCGACCCCCGCGACGAGCTGCCGAAACGTCATGGGCTCCCCCCGCCTCAGCTCCGCCACCACGTGGGCCGCCTGTTCCCGGATGCTCACGAGCGGCGCGTGCAGGTGGTCCAGCCCAACGGTGGGGAGCTCCCGAGGTGCCAGCGCAAGCGCCGCAAGCGCGGCGAAGTCGTCGAGCGACAACGTCCACACGAGCTCGGGCTTCTGCGACCGGTACTTCTCCTCGAGGCGCACCGAACGCACGTGCCTCGTTGACTCGGCTTCCAGCTGGTCGGCGAACCACACCGACACCTCCTTGAAAGCGCGGTACTGCAGTAGCCTGGCAAACAGGAGGTCCCTCGCTTCCAGCAGCGCGACATCCTCCGCATCCACCACCTCGCCCTGCGGCAGCAACCCTGCGACCTTCAGGTCGAGCAGCGTCGCAGCCACCACCAGGAACTCGCTGGCCTGATCGAGCTCGTCGCTGGTCTCGAGGGTTCTCAGGTAGGCGATGAATTCGCCCGTCACGGCGCTGAGCGCCACCTCTGTGATGTCGAGCTCGTGCTTCGAGATGAGTGTGAGCAGCAGGTCGAACGGTCCGTCGAAGTTGCCCAGGCTTACCGAGAAGCCCGCCTGCTCCCCGTCGTCGACTGTTGCCTGGTCCCCCGCCTGCACGGCCCTAGGCGACTGC
>Ga0180215_1004631_pt1 | contig 12090 bp, 13 predicted proteins | sample eDN3rd37CBELigBY_FD_128871 | JGI IMG/M metagenome (GOLD analysis project Ga0180215, IMG submission 128871) | Enriched backyard soil microbial communities from Emeryville, California, USA - eDNA 3rd pass 37_C BE-Lig BY (version 2) (version 2) | ecosystem: Environmental > Terrestrial > Soil >...
CATGACAGTGGTCCTTGTGAACGCCGAGGCCGGGCGCTGCGCACCCCAACCACTCCGCGCCCGGCCTCGGCTCTTGCCTCAGCCAATCGACACCGTCTGTCAGATTAAGTTCCAACTACTTCATGTTTGTGGATTGCCTCTGGCATCCAGACGATGACGCTATGTAGGTCTATCCAACTGCCCCTCAGAATATCGCGAATAAAACGAAGATCACGCGGCAGATTATCGGCCTCATAGAACGGCGCACCGCGATCCAAGCCGCTTCAGCGCATCCTCCCACCATCAGCCTGCCAACGATTACCAACGGCTCAAGGTTACGTTTGGTAAACCATGCGCCGCCAAATGCCTCGCAGCGTCCTATTTGCGTCACAAGCTCGACCCAATGCGGAGCTGATGTGAGCACACAACGCTCTCAGACATTCAGCTAACGATCCGCGAGTAAGCTCATGAGCTATGTGAAAACCCAAGTTTGGCTGCCACTCGGTGCAACAGGCACAGGCCTCCTGGCGGCGACGGCAGTCGGCTGGGGCCTGTTCGTGTACTCCGTCCTGTCTACAGGATTTGAGGAGCACACGCTCCAAAGTGAGAATCGGCAGCTTCGGCAGCAGATTGAGACTATCACCGCAGAGCGCGATCAGCTGGCGAAAGCCAATGATCAAAAGGTTCTGGCGGGCCAAGATCTGAACACGATGCTGGCGCGGATCGAAGCAGCAACCGAAGAACTCCAGCAGCTGGATTCTCTGCGGGCGAGCGTTAGTCAGGCGATTGAGCAAACCCGCCTTCAGTTCACCGGACCGTCAGATCAGCCTGCAGCCATAACGGAAAGTCCTACAGTCAGCACGACGTCAGCGGTTCGCCTTTCCAAGCAGGAGATCCGCACAGCGCAAGAAGCGCTTGTCGACTTCGGGTATGGAAAACTCAAAGCCGATGGGTCGTTAGGACCCTCTACCCGCAAAGCCGTTGAAGCCTTTGAACGATCCAAAGGTCTTCCTGTCACTGGCAAGCTTGGAACTACAACCCTTCAGGCTTTGAGAACTCACACGGCCTCGGTGACACAATAGCTGTGGCGCCACGCGGGCCGTTCAGGGATGCCTCGCCTTCGATATCCTGAGCTTCAGGGATTGCTGCGACGGCGAGCCTCGGACGCGAGCCGAGGCTTTTTCTTGAGCTGCGCCGAAACGGTCATCGCGTCCGAGCATTACTCCGAGCGGAAGCTGGCACTCCAATCCTGGCTTTCCGGAACGGGAGGCCTCCTCATCGACCTGGCAACGGCAGGTGAGGAGGCCTGTCTCTTCAGTGGAACAGGTTGCGCCTCGGCAGTTGAGGGGCCGTGTCGACCTTCTTATCCCCAGTGAGTGGCTTCATCTCGGGCTCCGGCGACAAATGCACGATGGCTGCCAGGACGGCGGCTGGCCGGATTTTCAGCTCCTCATCGATTGCCTTCAGAAGTTCATCGTCCTTCGCCACATACTCGAGCACGCCCAGCAGGAAATGCGATGATGTTGCCGACGCGCGGATCGACTCGGGCTGGAGGCCGGTGACGTTCAGAAACTGGATGATCCGATCGACGTCTGAGACAATGAAGTTCAGGACCTGGATGGCGACACTCTCGGCGTCGCCCGGCCGGCGATGGCTCGCCCTTGGAATGTCTCAGTCATCTCAGCCTCCGCCGCTTCCCATATCTGCTGACACCTGGATATAGGAGAGTCCATCCCGCGATGTTAGCGGCTTCAGGTGCGCTTGAAAGCGGGCTTGTTCTGCTTTCCCGCCTGACGGATGAAGCAGACCCGCACCGACGGGTTGGAATTTGGCGAGACCGGTGTTAATCCCCTGCTCATCCCTATACCTCTTTTCCGAGCCGGGAGATCAGGACGCAGCATCGTCCTCGGCCTAACAACATTTTTCAACGATCAGGATTGCCAGATGCCCGGCATCGCACGTCAGTTCGAGCCGCAAATTACCCGTAGCGGTGGTGCTCCCTCCAAGTTCCGCTTCACGATCCGCTGCTCGGAATGTGCCAGTGCAGACACTTACGAGGCCTCCAGGCCCACCAGCAATGATGCCGTCAAGGGCTACTTCAACGAGCGCGGCTGGCTGCTTGGCCGTGCTCCCTCCTTTGACGTCTGCTCAGCCTGTCTGGCCCGTCCACGGCACCCTCACGACACCAAACCGGCAGTCCTACGGCCTGAGACCAGAGCTGCGGACAAGCGGCACCAGGACACAGCCGACATTCTGGCCCGGCACCTGGGCAAGCCGGACGCTCTGGCCGCCGAGGTCTTCCGCCCAAAGGAAGCCAAACCGCCTCAATCCCCCACACCGAAGGCGCCACAGCCAACACACCCCATGCCACCTCTTTCGCCCGAGGTTGAGCAGACTCTGGCCGGAATGGCAGCAGACCTCAAAGGCTTGCGGTCAGCCCTGGAGCTTATGGCGGATCAGGTGAGCAAGCTGGTAACTCTTGGTGGTCAGCAGATCGAAGCCATCGCACGCTTGGCCCCTGCGCTCACCCAGTCGACGGAGGGTCTCTCAGGCGGGCTTCGGCAGGTTGTCTATGCCATCCACGCAATCCAGCATCTCGCGCATCCTGACGCTGATCAGCAGTCCGTGTCGAAGGCTGTGGCTGGATCCGAGATGAAACAGGCCGTCGATGTTGAACCGGCGCCTGTACCAGAGTTGGAGGTGCAGGAGGCGCCACGGCGGGCCGGTCGCAAGCAGAAGGCTGAGGGCAAAGAGGGACAGATTGCGTCTGCTGCAGTCGTGGTGAAATCCATTGCGGACGCCAAGCGCCCGGACCGGTTCTACACCTCCATCCGCTTGCCGCGGGCGTTGTGGGACAGCGCAGGCTTCGGGCCGGACGACCGCCTGCGGCTCGACTGGAGCGGGAAGGCCCTCTCTATCGAGCGCGCCACAGAGGGCGGCGTGAAGCCGAAGTCGATCGGGGATACTTCCGTAGTGCTGCAATCCTGGAAGCTCGGCAAACTCAACCTCGATCAGCTGAAGGTCACAGGCGCCACCGGCTCTTTGCGCCTGACCATCAGGCACAAACGCCCTGTGGCATGATCATCGTACGATACGTGCAGAGTGCTGAAGGATCCGAGCCGGCAATCCTGTCCTTGCGAGCAGAAGCCTTCGGTTAGCGCGATCGGTTGATGGAAACCGCAGGGCCTGAGCTGCCTTTGCGGATCCGCCACGGCTTGCTGTCAGCCCGCGAACAGAGCGGCACCAGTTGGTTTTGAGTGATCCCCTGCCCTCTTGGTGTATCTTGTCGCGTGTCACCGCTCGAGGAAGAACAAGCCACTGGTAAAGATCATGCCGGTGTGGCCAGAGCGGTGGACGCACTGGTTTTACGCTCCAGTTGGGCAAGCCGCGGAGCTGAATTCCTTCAGCCCTTCAGAACAGATCCACTTTTAGCGTGGGCTGAAGCGGGTTAATTTATCCGCTTGCGTTAATAGATTTTTAACGTTTCTGTTTATTGGAATTTATACTTGCAATAATCCAATACTCAGCTATCTTACAGCCAAGCCGATGTGGCAACGGCCCGCCCATGCAGGGCGGCCCCAAGCCGGTGTACCACCACCGACAAGGGGCCTGACCACAGTCCGAGTCCTTGGGAGACCCGACCATGGCTGCTGTATGCAGTAGCGCGCTCTCGCGCGCATTGAAAGCCCCTTGTCGAACCGAGATGAACCGTCCGTGCGCGATCCTGGCGATCCCGTGCGGCGAGGTCTTGCGCCTGTTGCCGTCCGGCTGCCGCGCCTGAGCCGCTTCACCTCTCATCTCTCCGGCTCTGACGCCCCTCCTCTGCTGGCTGCCTGGCTAGTTCAGTCATGGCACTGTCCTGCAGACGGAGCGGCGTGGGCCATCGTCAAGGGTTTGCATTCATGTCAAACAAACTTCCACCTTACGCAGCCGTGATGTCCCTCATCAATCTGAGTGGCCCAGTCAAACAGCGCGCGCCCATCTGGGTTCCGACCGTCATGGTCATGCGCGTCGAAGATCTCCCTCAGGAGCTCTCCCTGCCTGTCCTCAATTCGACGGGCTGCTACGTTGCGATCGGCTTGCCTGAGGCCAGTGATCAACGCCCTTACGTCATGTGCGGTGAGGGTAGGAACGTGGGCCAACGCTTGATGCGCAAGATCCGCGACTCCGACCGCGCGTGGCACTGGGCCGTCATCTTCGGCTGCGAGCAGCCCGGCTGGTTTGAGGCCGCAGGCAAGCATCTGGAGTGGCGCATCAATGGCCTTCTCGATCATGCCCCGCACCTCGATCTGGTGATCGGCGTGTCTCCCTGGCGCAATTATGTGTCCGAGGAGGAGCGCCGCGCGCTCGACGCCTATCTTGTCGAGGCTCGCCGTCTGCTGGTGTCGATGGGGCATCACTTCCTTGAACCGTTGCCCGTCCTCGAGTGTGGAGCCGTCCCGCCCACGGTCGCTCCGACGGCATCACGTTTCGACTTCAGTGAGTTCCTGAAGCCATCCCGGCTCAGCTCAAGCCCTGATCCGATGATGCCTCAGGAGCCGTTCACTCATTCGGCCGGAGTGGAGGGCGGACGTGGCCCAGGCCTGAAAGCTGGGGATCCGATCGGGACCTGCTACCGCCTGCACTACGGCGACCTTCAGGCCACGGCGGAAAAGCTGCCGGACGGCACGTTGCTCGTGCACAAGGGCAGCGAGGTGAGCGCGATCGGGGCCACGACGCTGCAGCGCTACATTCGCCAGCACCGGGCGACGTTGCTGGAGACAGGCGTCCTCAGGCCTCATCCCACGGATGAGACGAAACTCGTCTTCACCCGTGACGAGTCGTTCGAGAACCCAAGCAGGCTGGCCAAGTGCCTCACGGGCTCGACCCAGGGTGCCGGCGCGGTCCTGCGAACCTGCACCATCGATCCCTCTCGTCGGATCTGATCCTGGCCGGCGCAGGCTCCTGAGCCTGCGCGCCTTTCTCCCATCCTTGCTCATTATCACCGCCACGCCGTCGCGCTGGCGAACAGGAAAGCTATGCCTATGAATTACGTTTCTCCCGTCACTGCCTCCAGTGCACTTGAGACCTCCTCGCGTGCCGCCGTGGTCGCCAGCCTCGGGCGCGAAGCTCCCCTGCCCTATGCCTTCGACGCGCTGCTGAATGTTAAGTCCGGCGTCCGTTCCGTGTCGGACGACCGGCAATGTGAGAGGTTCGCGCACACCCTCGGGCTGGCACAGGTTGGCCTTGTCCTGCGCTCGGTCCGGCTCTCGGGTGGTCGCACCGTCAGCCTTGTTGCAGTACCGAGCGCCTGCTGGCGTGACCCGGTCCTGCATGCCCGCATCCTCGATCTGAAGTGGGCACGCGAGCTCAGCGGGCAGCGCCTGCTGCTGGTGCCCGAGAGCGTCATCCGGGCCGAGCCGCAGCTGACCAATGCCTTGCTCGTGTCGGCCTGTGATGGCGTGCACGTCACACCGCGCGAGCGCCTCATGCTGGTCTCGCATCTCGCTGAGGTCGGCGGCAGCGCCTCGCTCGAGGTCTGCGCCGAAGCGCTGACGGGCAGTGCCGATCCGGCCGGAGCCGTGCTGCGGCTGGTCGCTGAGCGCGTACTGACGATTGCTCTCGCCCGTCCGATCGATCTCCAGAGCGAGGTCAGCCTTGCTGCCTGGCGCTGATCCTCTGGGAGACTGACACCATGGGTATTCGCATTCGCACTCTCTCCAGCTCCAGCAGCGTTGATGATTTCGAGGTGGAAGAGGATCAGGATGGCAGCCCTGATCTGCCGGCGCCCTCGGGCCATCAGAGCCTCCTGGCTCAGGCAAGGTCCCGGCAGCGGCTCTCCCTGCGGGAGCTGCTGGCCAAGCCGCTGCTGCGTCAGGCGCTTGGACCCAATCTCCTGCGCCGGCTCAAGCGGGGTGACAGCACCCTCGCGCTGGTCGTGGCGGCGCCCTCACCAGCGTGGGTCGCGCCGCTGTCCGAAGTGCTCAAGGACTTGGCCTTTCAGGGGCTTGAGATCATCACTCCCTCGGAGCGGCTTAGCCGCCCCGAGGAGCAGATCTACCGCGCCGGGGAAGCCGCCAAGGCTCTGGCCAGAGGTGTGACGGTGGCCGGGGTCGCGGCCGATCCGAGCCGCGAGCTGTCGCAGGTGTTGCTGGCCGCGGCGGACGCGACCGTCATCGTGCCTGTGCCCGGTGCTGCACTGGTCGAGCAGGCCATTCGTGCTTTCAGCCGCAAGGGCAAACCTGTGACGCTGTCGGCGCGCGATCTCGCCGGCCTCGATTGGATGGACCTTGTGGCGGCCTTTCGGCCGGGCTCGTCCCGCCAAGCCATCGCAGCGCGTTTGGCGCGGGCAGCCGGAGCGCGCACCGGCGTGACGTTTGCCGGGGATGCTCCTCCCTTGCAGACGCTTACCGGCTATGGTGAGGCACGCACCTGGGCCGAGCAGATCGTCCGCGAGGTCGAGGACAGGCGTGCCGGCCATGCCCAAGTGGCCGCGCTGGAGAGCTGCCTGCTGTTCGGCATACCGGGGACCGGTAAGACCTCGCTTGCAAGGAGTCTAAGCCGCGAGCTGCAGTTGCCGCTGGTAATGACGAGCGTTGCCGAGTGGTTCAGCGCCTCAGGCGGTCATCTCGGTGCCGTGGTTAAGGAGCAGCAACGGTTTTTTGCCACTCTGCGTGCAAGCCGGCCCTGTGTGGCTTTCATCGACGAGCTCGATGCGCTGCCGAGCCGTGGGTCCCTGAGCGGATCGTCCAACGGAGATTTTTGGGCGCCGGTGATCACCGGCATGCTGCTCGGCATCGATGCCTTGCGTCAGGCCTGCCCGGATGTGGTGCTGATCGCCGCGACCAATCATCTCGACAGGGTCGATCCCGCCCTGCGCCGTCCGGGCCGCTTCGACCGACTGATCGAGATTGCTCCACCGGATATCGAGGGGCTAACCGGCATTCTGCGAGCGCATCTCAAGGGTGAGCTCGCTGACGCCGATCTTGCTCACGTCGCGCAGCTGTTGCTCGGGCGTGTCGGCGCCGATGCGGTACAGGTTGTGAACAGCGCCCGCCAACGCGCTCGCCTTGCCGGCCGCGCCCTCACCCTCGACGATCTCGTCATGGAGGCCAGCCCACTGGACCCACGCAGCCCCACTGAGTTGAGGGCCTGCGCTATTCACGAGGCCGGTCATGCCGTCGCGGCAGTAGCTCTCGGCCGCACGCTCCAGGGCGTCTCGCTGCAGCTGTCAGGCGCAAGCGGTGGGATGACCCGCATGACGCATCCAGGCTTCATCCCGACCCGCGCCGTGATCGAGGACACCGTGGTGATCGGTCTCGCCGGTCGGGCGGCCGATGTCGTGCTGGGAGCCGGAGCGAGTGCCGGAGCGATGAGCGATCTCGCAGTCGCCACACGCGAGCTCTCCGCCCTGCATGCCAGCTATGGCCTCGGCCGCACGCTACTGCACCGGACTGTTGCAGAAGATGCCAGTGCCTTGGTGCGTGTCGATTCTCGCTTTGCCCACAGCATCGAGGCTGATCTGCAGCGGTTGATGAACCGTGCCATCACCGTTGTGACAGCACACCAGACAGCAGTGATGACCGTGGCCGAGGCACTCATCGCTCACCGGGTGCTATCGGGTACCCAAGTGCAAGCTCTGATGGAGGCATACCCGCCCTCCATGGCCGGGATCGGTGACATTCCCGCCAGCGCAGCGGAGACGGGCTGCGCTGAGCCACTCGATGACGGCCTTGGGGAGATCACCCTGTCCGACTGAGACCAACGCTCGCTGCCGCATCCCCTTCCAATTTCAACACTGTCGAGGAATTCCCGATGACACCTCTCCTCCCCTTCCCTGCCCACCGCGAACACTTCTCGCCCAGCCTCGGCTTGCATCTGCGCACCACCACGGCGATCTGGCGTAACGCGCTGGCCGAACTCTCACCGTTCGGTGCACCTGAGATCGGCTGGCGCCGCTCGCCGGCAGGAATGGAACTCGTCTGGCCGGGTGTCTCGGAAGAAAGCGACCGGATCCTGGTGACGGTCTCGGGCCACTGGCAACCTCTGCGCGACCCGCAGCGCACGATCACCACCATGCTGGAGGAAGCAGAATTCGAGTACGAAGCGCTCCGCCCGATCGAACCCTGGGATCTTGCGGTCCAGCCGCGGGATGCGGCTCTCGGCCTGCCGCCGGGGGAGGAAGATGGGCCGAGGCACAGTCGCCGTTACAGTGCCGCCGACATCGACCGACTCCGAATGGTGCTGCGCCTTGCCAGCGAGCCCCCTTTGTCTGGCACGGCAGCACGCGACCAATCACTTGTTCCCGCTGCGCTGGGCCGAGCCTGCGCCATTGTTGCGGTGTGGGACGCCTATCAGGCTGCCGATATCCTGGCTCAGACCAGAAGCGGCTATGCGCTCTGGCGCCGGATTGCTGTTGTGATGGGCGATAAGCCCATGGCTCTGGAGATCACCGGGGCATCGCCGGCTTACCTGCAAGGCTGCTCCGGATCGATCCAGAATCTGGTTCCTTATCGCGGGCAGGAAGCTCCCCGAAACCACGAGATGCGGTGATCAAGGCAAGACGAACTGGCACGAGATTCGTGCCAGTCGCCTCCATAATCGTACTGATCAAGACTTCCGTGTTCTTCCCCTTTCGCCGCAGCCTCTGTCCATAGCCCTAAAGATCACCTTAGGATCTGCGATCCTGAAAAGTTGCTCTAGCGTCATGCCCATTGGAAGGCCATACCGCAGCATCTTCTCCCAGTCGGCTTCGAGCGTGTCCTGGTCAGCTCATTCAGGTCAGACGTGGATCAGGGCGTTCATCATCCTCCCGACTGACCAGACAGATTGCCGACGACCTGTGGCTGATCGAATACTACAGCTGCGTGTGGCGTGCCGTCGTTCCGCATTGCGTGCTCGGCAAAGCAGGAGAAGCCGGGTGGCAGGATCGTCTCAGGCCTCGCCACATCGATAAAGATGTGCTTCGAGTTATCTGGTTTGATATCGAACCAGTTCGGATCATCGAAGGTGCCCGCGTACACACCGCACACTTCGGCAAATCTCTCGAAAGTCAGATAAAGTTTCGTCCCGCATGCCGCACAGAAGTGAATGTGGACGATCTTGCCGCTATCTCCGGAACAGTGCTCATAGACGGCTGGGGAGCCTCTTGCGACTTGAAGATCAGCCTCGCGGAAGATCGGCTCTACCATATAGGCCGCGCCGGTCGCGCGTTGGCAGAACCTGCAGTGGCAGATCGTAACGCGAAGTGGGTCGTTCTTGATCGTGTATCTCACCGTCCCACAGAGGCATCCACCCTCATGAACAGCCATGGTTCTCCCCTTCGGTAGACGGACCACCCAGCATTATCATCGCCTCTGCGACACTCACAGATTGCAGCAGGAGAGTCCCGAGCCCCCCCTCCATCAGTGGTGATCGGTGTCAGAAGGCTGGTCAGCCAGCCTCTTGGTCTCGAAGATCGCAGCGACCAGGAAGGCGGAAAACACAAGGAACATTGTGATCGTCGGGAGCATCCCTTCCTGTACTCCAGGGTTCATCCCGACCAATGGGATCGTCAACAGAAGTGGAATGCCAAGGGTGATCGCAGCAAGAAGGTAAATCGGATTGGTCGGCTCTTTAGACGAGTGAGCCTTGTGAGCCTGACGCATGGGGGCATCCTGTGCCAGAGACTTGATCTTGGTTGAAGCATCCAGCAGACCCAGATCCGACACGTTCATCGCTTGCTGCTTCATGACGATCCTCCGGTGATTTGTGCTTCACAGGAGTGTGTCGGGCAACCCTAGGCTTCGCAAGTCCGTCAACGAACCAGAGTCAAAGCAAAAGGGGTATTCTCCCTCAGTCTTGAGCCCCTTTGGCTTCAGCCGCCGTCCATAACCCAAAGATCACATCCGGATCGGTGATCCGGAGAAGCTCTTCCACACTGATACCCTTTGAGATGCCATACTGGAGCATCTTCACCCGGTCAGCTTCGAACGTGGCCTGATCAGCCCATTCCGGCTTTGCGTCGATCAGGGCGCTCATCATACGCCAGACCCGGTGGGAATGAGATTGGCCGAACATGATGGTCTTTCTGGTGTTTAGTTCCTGTTCTTTGCTGAATGCCAGAGAAGGTCGAACGGCTGGTAAACGGGGACAACCCTTTGAATCGGCGTCTTCCGTCTAGACGGAAGGTGATAAGGAAAGTCGGGCCATAGAGTTGCCACAATCCCTAACCGAACCTTACCCAAGCTCGGATAAGGGGATAACTGATGAGCAGGATGTTCACGGCGCTTGGACCTTCGATTGTCGCGCTTGTAGCCATGGCCAGCAGCGTGGAGGCGAAAACCGTCTTCTATGAGATCAACGGCGAGCGCTATTCCTACGACACCAGCAATCGCCAACAGACGGCGGCGGCCCGTCAGCAGATTGAGGCTGCAAAGGCCGTTGAGGCAGCCCGAGCGAAGGCGGCAGCGGAACGTGCAAACAACCCCTTGGTCGCCATTTTCGGATCGCAGGCACAGCGAGAGGCGGCCGAGGCTAAGGCCCAACTCGAGAGGATCCTTGCAGACCAACAGCGGGCTGCCGCAGCCCGCAAGGCTCAACGGCCTCTGCCGACCGCCAAAGATGACAGTGTCGCAAAATCTGCTGAGCAAAAACTTGGTGAAACAGCTGGCGCTATCCAGCTCGAACCGACAACCGTGGCGGCTATTGCGGCTGCTCAGTCTCCAAGGCTACAGTCAGCTCCAGACTTCCGTGGTGCTGGCGAGCCAGCTCAGTCGAATGGCGCTCCGAGGGCTGCTGCAATCAAGTCAATCTCCCTTGATGCTGAGACCGGCATCAAAACGATCTTCCGCGTGGATGGCTCAATTCACGAGGAGCTGTTTGACCCGAGCGTTCTGTCAAAGCTCGATTCCGATCAGCGTTCTGCTACCGCAGTCAGCACGGTGACCGGAGGCGCTCAGCCGGATAAGGGCAGCCTGGATGACGTGACCAGCTCCACTGGCCTGCCGAGAGCGATGCTTGGTCTGAGTGCAGGTGCCGACACACCTGGGAGTATTGCAGCCAATTAAGGAACTCCTGCATAGCTCAACCTTAGAGCCTCGGACTGGAAATTGGTCTCCAGGTCTTTTGGGCTGATGTGACCTGTGATTCACTTGGTCGAACGGGAGGTGGATCATGGGTCACTGCTATTCTCTTGATCTCCGAGTGCGGGTCGCAGCCTTCGTGGAGGCGGGCCATTCCTGCGGGGCGGCAGCCCAGCACTTTGACGTCAGTGAGAGTTTCGCCATCAAGCTCGTGCGGCGAACGCGGAACACCGGCTCGCCGGCGCCAGCCCGGCAAGGCCGTCCACCGGGAGGCGGCAAGCTGGTGCCCTATGAGGCTTTCCTGATCCAGACGGTCGAGGCGAGGCCGGCCATCACCATGCCCGAGCTCGCCGCAAGGCTGCTGGACGAGCACGGGATCGTGGCGGCTCCCGCGATGCTCTCGCGCTTTCTGTGCCGGCGCGGCTTCCGCTATAAAAAAAGCCCTGATGGCAGCGGAGTGCGCACGCGCCGATGTGCGTGAGGAGCGCCGGGTCTGGCACGCTCAGCGTCAGCCGCGCATGTGCCAAGAGCCACACCGCTTGATCTTTCTTGACGAGACTCACGTCAACACCAAGATGACCCGCCTGCGTGGCCGCTCGCGCAAAGGCCAGCGACTGCGCATGAGCGCTCCCTTTGGCCACTGGCAGACCCATACCTTTCTGGCCGGGCTGCGGTGCCATGAGCTGAGTGCGCCCTGGATCATCGATGGTCCGATGACCCGCTTGGCGTTCGAGGCCTACATCGAGACGCAGCTCGCGCCGACGTTGCGCAAAGGGGATGTGGTGATCCTCGACAATCTGGCCGCTCACAAGAGCGACAAGGCCGCCCAGTGTCTGAAGCAACGCGGAGCCTGGTTCTTGTTCCTGCCCGCTTATTCGCCCGATCTGAACCCGATCGAGCAAGCCTTTTCCAAGATCAAAGCGCATCTACGCAAAGCCGAAGCTCGCACCTTTGATGCACTCTGGCGAGCGCTCGGCGACATCTGCGATCTGTTTGAGCCTCAAGAATGCTGGAACTACCTCAAGGCCGCCGGATATGCGTCCGTTTAACGAGCTATGACGGAATTTAG
>Ga0180215_1004632_pt1 | contig 12090 bp, 12 predicted proteins | sample eDN3rd37CBELigBY_FD_128871 | JGI IMG/M metagenome (GOLD analysis project Ga0180215, IMG submission 128871) | Enriched backyard soil microbial communities from Emeryville, California, USA - eDNA 3rd pass 37_C BE-Lig BY (version 2) (version 2) | ecosystem: Environmental > Terrestrial > Soil >...
AGCCGCACTCATCCCAGCAAAAGGGACGAGTGCGGCCGTGGTTCCACCCTAATTCCATAAAGCATGCCGAAAGACTGCTTTATGCTCAAAAAGATAACGGATTCCCCGATTATGGATACTCTGGTATAGATCAATTCCCCATAATAGCTCCAAGGCGGTAAATCATTCCCTTTTCTTCAGGGCTTGCAGCCAAATGGCCCTGATCTCTGGAAAGAAAACAAAGAAAGATTCGTATCCTTATCATAGCTCATATTTATATTTTTACTGATTTTATTACACATTTTGGAAAAGGTCAAGAGGGTTAATAAAACTTTTAAATCCTAATGAAACAACCCCGATTCCTTTGATTTTTTCATTAGCGCTTTTGTTTTTCTGCTTAATGGCTCTTTCAGGAAGGTTCCAATTAATAGTGCAATGAAACCGAATAGCGTCAGGACCAGAAGGTCTCTGTAAACTCTTTCCCAAACAATGCCTCCAACAGCTTCTCTCATTAAATCAATGGCATAAGAGAAGGGCAGGAAGGGGTGGATGGTTTGGAAAAATTCAGGAAGCAAGGCGGTCGGATAGGTTCCGCCAGCACCTGCAATCTGAAGCACCAGCAAGACAATCGCCATGGCTTTTCCTACATCGCCAAATACAGATACTAATGTATAAACAATTAATATAAACACTAAACTGCTTATCAGTCCAAACAGGATAAACCATACTGGTTCAGCTGCATCCACTCCGAGAATTAAGATATTCCCTATTGTCACTACGAGGGTCTGTGCAAATCCAATGCTTAGGAAGGTCAGCAGTTTGCCGAAATAGATTTGTTTTCCCGTAAATTCTTCATGATGATGAACATCTGTAGCCAAAAGGGAAATTAATAGAAGGGCACCTACCCATATCGCAAGTACGGTATAAAAGGGAGTCATTCCTGTTCCGTAATTTTGGATTGGGAATAGGCTGTTTTTATTAAGCTGAACAGGTTCCTCGAAGAAACCCTTCTCTGCTTCGGGATCATTTTGCAGCAGCTCAATGATCTCGTTGATGTCTGTCTCGCCCTTGATGTCCCGAATCCGATCGGCTAATTGATTAATCTTTTCGCTTATATATGGAAACTCTCCGATAATGTGCTTAAGCGTTTTTTCTCCTTCACCTAAGTTCCCCTCTGTATTCGCAAGGATTTTTTCGATCTCAGGCATGGCGGATTGTATTTCAGTCAGGATATTCCGGGCATTACTCAATGTTTCCTTGGCGCTGGCCACTTCCTGTTTGATGGCTGGCCGGATGTTTTCATTATATTCTTTAACGAATGCGTCGATCCTGCCTGCGGTTACAGCTGAATTTTCCTGAAGCCGGGTGATTAAATCATCTGCTTCCTTCTGCTTGTCTGAAAGAAAGGCATTGATCTTTTGTCCGTTTTCCTGGATAGTCTGCAGTTCCTGTTTTAATAAGGCTATTTGTTCCAGAGCCTGATTGATTTGTTCCTGATTTTGGCTTGTGCCTTGTTCCTTATTGGATTCCTGCAGCTGCTTTAGCGCTGTTTCGATAGTCTCGATATTCTGAAGCGAACCCGCTATCTGCTCATTGATTTGATTGCCTATTTCCTTTCCCTGGTCCAGGTTCAAATCAGAGGCTTGAACCGAGGAGATAAAATCGTTCACCTTTACCGCCATATTCTGGACCTTCTCCAGATTCTCCTGAATCTGGGGCTCCATTGCATTCAGGCGATTCTCAGCCTCATTTATAAATTTCATCGTTTCATTAATGGTCTGCAGACCGTTTCCTGTTGCGCGTTTGGCATCAGGAACGAGTGCTTGTGCCTTATCAATCATTTTTTGGGCATTTTCTGCATCTGACAGGGAGCTGCTTAATAAGGAATGGATTTCAGGAAGCTTTTCCTCCATTTGAAAAACATACTCTTCGAACCGCTTTATATCCGGAAGGTCTTTTTCAATCTCCAGACCCAATTCATTAAACTTCTCAAAAATAGTGCCGTTAACGGTTGAGATGAAATTGCTTGTAACCGTATCGACAATCCCGCCTGCACCTTTTTCTGTGATTTTAGGTGCAATGGCATTGATTTTTTCATTCACATAATACTCGATTTTCGCTTTTTCGGGCTGGTCTTCAATGACGGTTCCTAGCTTCTGGGAGAAATTATCCGGAATCACAATGACAGCAAAATAGTCGCCGTATTCCACCTTATCCATCGCGTCTTTACGGTCATCAAAGTGCCAGTCCATATCATCGTTCTTCTTTAATTCCTTGACGATGTCATCTCCAATATGTATGTCCTTATCACGAACCACTGCTCCGGCATCTTCATTCACGATTCCTACTGGAAGCTGATCCGTTTGACTATAGGGATCCCAAGAAGCCTCGATGTTAAACCAGGCATATAAAGAAGGCAGTAACGTCAAGCCTCCGATTAATACTGCCGCAACCCAATTAGTAAAAATACTTCTAATATCCATTTTGTAAATTTTCCACATGCTGTTCAGTCCAATCTGCTTGTCTTCCTATAGATTTTGTGAATAATCGGTTAAATATATTCAGAATCTCAGTGCACAACAATTCTACCCCTATAAAAAAATGTGTAAAACCAAAAAGGCGTGAGTAATTACTTTTGGGTCTAAAGGAGGAGAAGACATTATGGATTGATTTGGTAAACTGTTCTGGATGAGAAGAATAAATATCAAAAGGGCTGGAATAAACAGAATAAAGTATTTTCTCCAGTGCATATCCATCCCCCCTTGGTGCTTGTCAAATAGATTTATATGCATAGGAGAATAAATATGATTAACATATATAAACAAGCCATTAACGGCTTTTTGGTAAATGATTTAACAGCATTTGATAGTGAAGAGAATGATCATCAGCTTATTTACCATTTGAAAAAAGGCCCTGTCCAGATACTGGGTGAATTCAGTTCACAGAAATATGAGAGCGGGTGTGCATATGTGATTTATGCTGAAGAAGAGGTTATTTCTGTTGATAAGGAATTGGTAAAAATAAAATAAGCTACATGCGGGTATCCCAGGAATTAGATGGGGCACCCTTTGCATTAGGAGTTAAACACAGTGCCTGTCCACGAATTTGGCATAATTGAAGATATAAATAATAGTAGAATTGGAAATGCGTATGAACCGGTAAAATATGATTGTATTTCTGTTGATGATGAAATAATTGATACTATATATGAGAGATTACTTATTGTAAAAACCTATTTTCATTCACTTGACCGCCCAGAGTTTGGATTGGCATTTAGCGGCATCACGATCATTCCGCCAGAATCATTATCATTATTCTATGATGTGGTTATTTCATTGAACTTGTATGAAAACTCCCTTGAACTTTATGAACTAGCACAAAAGATTAAAGAGGCATATGAAGGCAGAAAATATATGATTCATTATGGAATATGATATATTGAGCCCCTTCCTCTATTCATGTATGAAAATATCAAGTCTTTATTGACAAACATTTCAAAAAAATATATATTAAAAATCCTGCCAATTTTACATTGGCCTAAGGGGACTGTGAAAAGTTCATTCTTCTTTGAAAAGGATGGGTAACTATGAATAAAGAGCAATTGATGGAAAGTGCACGCAGTATGAGGGAAAGAGCTTATGCTCCGTATTCCAAATTTCCGGTTGGAGCCGCTTTATTACTGAAAGACGGCACTGTCATTAATGGAGTGAATGTGGAGAATGTATCGTTTGGTGCGACGAACTGTGCCGAGAGAACAGCTATTTTCACTGCAATTGCGAATGGTTACAAAAAAGGTGATTTCCAGGCTATAGCTGTAGCAGGAGATACGGCAGATTTTCTTCCGCCTTGCAGCATCTGCAGACAAGTTTTAGCCGAATTCTGTTTGCCGGAAATGCCGGTTTATTTAACAAATGAGAAAAAAGAAATATTAGAATTGACATTAAAGGATTTATTGCCGTATGCATTTACGGATTTAGAGATGTAGCATAAATGGAGGGCGAGTTTTGAGAGATATGTCAAAGCTTGCCTTCTTTATTTTTTAGTAAAGTTGTTAGTCTTCATCGGCGATAACCACTCTGTTTCTTCCCTCCTCTTTTGCCTTATATAACGCTTGGTCAGATCTGTTCATTGAATCTGAAAAGCTATTGGCTTCAGTGGGAAAGCTGCCCATTTCCCATCCAAATAGTAAAGGGTCTTCCGAATTGTTGCTTACAATTTTCAGTGGCTTGGTTGAAATCATAGTCCGGCTAAAAAAGAACGTTGCTGCTGTAAATTAAGTGTGACAATAGGACTGCTAATGGTTCTCACACCTAGAATGTGTGAGAACCATTCTTATTTTCTATCCAAATCAATAGCAAAGTTTTCCTTGAAGCCCTTCATTCCCTGAGGGGTTATTTTGATGGCACGTGTTTTGGGGATGCGCTGTATCCAATTTCGCTCTAGGAATTTTTCCAGGATGGCATTCCCCAGTGCGCCTGCAAGATGATGGCGTCTTTCGCTCCAGTCGAGACATTTGTGGGAAAAAGAACGACGCTTCTTTTTCAAAGAGGTCAGGTCGATTTGCATAGAGTGAAAGAATGCTATTCCATCTTCCGTAACACTGAATGTGTCATTTTCTTCAGCAATAAATCCTTTTCTTTTTAGTGATTCAGTTATTTGCACTCCTAAATTTCCAGCGAGATGATCATAGCACGTCCTGGCAAAGCGGATCGCTTTATCTTCAGAGGCATGTTTAAAAGATTTAATTTCTGCAGCAGGCGCAATAGATAGAAAGGATTCCATCACTTGGGCAACTTCTTGATTCATGATGCCATAATACCGGTGCCTTCCCTGTTTTTCTGCTGACACCACTTGAGCATCCAGCATTTTTTTGAGATGAAAGCTGGCCGTTTGCGGTTTAATCCGTGCCATATGGGCCAGTTCATTTACAGTGTGATACCGGCCATCCAATAAGGCGGTCAGTATGGCTGCCCGACTTGGTTCACTGACCAGAGAAGCGACTTTTGCTACATTTGAATTCATATTCATATCTTATTCCTCCATGTAATCCATATTTCGATGATAATTGAAATATCTACCCCTTACAATGATATTTGTAAAAAAGTTCAGGAGGAAACTGCAATGAAAAAGGAAGAAAACCAAATAATCACCAAGTCGATTCAGCCTAAAATCTTATACTATGGAACTCCGGTGATATTGTTAACAACACTTAATGAGGATGGGACATCCAACATCAGCCCCTTATCCTCGTCATGGGCATTAGGGGAATGCATTGTCCTTGGAATCGGGGAGGGGGGAAAGGCTTTGGAAAATCTTCGCAATCATCCCGAATGTGTCGTAAACGTTCCTGGCCCTGGCCTTTGGGAGAATGTAGAGGCATTAGCGCCACTGACAGGCAAGTACCCAGTACCGGAATACAAACGGGTTAATTCATTCCGCTTTGAAAAAGATAAATTCTCTGCAGCCTCCCTTACGAAGAAGGAAGCAGAAATTGTAAAGCCCTTTAGAATCCTGGAATGTCCACTTCAGATTGAGAGCAGGGTGGAGCACATTCGAGTTCCGGAACATGACTCTCACTTTGCCATTGTGGAAGTAACGGCATTAAAGGTCCATGCGCATACATCCATCCTTAAGGATGATCATCATGTGAACCCTCATGAATGGAGTCCCCTCATTTATAATTTCAGGCACTACTATGGACTAGGCGAACATCTGGGGAAAACATTTCGGGCATAGTTCTATGGAAATCACTTTTGCTAAGCTGTTTAGAAATATTTCATACATATTTTAGAAAGTTTTAAGATTTATGTGATATAGTTCTTTTAATTTCTTAATCTGGATAATAGGGTTTATAAAATTATCTTGAATGCTAAGAATAAGGTATGATCTAATGAAAATTTTTATAACAGAGTGAGTGAAACAGATGTCCATTAAAATGAGGTTTCTGCTGTCTTATATTGGAGTGATTCTTTTTTCGATCACTTTATTATTGGCAGCAGGTTTTTTAATTATTTTTGCCATAACAGGTGATGTAAGATCTATAGAGCATCTTTACAAAAAAACATATATACAAAAACCTTTGACAACAGTTGAAGAAAGTGTGTTTCTCGATTTAAAGCTTTTTGCTAAAAATAATCCGAAACAGCTCCTAAATGAAAAGGAGCTTAAAAAGATTGAGAAAGAGGATATCGACATTGTTGTTAGAAAAGGCACAAAAGTTGAGTACGCTTCCCATGCTCTTGACAAACAGGCATTGGTTAAATCCCTTCCAGGTTTTGAAGAAACAAACATCAATACTCGAGATACGATTAAACTCAACGACTATTTTTTTACCTATGTAAAGTTTGATTTTTATTTCCCGGATAAAAGTGAAGGAAGTGTTTTCGTATTAAGGAAGGCCAGTTCCTATGCTGAGGTCATTAGAGAATTGTTTCCTATTTTATCAGGACTTTTACTGTTTCTGTTTATTATGATTATTGGTATATTAAATTATTTAGTCTCACGAAGCATTATTAAACCTATCTCAGTTCTTAAAGAAGGTGCTGAAAGAATAAAATCAGGAGATTTAAATTTTGAAATCGGAGCTGTTTCAAATGATGAAATCGGACAATTAAATAGAGCATTTGAGGAAATGAGAATTAAACTAAAAGAATCGATAGACCTCCAGCTTCGGTATGAAGAAAATCGAAAAGAGCTTCTGGCCAATATTTCGCATGATTTGAAGACACCTATCACATCGATTATTGGATATGTTGAGGGGATAAAAGATGGTGTAGCCAATACCCCTCAGAAGATGGAAAAGTATTTGTCGACTGTTCACTTTAAAGCAAAAGACATGGATTCATTAATTGATGAGCTTTTCTTATTTTCCAAGCTGGATTTGAAAAAAGAACCATTCCATTTTGAAACTGTCGAACTGGATAAATATATGAAAGACTATGCAGAAGAACTTTATTTGGATTTACTTCAGCAAGGAATCCATTTGGAGCTTCATCTTTTGAATAAACCAATCTTCGTGAAAGTGGATAGAGAGAAATTGAAACGAGTATTGGCCAACTTAATAAGTAATTGTGTTAAATATATGAATAAAGACAGGAAGAAGATTTCTATTTCTCTTCATGATCGATTAGGCGATGTAATTGTTAAAGTCGAAGACAATGGGCAAGGGATAGAACCTTCTGCCTTGCCAAATATTTTTGAACGTTTTTACCGTGCAGAACAATCAAGAAGTTCCGAGACAGGCGGAAGCGGCTTAGGACTTGCGATCGCGAAACAAATAATTTTGGAGCATAGAGGGGAAATCTGGGCTTCAAGCGAGATGGGTAAAGGTACAAGTGTATTCTTTTCCCTAAAGAAAGGTGAAAAAATATGAAAAAAATATTGCTTATTGAAGATGACATTAGTATTGCAGAATTGCAAAGAGATTATTTAGAAATAAATAAGTTTCGTGTCGATATTCAACATTCTGGTGAGGAAGGACTCCAAAAGGCTCTTCAAGAACACTATGATTTAATTATTTTGGACATCATGCTTCCAGGAGTAAATGGGTTTGAAATATGTAAACAAATACGCGCAGTTAAAAACATTCCTATCTTGTTTGTGTCAGCCAAAAAGGAAGATATCGATAAAATTCGGGGTCTCGGCTTAGGGGCAGACGATTATATTACCAAGCCTTTTAGTCCGAGTGAACTGGTAGCCAGAGTGAAAGCACATTTAGAGCGATATGAACGTTTAGCAGGAAAACAGACTCAAACAAATACAATTTTCGTACATGGGATAACAATTGATAAGTCAGCACGTAAAGTTTATATTGACGGAGAAGAAACTCCGTTTACAACAAAGGAATTTGATTTATTAGTATTTCTTCTAATGCATCCAAATCAAGTATTGAGCAAAGAACAGCTTTATGAAAAGATTTGGGGGCTGGAGTCAGCTGCAGATGTTTCAACAGTCACCGTTCATATTAGAAAAATACGAGGGAAAATTGAAGGAGACCCTGCACAGCCGAAATTCCTGGAAACCGTTTGGGGAGCCGGCTATCGATTCAATGTTTAAATTAATCTGTGTTTAATTTGATCCGTCACAAAGGTGACGGCTATTTTTTTTATATATGAAGAAATTTTAAGATTAAGTTTATCTTTCTTTAAGAATTTTTTTAGAGGGAGTTCACATTTTGATACTAACATAATAGAAGCAGTAACTAGTCTGAGTCATTTTATTTAAAGAAGATAGGCAGGTGAAGTAGATGAGGAGGTGGCTAACAATAGTGATTGGAGGCGTTATTCTCCTTCAAGGCTGTGTCTCAGATAATAATGCAGATACAAAAACACAGGAAAAAGAGGTACGGGAAGATATGGATATGAGTGAACCATTGCTTCAAGCTGCAGAGCGCAGGGAAACAGAAACAATAAAGAGATTGATTGAGGAAGGTGCTGATCTAAATAAAAAGGATTCAGACGGACGAACTGCTACTATGATTGCAACTTACAATAATGATGTCGAAACCGCCAAAATCCTGATTAAAGCGGGGGCTGACGTCAATATTCAGGATAACATGAAAAACAACCCTTTCTTATATGCAGGCGCAGAAGGATACGTTGAAATTCTTAAGCTTACGATCGAAGCAGGTGCGGATCCGGTGATAATTAACCGGTATGGTGGAACTGCATTGATCCCTGCTGCAGAACATGGCCATATAGATGCCATCAAGGAACTTCTCAACAAGACTGATATTGATGTAAATCATGTAAATGATCTCGGCTGGACAGCTTTATTAGAAGCAATTATTTTGAATAATGGAAATGTAAAACAGCAGCAAACTGTTCAATTTCTAATCGATCACGGGGCGGATGTGAATACTCCGGATAGAAAGAATGTTACTCCTCTGCAGCATGCACGTGAGAAAGGGTTTAAAGAGATTGAACAGATTTTGTTAAGAGCAGGAGCAAAATAGGCAAAAATGAGAATGAGGAGACGATATAAATGAACAAAAAAGCAAAAGCAATAACATCCATACTTCTTGGATTTACATTAGTAGCAACGGGGTGCAGCGCTGGTGCAAATGCCCAGGAAAATCATAGTAAGCAGAAGCAAGAACAAGTGGTTAAAGAGACTAAAAAGGATCATAAATTAACCAAAGGACAGGAAATGGCTAACATTCTCAGCGGCACAAATTGGCAAGGTACAAGAGTGTATGACAAAAATAAGAACGACTTAACAAAAGAGAATGCAAACTTCATAGGTCTTGCGAAATATGATGTGAAATCAGGAAGATATGAATTTTTCGATGCGGAGACAGGCGAAAGCCGTGGCGACAAGGGAACCTTCTTTATTACCAATGATGGGAAGAAAAGAATATTAATTTCAGAATCAATGAATTATCAAGCTGTTGTCGAAATGACAAAACTAAATAAAGATATTTTTACTTATAAAAGAATAGGGAAAGATGCTAAAGGCAACGACGTAGAGGTATTTGTTGAACATATTCCCTATAAAGAAAATGAGCTTTCTTTTACTGATCCCAACAAGCAGCTGGACGCTGTTACGGGGGATATCGTTAAAGATATAGATGGAGATAAAATTTTAGGCAGTACCCTCTGGAACGGAACAAAGGTATTAGATGAAGACGGCAATGATGTAACAAAGTATAATACGATGTTTATAAGTCTGGCAAAGTTTGATGACAAAACGAATCAATACGAATTTTTCAATCTTGAAACAGGGAAAAGCCGCGGTGATTTTGGCTACTTCGATATTGTGAACGAAAATAAAATAAGAGCCCATGTTTCAATTGGGGCTAATAAGTATGGTGCAGCGCTTGAACTTACCGAACTTAATAAGAATAAATTTACTTATAAAAGAACGGGTAAAGACAAAGATGGCAAAGATATAACTGTGTTTGTTGAACATGAACCTTATAAGGGTGATTTTAAACCGAAATTCACTAAATAAAAACATTAAATAAGAGCAGCATCTTTTCATGAAGGAATGGATTTTTTCCGTTCCTTTTTTGTTTTCTTTAACTTAAACTTTTCTTATTGGAAATGAATAGTATGTTTAAGAACAAATAAAAAGCATAACAAGGCAATGAAAGAAGGAAATACTAAAGAAGAAACGAATGAAATTAAAGAAAGAATGGATTTTATGGGGGAGTCTATGTCAAAGTATATTAGTATTTTTTTCTTATTTGCAATCGTAAGTGTCTTACTCTTTTTTATGTTTGGATCCGTATTTATGGGTGGAGGCAATCCGGCAGAAGAAGCGGTTTATATATTTGGAACCATAATTGTATTACTGCTATCATTTATAATTTCACAGCTTTACTATTTAATAGATTTGTTTAGGAAGAACCGGTAATTCCCTGCCTTTATGGCGATTCGATGTGTATAGTTACTAACAATAATTGCAGTAAAGTCCGGTTAGACAATTAAGGACTCTTTTTTATTTTCGCTTAGTGGAAGAATAACTATTAGATTGAGGTGTCACTAATGATATTAGTCAGTTCTTGTTTAGCAGGGTTGGAAGTAAGATATAACGGCACTCATTGCTTAAATCAAAAAATCCGTCAAATGCTGGAGCAGAAGAAGGCAATTACTGTTTGTCCTGAGTTGCTTGGAGGTTTTTCAACACCAAGAGAACCTGCTGAGATAATAGACGGTGACGGAGCAGATGTTCTTGATGGCAAAGCTAAGGTAATTGAAAAATCAGGCAGAGATGTTACCGATTTGTACATAGAAGGAGCCTATATCACGTTAAAAAAGGCCCAAGAGCTGCAAGTTACTGCAGTCGTGCTAAAAGAATATAGTCCCTCCTGTGGAAGTTCAATGATTTATAACGGCGAGTTTAAGGGCAACAAAATTCCTGGAGATGGAGTCACGTCGGCCTTGCTTAAAAGGAATGGCATTAACGTAGTATCAGAAGAGGGGCTGGCAGATTTACTTTTGGAAGAAGGGTCCAATTATACAGACTAAAAATCAAGAGACTGCGCTTAAGCACCCATTTTTTATAATCGAGAAATAGCAAAGCATACCCAAGAAATCTTAGGTATGCTCGTGTTATTAACTCTGGCTTTGTTGAGCCAATCCTTTATCATGGGTGTTTTTTGGCGATTTTTTAGGCACAAAGAAAACTAAAATCAGTGTTGCAAGGGATAGGACTAACATAAAGACATAGGCAGAACTTGAACCAAAGATCGAAGCTAAGCTCTCCAGTTTGCCTGCTGTCATGTTTTCTTTGGACAACTCCGAAGCATATGATGTTGCCTGGATCGTATATAAAGTGATGACAACTGAAGTTCCAATCGCACCTGACAATTGGCGAATGGTGTTGTTAACGGCTGAACCGTGAGATCCCAGCTCTCTTGGCAGAGCATTCAATCCTGCTGTATTTAAAGGCATAGTAATAAAGCTTAGTCCTATTCTCAAAATAATGGTGCGGACCATTAAATACATATAAGTAGTCGATTCGTTCAAATCGATTACTCCCCACATGGAAATACTGACAAATACTAATCCTGTAATAAAGAGTGGTTTTGCACCGTATTTATCATACATTCTTCCAGTAACTGGAGATAAGAACGCGTTGATGATAGCCCCGGGCAATAAAAGCAATCCTGCTTCGAAAGCCGTGAACCCGCGCCCGTCCTGCAGGTAAATGGGCAAAAGGATTAAATCCGCATACATAATCATCGTTATTAGGACATTGATAAGCGATGTGAGAGTGAAGATTTTATACTTAAATACAGATAAATTCAGTAAAGGCTCCTTTGATTTCATCTGCCGCAAGCAGAATAGAGCTGTAAAGAATATTCCTGCAATGATCGTTGTAAGGACTATAGGATTTTGCCATCCTTTGCTTCCCGCGGCACTAAATCCGAATAAAATGCATCCAAAGCCAATCGTGGACAAAATAACACTTGGGAGATCCAATCTCGCTTTTGATGTTTCCGATACATTCATCAAATATTTGAAAGCCAGAACGATGACGATGATTAAAAAGGGAATTAACCCAATAAACAGCCATCTCCATGAAACAAATTCAATAATAAAACCGGATAGGGTAGGAGCAATGGCCGGTGCAAAGATTACTGCAAAGCCAATTTTCCCCATTACA
>Ga0180215_1004633_pt1 | contig 12089 bp, 9 predicted proteins | sample eDN3rd37CBELigBY_FD_128871 | JGI IMG/M metagenome (GOLD analysis project Ga0180215, IMG submission 128871) | Enriched backyard soil microbial communities from Emeryville, California, USA - eDNA 3rd pass 37_C BE-Lig BY (version 2) (version 2) | ecosystem: Environmental > Terrestrial > Soil >...
ACAATTGTTAGAAATATTTAGGAGAGGAATTTTCCCAGGATATACAAAAAAAGGAAAGTTCTGCAAGAGTCGAAGCTCTACAAAACTTTCCTTCTTCATTTGTTTCTTTTGGTCACATTAACCTTCACTTATAGAGGGAATTCGTTCTTAATTTATTATAAAGTGAGCCGCGGTACCCGTCCCCTTGGTTCATTAACGGCTTATTTCCACATCCGCTAATTTTTCATAGTATTTTAATAGTCCACTATGGTCGTCAAATTCATGGCCATCTGTCTTTAAAGCATACATCATTTCCAATACTGCTGCTGTTAACGGAGCCGGTGAGCCGAACTCATGGCTTGTTTCCATTGCGTTTGTTAAATCCTTGATGTGTAGATTAATACGGAAGCCTGGGTTAAAGTTGCGATCGAGCATCATCGGGGCTTTTGCTTCCAGCACGGTACTTCCTGCTAGACCGCCGCGGATTGCTTCAAATACTGCTTCCGGATTGACTCCTGCTTTTTGAGCCAAGACAAATGCTTCAGACACGGCTGCGATATTTAATGCCACAATTACCTGATTTGCTAGCTTTGTTACGTTACCAGCACCAATTTCGCCAACATGGACAACGGAACCAGCCATAACGGCTAATATATCTTTCACTTGTTCAAATACCTCTTTTTTACCTCCAACCATAACAGACATGGTTCCATCGATTGCTTTTGGTTCTCCCCCACTGACAGGAGCATCCAGCATCTCGACTCCTTTTTCTACTAAAGCTTTGTAGACTTCCTGAGTAGCTGCTGGTGCGATCGAACTCATATCAATATAGATTAATCCTTCATGTGCACCTTCAATAAGACCATTTTCTCCTAAAGCAACAGCTTTTACATTTGGAGAGTTTGGTAGCATTGTAATCACGATATCTGATTTCTCTGCAATCGCCTTTGGTGTTTCTTCTACTTCTGCACCTAATAGTTCAAGTTCTTTTACTGCTTCTTTATTAAAATCACTAACGATTAATTGATAACCAGCTTTAATTAAATTTTTACTCATTGGCTTGCCCATAATTCCTAATCCAATAAATCCAATTTTCTTCATAATTCTTTCACTCCTCTAATTTTTTTAGTCATCTGCATAAAAACTATTAAATGAATAAAGTACACAAAGTTTCGTTGTATAATTATTAATTAGGATACATCAAACAATTTTGAGGTTCTTTCTTCGAAAATCTTTACACTCATATTGTATAATTGTCTTACAAATAAAACACCGTTCAAATCGCTAATAAATCGAGCTAATTTTTGTGCACAAGAACAACCCTTTTGCTTTTAAAATCTTTATCAAACAAAACAAAAACGGCACAACGAGTATTAAAACACTCGTTGTGCCGTTTTTCAGCAAATAGCTACCCATGATCATTTTTTCAACAAAATCAGATGATATCTAAAGGCATCTTTCTATGCGGCTTAGGAAATACCTGATCAAGCCTATCAATATCTTCCTTTTCAATATAAATTCGAGCTGCAGAAGCATTTTCAATCACATGTTCTAAGTTGGCAGCCTTAGGGATAGCAATGACATCATTTGAACGTATGCACCATGCGAGAAGGATTTGGACTGGGTTTGCGTTGTATTTTTTCGCCAAATCCAGTACGGCTGGATCAGTTAATAGCTGCTTTCTTAGCGTACCTCCTTGTGCAATCGGTGAGTAAGCCATGATAGGCATTTTTTGTTCCCTCTGCCATGGAAGCAAATCAAACTCAATTCCTCTTGAACCAAGGTGATATAACACCTGATTGGTTACACAATTCCTGCCATTAGGGATATCGACTAGCTCCATCATGTCATTATAATCAAAATTAGATACACCCCATCTACGAATTTTCCCTTCATTTTTTAGCTTTTCCATGCCTTCAATTACTTCCGCTAAAGGCACACTCCCTCTCCAATGTAATAGATACAAATCAAGATAATCAGTACCTAATCTTCTTAAACTGTTTTCACAGGCTGTAGAAATTTTATTTAAGCCTGAATTGTGAGGGTACACCTTTGAAACTAAAAATACTTTATCCCGGCGGTTTACTATTGCATCGCCGACTACCTTTTCTGCACCGCCATTCCCATACATTTCCGCTGTGTCAATTAATGTCATCCCTAATTCAATACCCAGCTGCAGGGCTTTTACTTCCGCTTTATGTTTATGTTCATTTTCTCCCATATACCATGTCCCTTGACCAAGTGCGGGTAAGGTTGTTCCATCATTTAATGTGACCCTACGTTTTTCGATGTGGTTTCTAATTTCATTGATTTGTTGATCATTGATTCGATCCGTCATGTCAACTAACCTCCATTTTCTGTGAAAATTTTAAAAACGGCCAACTACATCTGTATGTAAAAAATAATCCCCAACTCTATGGTGGGGATTTGGGGTTACAGGTTTTTCTTTAATTGCTATTCTTTTGCAATACCTTATGCTTAACATAATCAAGATGTAAAAACATTTGATGGAATGCTTCAAAAGGATCTCTTTTTTCCAATGCCTTGTAGATAGCCGTATGATGTTCAATCGTACGTTCCGGCTCACGAATTTTAATTTCATTGTTAATTTTTACAAGCGTCATAATTAAAGAATCAACCATGCCCTCTACTATTGGATTGTTCGCACTCAAGGCAATAATGCGGTGAAACTCAATATCTGCTTCTCCATAGTCAGCGTCTTTATTGTTTTCAATGATTTCAATTGTTTCTTTTAATCGTTTGAGTTCTTCATCGCTAATTTTCTCTGCGGCAATCGTAATTAATCCCAATTCTAAAGCCATTCGAGCTTCCACCATTGCCTGGAGGTTATCGTATGCAAGAGATAGCATAATCGAAAAAGGATGGCTGCTGATTTTATTGTTAAAAAAAGTACCTTCACGTGTTTTTCTATTAATGACACCCAATGATTCTAGGGAGCTAAGGGCCTCACGTAACACAGGGCGACTTACATTCAATATCTCCATTAATTCCATTTCGGGTGGCAGCTTATCCCCCGGCTTCATCTGGCCACTCAGCAATAGTTGGATAATGCTTTCAACTACCTGCTTGGATAAGGTATTTCGGTTTACTGATTCAACGTTTATTTTCTTAGGAGTTACATCCATCTTTAGGCTCCTTGTTAGACCAATTTAGTAAGCCTATTATAACGTATTCAAAATACTATTTCATCCAAGAATAAGAGTTTGTCCGTAAATTAAAGTAGACCCCGCACACTGTTTTATCAGCTATTAAGAACTCACACTTAAAGAGTTTCCGGAGAATTTACCTATTCTATTAAAGGTACAAGCATGCGGAAAAATACTCGTTAAAATTTCATAAAGAGAAGGTCCTCCATCTGGGTGATGAAGGACCTTTTGCTTTCACAAAGGCGGGATTTTGATCTTTAGGGCCACTCTATAGAACATTTCCACTTGATTCCTTCGCCGTTTTGTTCTTTAGAACCCTTCTATGAGACATTTCCACTTGGTTCCTTCGTTGGAGCAACCAAAAAATTCTCTAAGGACACCCTTGATTAAGTAACATTATTTCAATAAACGACAAACATTTTCTGAAGCGAAGGATAAGTTAGCCTCTCCAGAATGAAGAGCATCCTCCAATGAAGTAACACCCTTAAGGATTCCAATAATCGCCGTAAATCCGTTGCTGTATAGGGGCTCCACGCCATCGCCAATTCTGCCGGCAAAAGCAATAACCGGAACGGAATGCTTCTTAGCAACGGATGCTACTCCAAACGGGGTTTTACCAAACAAGGTCTGCCCATCGATGCTGCCCTCTCCCGTGAATACATAATCTGCTCCTTTAACGTATTCCTCAAGCCCGGTATACTCAATGACAAGGTCAATCCCTTTTTTCAGGCGAGCATCTAGGAAGGCAAGCAGCCCTGCACCAAGTCCTCCGGCGGCTCCGGCACCAGGTGTATTGGCAATATCCTGATTTAATTGCTCCTTAATCCTCTTAGCAAAGTGTGTTAAGTTTTGATCTAAGACCTTCACAACATCTGGACTTGCTCCTTTTTGCGGTCCGAAAACAGCAGATGCTCCGTTTTCTCCGATTAACGGGTTGCTTACATCACAGGCTACATCAATTTGGATCGTTTCTATTCTTTCATCCAAGCCGCTCAAATCAATGGAATGCAGTCGATGCAGGGCCCCACCGCCAAACGGTAATTCCTCACCATCTTCATCCTTAAAAGAAACACCTAAAGCCTGGAGCATACCTACCCCACCATCATTTGTCGCACTTCCGCCAATACCGATTAAGATACGCTTGACTCCTTTATCTAGAGCATCTTTGATTAATTGGCCTGTACCGTACGTTGTCGTGAGCAAAGGATTCCGTTCTTCTGGTTTTAATAATTCTAAACCGCTGGCACTGGCCATTTCAATCACTGCCGTATGCCCGTTACCTAGAAGTCCGTATTCCGCCATTACATTATCATCTAATGGTCCAATTACTTCTGTCTTAATGATTTCTCCGTCAGACAAGCTTACGAGAGATTCTACCGTCCCCTCTCCGCCGTCAGCCATTGGAACGATGACACATTCCGCATCGGGAAATACTGTTTTTATTCCTTTTTCCATCGCAAGGGCAGCATTCTTCGCCGTCATACTTTCTTTAAATGAATCAGGCGCTAGCACAAACTTCATAAAAATCTATCCTTTACATTTTAATTAGTCAATTAAGTGATTGATATGATACAAGTTTAGGGTGACTATTCCAGCCACCCCTAACCTTTATTATCTAACTAAACAAGGACGCTTATTGTCAAACTTCCATCCTGGAATATAGAATTGCATCCCAACTGAATCATCACGAGAGTTAAGTCCCATATTGTTATATAATTCATTTGCCTTCAGAATTTGATCCATATCTACTTCCACGCCTAAGCCCGGTTTATCAGGGATGGATAAATATCCATCTTTTATTTGGTACGGATTCTTCGTCAAGCGTTCGATTCCTTCCTGCCAAATCCAGTGCGTATCAATCGCTGTAATATCACCAGGTGCTGCAGCAGCTACATGTGTGAACATTGCTAATGAAATATCAAAGTGGTTATTAGAGTGAGAACCCCATGTTAGACCCCATTCATTACACATTTGGGCTACACGGACAGAACCCTGCATGGTCCAGAAATGTGGATCAGCAAGCGGAATATCAACTGATTGTAATGAAACCGTATGACCCATTTGACGCCAGTCCGTTGCAATCATGTTTGTAGCAGTCGGAAGACCTGTTTGTCTTCTGAATTCCGCCATGACTTCACGACCAGAGTAACCATTTTCAGCACCGCAAGGGTCCTCTGCATAAGTCAGAATTCCATGCATATCCTTACATAGCTCAACAGCTTCTTTTAATGACCATGCTCCGTTTGGATCCAATGTGATTCTTGCATCTGGGAATCTTTCTTTTAACGCTTTAATCGCTTTAATTTCTTCTTTTCCTTCAAGAACACCGCCTTTTAGCTTAAAATCTGTAAAGCCATACAGCTCTTGAGATGCCTCCGCAAGACGTACTACAGCTTCCGGTGTTAATGCCTCTTCATGACGGATTCGATACCAATCAATCTCTGAATTCGGATTAGCGTAGTATGGAAGATCCGTCTTATTGCGATCCCCAATGTAGAACAAATATCCCAGCGTTTTTACTTTATCACGCTGCTGGCCTTCACCTAATAGGGCTGCAACCGGTACATTTAAGTGTTTGCCTAATAAATCTAGCAGTGCAGATTCAATAGCTGTTACTGCATGTATTGTAATCCGTAAATCAAACGTTTGTAACCCCCGGCCTGCTGAATCACGTCCGGCAAATTCTTTTCTTACATTATTTAAGATATTATTATAATTACCAATGGATGAGCCGATAACTATTGATTTAGCATCTTCTAAGGTTTTACGAATGCCTTCACCGCCCGGTACTTCACCGACACCGACGTTCCCATTACTATCCTTTAGAATCACGATATTTCTTGTAAAATAAGCACCATGTGCGCCGCTAAGATTGAAAAGCATGCTGTCGCGTCCTGCAACTGGATAAACTTCCATTTCTGTAACAACCGGAGTAACATTCACAACGTTTTGTACTGTATTCATTGGGATTTCTCCATTCTAATAGTTTTAGTTTTTTAATGAAAGGAAAGCGGTTTTTAGATCAAACAATTAACGGCTTATTTCAACGTTTGCTAATTTTTCATAGTATTTTAATAGACTGCTATGATCATCAAATTCATGACCATCTGATTTTAATGCGTACATCATTTCTAATACTGCTGCTGTTAGCGGCGCCGGTGCACCGAACTCATGGCTTGTTTCCATTGCATTTGTTAAATCCTTAATGTGTAGATTAATCCGGAAGCCCGGGTTAAAGTTGCGGTCCAGCATCATTGGTGCTTTTGCTTCTAGCACCGTACTTCCTGCTAAGCCTCCGCGGATGGCTTCAAATACCGCTTCAGGATTAACTCCTGCTTTTTGCGCTAAAACAAAGGCTTCAGACACGGCTGCGATATTCAATGCTACAACCACTTGGTTTGCTAGCTTTGTCACGTTACCAGCACCAATTTCACCAACATGAACAACCGATCCAGCCATAACAGCTAATATATCCTTCACTTGTTCAAATACCTCTTTTTTACCTCCGACCATAACAGACATGGTTCCATCGATTGCCTTTGGTTCTCCGCCGCTGACAGGGGCATCCAGCATGTCGACACCTTTTTCCGCTAATGCCTTATACACCTCTTGTGAAGCAGCCGGCGCAATAGAGCTCATGTCAACGTAAATTAACCCTTCACGTGCTCCTTCAATCAGTCCATTCTCTCCCAATGCAACAGCTTTAACATTTGGTGAGTTTGGCAGCATCGTAATCACAATATCTGATTTCTCAGCAATTGCCTTTGGTGTTTCTTCTACTTCTGCACCTAATGACACAAGCTCTTTTACTGCTTCTTTATTAAAATCACTAACGATCAATTGATATCCAGCTTTAATTAAGTTTTTACTCATTGGCTTACCCATGATACCTAGTCCAATAAATCCGATTTTCTTCATAATCTATTCACTCCACTGAAATATTTTTATTTTTAAATGTTCGGAACAAGATGTCCCCATATTTAGTAAAAATTTTTTGAAACCATGGCGGGCAGCAAACTCTGCTTTTTACTGCCCGGTTGACTCAAAAGAAGTTTTATCCAATAAATGTGTTTAAGATTAATACACCGATCAAACCAAGGATGCCTAGCGCAGTAGTATAAGTTGTTCTTAGTTTTAATGCATCTGTTACCGATAAGTTAAGGAATTCCTTAAACATCCAGAAACCTGGGTCGGTTACGTGGGAGAACGCAACACTTCCGCATGAAACGGCAAGTACCATTAATTCCATCGGTACTCCTGACGCTTGAGCAATTGGCAGTACCACTCCAGCTGCAGTCATAACAGCAACCGTTGCGGAACCAAGAGCAATACGTAAGAGAGCAGCGATAAGCCAAGCAAGAATGATAGGGGACATCGCCCAGCCATCTGTTATCGCTTTGATATAATCTGCAATTCCACCATCAACTAGTACTTGCTTAAATGCGCCCCCTGCACCAATAACTAAAAGGATCATGGCCATTGGCTTAACAGCATTGGAACAAGAATTCATTACATCTTTCAAAGGACGGCCAATTCTTGGTCCTAGCAGCCACATAGAAATTAAGAGACCAATTAATAATGCCGTTTCTGATGCACCGATGAATCCCATAACATGTCTGAAGCCATTATCTTCTGGTAAGAAGAGTGTGTTAACTGCATCAATAGCAATAAGAACTACTGGGATTAGAGCAACGAAAACACTTACACCAAACGATGGCATTTCTTCTTCTTTAAATTGTTTGGTTGTCACAAGACCCTCTGGAATAGCCGGGTTAATTTTTTTGAAAAATGGAACTCTCGTCCATGTATAGGCAATGAAAGTCGCTACAGGTATAGCAATAATTAAACCGTATAGAAGAGTTAATCCCATATCCGCTTCGAACACCCCAACAACAGCTGCTGGTCCCGGGTGTGGCGGAAGAAAGCTATGTGTAGTAGATAACCCGATTGACATTGGTAAAGCAACCCATAAAAGATTTAATTTTGTTTGACGAACAATAACGAATACAAGTGGAATTAATAACACAAAAGCTACTTCAAAGAACATCGTAACGCCAAGTACAAAGGAAGTAATCAAGATGGCAAGCTGAACACGTTTAAGTCCCATTTTGTCTACTAAAGTTGTTGCAATACGCTGTGCGGCACCCGCATCAGCAAGAACGGTTCCAAGCATCGCTCCGATACCAACAATAAGGGCAGTACCCGATAGCTGGCCTCCAAGACCATCACCAATGACTTCCCAAATCTGCTCCACTGGCATACCTACTAGGAAGCCAACAAAGATAGAAGTCAATATTAGGGATATGAACCCGTTCATTTTTAGAGGAATCATTAAAACTAGTAAAAGGACAACTGCTAATGCAACATATACTAATGGCATAGTCTTTTCTTCCTTCCGCAGGGAATTAAATTGATTGATATAATTCTAGATCTTTTAGAACACCCTCTAAAACCCTTCTGCTTTCTGGGGTCATTTCTGTTGCTGGCCCAAGCGCATATCCTGCATCAATGCCTACCATTCTTAATCCTTCTTTTAACACAACAGGGAATGTAGCTTTATCTACAGCAAGTCTTAATGGTGCAAGCTTAAATTGCAGCTCTAATGATTTTTGATGATCTCCTGCAACAAAGGCATTGTAAATATCTGAAACTAATTTAGGTGCAATATTTCCGGTGCTGGCAATCGCTCCGCTTCCGCCGTGGCATAGCCCTGCATAAATTAGCGTATCACGGCCAGCTAGAACGGAGAATGTCTCTCGATCTGTGACTCTTAGGTATTCAGCCATCTTGGTCATATCTCCGCTAGAATCTTTAATACCAATGATGTTGTCTACTTTACTGAGTTCCTCACATGTTTTTACATCGATCTTTACCTGTGTTCTGGCCTCATTTCCATACAGAATAACCGGTAAATTTGTTGATTTTGCAATAGCAGTAAAGTGTTCAATTAATTCGCTTTGCGTCGGTGACATGAAATATGGTGTTAGAACGGATAAAGCTGAAACACCTCCAATATCTTGAACCATTTGTGCTGTTTGGATACAATCTTGAGTTGTAATTTCACTTGCACCGCAATAAATTGGAACTCTGCCAGCTGTATGTTCAACTGTTACCTCCACTACACGGCGCTTTTGCTCTGGTGTTAGACCATAAATTTCACCGCTGCTCCCGAGAACAAATAATCCATGAACACCTCCTGCAATCGTGTAATCAATGACTCTTTTTAAAGCACCTTCCATTAAGTTTCCATTTTTATCTAACGGTGTGACTAATGCAGGAATAACTCCTTTTGGCTTAAACAATATAAACTCCTCCTAGATTTTAATATTTTGGCAATTCTAGAATTCTTAATTATTATCATGACTCTTGCAAATTCCCATTACGTGAATTATTTCACATACTTATAATAAACGGTTTAGAAAAAAACTTCTTTATTCAGTTAGATAAAGTTCCTCCTTATTTTTTTGGTCATTTGAACAAAACGTTGATAGACAAAAAAACTGATAAGGTTAGTCTGAAATCAATATTTGTCTATTTCGTTACAAGGAATAATCTGGCTTTGAAACTTTTTTGTCTTTCTAGTAACCGTTTACATTTTTTATTGTATAATTGTCTTACAAATAAATCATCATTCAAATCACTAATAAAATTTCGTTTTTTTTATGCAGATAAACAAATGAAGTGAAATAGATTAAACGTTAAAGACTTGGAGGTAGCAAAAAATGAAGATAAGTCAAAGTCTTGCTCAAGAAATCGCTGAAAAGGTTATGATGGTTATTCCCTATAATGTAAATATCATGGACGAGGTTGGATTAATTATTGGTAGTGGAGAAAATGATAGGATTGGAACCTATCATCATGGAGCAATTAAAGCAATCGAACGCGGAGCAATTGAATGCGTCTACTCTTCTGAAGGCTTCTCAAAGCCCGGTGTCAATATCCCTATTCATTTTAACAATAAAATTATTGGCGTCATTGGGATAAGCGGCGAACCTAGTATAGTAGAGCCATTTGCGGAATTAGTTCGTGTAACAGCAGAGCTGTTAATTAATCAGGAGCTTTTATTTAAAGAGCGCAGAGTCAAAGAGCAAATGAAGGAAGAGTTTTTGTATCAATGGGTTTTTCGTGTGGATGAATACGACGAGGCTTTTATCAATAACGGAGAAGCAATTGGGATCCTTGTAAAAATTCCAAGAAAGGCCATTTTAGTAAAAGGTAGCATGCTGAAGGAACCGTACCTACAAGATCAGGAATATGTATTCAAGCTTAATCAAAATAGAACATTATTTATCGTACCTACCGGCAGTGACCTATTAAAAAGATTAGAGACAGCCATCTCTCAAGAAAATACCATCATCGGAATTGGCAATAGTCATATCCATGTCGCTAAGTCTATTCAGGAAGCAAAACGAGCGATCGAAATCGCAGCAAAAATGAGTTTGCCTATTACCATTTGCGATTATGAAGAGTTAAAATTTATCGACTATTTAGCACATAAAGACATTCCATTAAATGAGATGAGCGACTTTTTCAAGCAGATGGATGAAAACGCAAAAGGACAGGAATTAATCGAGACGCTTATTTGTTATATAAAAAACAATGGCGACATCAATTCTATTTCCAAGGAGCTTCATATTCATCGAAACAGCCTTGCCTACCGCCTGCAAAGGATTGAGGTCCTTACGAACAAAAACCCTAAGAAGTTTATGGATTTATTTCAGTTATTTACTGGTTATATTTTATATAAAATGCAATAGAAGTAAAAAGAGGCTGTCGGGAACAGCCTCTTTTTTACTATATCTGGTGTTTTCACGATACATACTAGCCAATAAACGAAATAACAACAATTCCAATGATAGCAAATATGGATAAATGGAGTCCGTTTGCCCTTAGACCTGTTTGAACCCCTGAGATATTCGCAAATCGGCTAACCATTAGGTTTAATCCGGAGAAAGGGCTGAGTGCGGTTGAAATCGACCATGTTAGTAATAATAGTAAGGCTAAACCGATGTTACTCATTCCCAGCTCTGCCGCATTCAATTGCATGGCCAAGGCTCCCACTGCCGCAATCTGGTGAACCCCGATATAAGTGATACCTAAAACGATCAACATGACTGCTAAGGCAAATAGAATAAAAGATTGGTTTGCCAAAACTACAAGGAAGTCACTGACACTATTCGCAGCAGCTGTTCCTTTCATAGCAAAGGCTAACATGCCTGCACTCATAAATAACATAATTTCATTATTCAACATCGGTACCGTTCGGGAGCAAAAATCTGTTAATGGTGGGACAAGGCGTTTCCAATCCTTTGTTATGACACCAAATAAAACCGGTATGATAATGGAAACTAAACATACAATCACAATCATCGACCAATCGGTAGATATTTGAATGAGTAAACAGGAACCCATAAGGGTGATAACGAATAATACCAGTTCTATGAGCTGTCTGCGATGTGCTTTCTCAATCGGTACGATAGGAGCCATCTCCTCCGAAATCGTATGTCGTTTCTCCCAGAAGGCAAAACAAATATTTCCTACAGCTAAAGACAAAATCGATAAGCCAAATCCATAAAGAATATAGTTATCAAATGAAACATCCAAGTAATGGAGAACGAGTGAAACCGACGCAAAATATGGGGACCATAATACTGCGGTGGTAAACCCCACAAGATAGCTTTTTGCCGACATGGTCGATGGAAGCTTTATTTCCTCCAAAAATTCATGGATGATCCGGACAGAGCCTAAGTTTAATATAGGCGATAACAAAAAGAGAGTCCCTGTTATTCCCGCATACAGTTTTCTAGGCTGATGCAGCAGATTACGCAATAAAACGGCAACCGAGCTAAAATACCCTCCGAGCCTAAGCGGAATTGAAAGGAGCGGTGCCAAGGATAAAAGGCAAATTAAAGGGAGTATTAAAAAAATCAAGTAGCTAATTCA
>Ga0180215_1004634_pt1 | contig 12088 bp, 10 predicted proteins | sample eDN3rd37CBELigBY_FD_128871 | JGI IMG/M metagenome (GOLD analysis project Ga0180215, IMG submission 128871) | Enriched backyard soil microbial communities from Emeryville, California, USA - eDNA 3rd pass 37_C BE-Lig BY (version 2) (version 2) | ecosystem: Environmental > Terrestrial > Soil >...
GCATTTGTTTGCTTCTCCATCAAAAGCCCATCATCATTCAATCCAACCAACCCTTTTCCACGGAATATCTTACTTCTATTTTTCACCAGTTTCACCTAATTTAATCAATCCGCGAAAATACTGTTAAAAAATAATTATTCAATGGACTAGGCAAATGTTACAAGAAATAAAAAACTAAAAAACATTCGGAACAAAACTTAAAATTTCATGTCTCCAATTCCATCACAAATAAAAAAACCCCAACCTTTTCATCAAAGGTTAAGGATTTCATTTCAGAGATACATTTTTTATTCAATAATGCATAGTTTGAGCAAGTCTTTTTCTCGCTAACTCCACCCTAATCATAATAATAATAATTACTCGGTTTCCCGATTTTATAATTGTTTAATATGACGCCAAGTAAATTTGCCTTGGAGGACTGAAGACTGTGGGTTGTCTTCTTTAAATCGTTTTTATTGAGAGTATTTATGTTGGCGACTAAAACGGTACCGTCGCATTTATTAGACAGAATTTGGGCATCGGAAGCTGATAGGATTGGTGGTGCGTCAAATATGATGATTTGATAATCCGAACGGATTACCTCAAGCAGTTGATCTAGGTAGCTGGATGCTAAAAGTTCAGCTGGATTAGGTGGGATGGGTCCACTCGTAATAATATTTAGACCATAGATAGGTGTCTCTTGTATGGTATCTTGGAGTTGGGCTGTTCTAGTTAAGACATTCGATAGCCCTGTTTCATTTTGTAAGTAAAAGGTGTAATGGATTGTCGGTCTACGCATATCTGCATCAATTAAAAGTACTTTTTTCCCTTCTTGCGCAAAGGCAACCGCAATATTAGCTGCGTTAGTCGATTTTCCTTCACCGGGAATGGAAGAAGTAATGACGATTGTTTTAAGTTCTTTGTCTTTAAGGATGAAGTTAATATTGGCGCGAATTGTTCGAAATTGTTCTGAAATATAGGATTTTGATTCGGTCAAAGTAATGAGATTTCTTGGTTTTGTATTTACTTTTTCATTCACTTTTTTTCTTTGCAACCCGTTTCCTCCTTCCATATGATTTCTTTCGGTTTCTCGTTGAAAAAGGACTGACATAACCAATGACTGGAGCATTTACAATTTTTTCAACCTGATCTTCATTTTTCACTCTGGAATCAAAATGTTCGATTAGTAGAGCTAATCCTGCACCTATGAAAATACTAACTACTATTGAGATCGCAATGTTGAGCAATTTTTTCGGCTTCACAGGTTTCATCGATTCCGTAAATTTAGCCTTCGCTAAAATATTGACATTATCTAATTTCATGAGCGTAGGTGTTTCATTTTTAAAAACTTCCGCTATCGTATTCACAAGATTGACTGCACGTTGAGGGGAAGGGTCTTCTACTTTAATCGTCACAACCTTTGATCGATCATTATTAGAGACGGTAATTTTCTCTGCTAATTCTTCAGATTCTACGTTCAATTTTAACTTTTCCACAACCTTATCTAAAATTGCTGGACTTTTGATAATTTCATTGTATGTTTCGATTAATTGAATATCGGTTTCAACGTATGTAGTGACGAAATCTATTTCTCTAGGGGCTTGATTTACTAAAATTTGGGACTTTGCTTCATATATTTCAGGGAGAAGAAAAAAATTAGCAACTGTTGTTCCACTAACAATGAAAATAAAAATACAAATGATAAGAACTATTCTTTTTTTAATAATATTTAGTAGTTCATATATTTCCATATCCATTCTCCCTTACTAGTTTTGGTCGGGGGCGGGACAACGGGGACAGTCTTTCTGTCCCACTTTTGTTGGGACAGAAAGACTGTCCCCAGTAGTTCATATATTTCCAAATCATTTCCCCCTACTAGATTGATAGGGGACAGGTTATCTTCCCCATTTTAGTTGGGACACTTTTACTGTCCCCAACGTCCCACTTACGGTAGTAGATTTTTTTCTATTATCTTATGAAGAGTTGCTAGATTATATGAGGGACATTGGGGACAGTCTTTCTGTCCCAGATTAATGTCTGGAACACTGGGGACAGGCTTTCTGTCCCAGGTTATTGTTGGGACACTTTTACTGTCCCCAATGTCCCACCTCCCAGTGTCCCAGGTTACTGCTGGGACACTTTTACTGTCCCCAACGTCCCACTTCAATGTCCCAGGTTACTGTTGGGACACTTTTACTGTCCCCAATGTCCCACCTTCCCCTAGCCACCATTGATTTTGTTTTGCCCATTCAACTGTTTTGAGGATCCCTTCTTCTAGTTGAATTTCAGCTTTCCAACCTAGTAGTTCAGCGGCTCTGTCGACTTGTGGAATTCGGCGAATAATATCTTCATATTGCTTACCGTATTCCTTCTCCGTTAAGTATTCTTGATAACCCGCATTACTTTCTGTTATCTCAAGAACAGTCTCGATTACATAGCGCATGTTTACTTCTACTGAATTACCTAAGTTAAATGCCTCACCATTGGCAGCCGGGTTTTCTGCTACCATAATTAACCCCTGAACAATATCCTCCACATAAGTAAAACATCTCGTCATATTTCCATCGTCGTACAACAATGGCTGTTCGCCGCGCATTGCTTTATATATGCTTTGTGAAACGACAAAGTCAGGATTTTGGCGAGGGCCATAGACATTGAAGAAACGAACAATAACAAATGGTAGGCCACTTTGTTTCTTCATGCCGTAAAGCATATGTTCACACACAGCTTTACTAGTTGCGTAACTCCATCGATCAACATAGGTTGGCCCTAGAACGCGATCATCATCTTCTGACCAAGGCACTGCCGGATTTTTCCCATACACTTCGCTTGTACTTGCAAATACAACTTTCGTATTATACTTCTCAGCTTGTTTTAGGATAATTCTCGTCCCAATAACAACAATATCTACAAGACTAAGTGGGTCAGCTATATAATGTTTAATCCCCACTACTGAAGCAAGATGGAAAATGACAGAAGCATCCTTTTGCCAAAAACGCTCAATGTCTTCCTGCTTTCTTAAATCACCTACAAAATAATGTAAATTTTTGTGAAAACGAACTGCTTGTAAATTTCTCGCTTTCTCAAGTGGCACCACATCAAATACATGAACTTCATTTCCATTTGCTAGTAATGTTTCTACTAAATGACTACCTACAAAACCTGCCCCACCTGTCACCATGACAACGGAATTTTTCATCTTCATTTCCACCTTTCTAATTTAGCGCCCCACGCCTTTATAAGTTAAACCAAGTCGGCGCATTTTCTCGATATCCTCACGCTTAAAGAACATTCTTCCATCAAAAATTAATGCATGTTCATTTGCTAATTCTGCGATTCGTTCAATGGATAATGAATGAAACTCCTGATGACCTGCGAGAAAGGCAATACAATCAGCTTCACGAATCGTATCTTCAACATTCTTACTTACTGGTAAATCCGTAACTAATCTTTCATCCTCAGCTGAAGTCCATGGATCACAAATCTCTATGTTGTAACCTAGCCTCAAAAGTTCATCTATAACTGGCTTTGTTGGCGTGAATCGGCAATCGCTTGTATTGTTTTTAAATGAAATCCCCATAACTGCAATTTTCACTCGACTCGGGTCGGAAAATCGCTCGTTCAAACGATTATGAATCAAAGAAGCGGAATAAATTGGCATTCCTTCATTCACCACACGTCCATTCCTAGGCAACAACAGCTCTAATCCGTACTCAAAACCTAGCTGTTGCACAAACCAAGGATCCTTTGTTAAACAGTAACCCCCAACTCCGACAGAAGGTGTTAAAATATTCACACGCTGCCCTTTTGCACCTTTCGCCAATGTGTTCGCAGCACCAATCACTTCCAACACGTCAATTCCCAATCGATCTGCTAATTTTGCTAACTCACCTGCAAGGGCAATATTTAAATCAATCCAAAGGTTGTTCGAAAGTTTCACCATCTCGGCCGTTGTAGCACTAGAAACTTCAATGACTTCTGTATCCAATGACTGATTCCAAAACAGAGCAGCAGCTTTTCCACTTCTTTCATCCACCCCACCGACAACAATCGGTATTGAAAGGAATTCTCTTATCGCATTTCCCTCTGCTAATCGTTCAGGGCAAAAGGCTATTTTTACCCCTTCAATCTCCTCTAACAGTGGAGCGACGAGCTGACTTGTTGTAAATGGCGGGACAGTACTTTTAATCATGACTAGGACATCTTTTTGAAGATACGGTCTGATCGCTTTAATCGCCTCTTCAATCTGAGTCGTATCTGCCCGATAATCATCCGAAAGCGGGGTACCAACCGTGACAATCACAGTCTCACAATCTCGAACACTAGCTGGATCTTCCGAAACAAAAAGTCGTTCCTCAGTAACAGTTTTCTCTATCAATCTCTCTAATCCAGGCTCATTAAAGGGACTTTTTTTATTTTGAATACATTCTAAAATATGTGGGTTTTTCTCAACACCGAACACTTTATAGCCTCTGTCCGCTAATACAGCCCCGATGACTGATCCAATATAACCAAACCCCACGATGGCAACTTGCCCTTTTGACATATCGTCCTCCCCTTCTACGTATATATTTGTCACGAACGCCAACCATCAGCATCGTGACAAGCAACTTTAAACTTAACCGCGACCTCTACTGCCAATCTTCACTAATTCATTTAACGAAACTTCAAACAATACTTCTTCTAACACTTTCTCATAGGATTGACAGCGAACTTCCCATGAATTTTCCCGTGCCAGGTCTATTCTTCTTGTCTGCTTCAATACATCATCACGATTAACAGCAGAAAGCACTTTTTCCGTAAATAATGAAGGAGTGTCCGCGATTTCAATCAAATCCCCATAAGGATTTAAGTCTGGCAATGGAGTTGCGACAATCGGTTTTCCTGTCGCGAAGCATTCAAATAATTTCGCTGGGTAAGTTCCCTTCGTAAACTCCGTCAATTGATAAGGTAAAATGAGAACATCACTATCTTGCAACGCATAAGGCAACTGCTCGTGAGGTAATGGTTTAAGGTGGATTAATTGACTATGTTTAATCGGAATTCCATCAGGAGCAGGGCCGATTAATTCAACCGTGATGCCATAGTGTAGCAAACTCTCAATAACTCCCCAGTCCATTCGATACTGGTCAATCCCACCAAAATAAGTGGCTTTTATCTTTCCGCCACCTAACTTTGAACTCTCCCCATGAGCCAAACCTGCTGCACGAGAAAAGCTTTCGAAATCTACCGCAGATGGAATTCGGCGAATCACCGCTTTTTTCTCTTTATGCTTTTCCAAAAGATGCCTTGAATCTACAATCAATGCATCTGCCTTATGAATCAGTTCATTTTCTGTCTGAACAATATCCTTTGGAATACCAGGGAAGTTTTCAAAATTCAGCACACAATCATAGATCGTTGCAATTGGATTTAATTTTTCTATTAAATAAAGCGATGTACTTGTTGGTAAATAAGTAATGAATAAAATAGGTTTGTTGGAGTAGTTTAAAATCTTAGTAGCGAGTGATGGTGTAAATATATGTTGATTAATTGTTCTAAACAATTTAAGAGTAGGTGGTGCGACGATTGGAGGAAGTATATTCACATTTGACTTAAATTCACTATTTTTACGTTTTTTATTTAATCTCATTCCACGATAAAGTCTTTCAACCGCTTTTAAAGGATCCGGATTTCGAAGCCCCGTCGTTTCGATATAGGTCACATGCGTAAATCGGGAAAAATATTCCGCAACAATTTGGTGTCTTTGCCATAAAAAGTCCCATTTAATACTTGATAAAATGACGATATGCACATCTTGTAATTTCATTTTTACTCCTTTCTATTTTGAAAGCGACGGTTTGCTAAACTTCAAACGCATTACCTTCCAAATGTATTGGATATTGCCAAAAATATATCGTTTATATAACCGTTTCGGCTCTTGTAACAATCGGAAAAGCCACTCTAAACCGACTTTTTGCATAAAAACCGGTGCCCTTTTCACATTGTTCGCATAATAATCAAATAACCCGCCGCATGTCATAATCGTACTCACTTCAAGCTCTGAAAAATGGCGATGAACCCACTTTTCCTGCAACGGATTTCCAAACCCGACAAATAAAATATCAACCTGTAAGGAGTTTATTAGCTTAATTACTTCCTTACTATTCTCTTTATCAAAATATCCATGGTGTGTCCCGACTATTTGAACATTCGGATAAGTTTTCCGATAGTTTTCTCTCACTTTTTCAGCAGTTCCTTTACTTCCACCGAGCAAATAAATTCGTAAAGGACTTTCCAGATCATTTAATCTATCACACAATGCCGGAAAAAAATCAGTAGTAGCAATTCGCTCTTTGGCAGTCGGCAGCTTGAGCATTTTCTGCGCATAAATGACTCCCATGCCATCCACATACGCAAAACTATGATCCTGATGAATGACTTCCCGATAGTCAGTGTCTCTCCAATAATTCAACATACAGTCCGAATTGATGGCATAATATGCAACCTTTTTCCGCTCCATCGAATTTGAAATGACAAGGTCGACCATCTCGCTCATACTTCCTTGAAATAATTCTTTTTCGATAAATGTTTTCATCCGATCATCCATCCTTTGCAAGCCGTTCACTATGCGCATTTAAATTACCACTGAACAAAATCGCTAAAAAAATAAAATAAAAAACAATCAACCAATTCGAACCATCCAGATCTTCAAACAGAAACATCATCGGCATTACAACGAGTAAATACTTTATCAAATTGCTGATACCTTTCATTTTCAATAACAGCAGCTTGAAGCTTATTAAGAGAAACATAATCGTACCTATGATAAACCCGATCATGCCGCTCTTATAGAAAAATCCAATAAAAGTCGAATGGGATCCTAATGGATAACCTAATTTGGAATCTGTTTTAATCCCCATACCGATGACTGGCGATTTATCAAATGTGACCTTCATACTTTCTTCCATTAAATAGGAACGAGTATCATTACTTCCTTCACGTGCGTTATAAACATCGGAAAATATCAACTCAATGTTATCTACTAAATTGGTATAAAAAATACTTATCACCAAAAGCGTGGCGACAATACAATAAAGAAATCCTCTCGTTACAATCGAACTGTTTTTGATAAATTGATGAAATATAAAAAGTGAGATCCCAAGTAAGATAATAAAATACCCACTCCGGGAATAGGTGCTATACACCGGGAAAATCCCTAGAACTATGAGAAACCAACCAAACCACCTACGATTTAACCGAAGAGCGTACATGCAAAATAGCGGGTAAAAGAACATGAAAAACATAATCACAAGATTTGCGTAATCCATGAAGCCTACAAAGCGTAAGACCGGTCCCCCGCTAAACCATTCGATGTTTGATAGATAATGACCAAATATACTAAATTCACTAACACCTAATAGGTAATGAAAAATCTGGCTTATCATCCAAAGGCCAATTAAAATGAAATAATTGACAAACCCAATTTTCACCAACTCTTGTAAGTCAAGCTGGAAACTTTTATAAAGTAAATAGAAAAACATCGCGATGATCCAAATACTGAGCGTATTAAAAGTAGCGAGAATCCTATCAAACTCGTAGGAATGTTGAAACAAATTATAGAATATCGAGATTAAATAAATGACCAAATAAAATATTAAAAAATAGCTCAGTCCATCAAAAATGATTTTTCCCTGACGAAGTAAAAAGCATAAAATGATCCCTATGAAAACAATCTGAAGTTGTTTTGGAAAAATGATGATTGGCCAAAGCAAATAGAACATTGTATATTCCCATTTATAGTTTTCATACATATAAGATCACCATACTTTTTACATTTCTACTTTATTTACTAGAATGCATTTTTAGAGCCAAATAGAACAAAAAATGTGCGAAAAATTAGTTTCATATCTACTAAAATATTTCGTTCCTGAATGTACTTTAGGTCAAGCTCAACCATTTCTTTAAAACCAAGAGAACTACGACCGCGCACTTGCCAATAACAAGTTAGCCCTGGTGTGACGCTCAATCTTTGTCGTTCATAACTTGAATAATTCAAAACTTCTTGAGGTAGAGGTGGTCTTGGCCCAACCAAAGTCATCTCACCTTTTAAAACATTAAATAATTGAGGCAACTCATCAATACTCGTTTTACGAAGGATTTTCCCAACTTTTGTAACCCGCGGGTCATCTCGAATTTTAAAAATTGGACCGTCTGCTTCATTTTTTTCAAGTAACCCACTTTTTAAATCTTCTGCATTACCTACCATTGAACGAAATTTATACATTGTAAATTCTTTTCCATCACGACCAACTCTGACTTGTCTAAATAATACTGGTGCCTCTTTATCTTCAATTTTTATTGAGACTGCTGCGATAGCTAATAATGGGGATAAAAGTAATAACCCAAGAATCGTTAAAAATATATCTGTAAATCTTTTATTTAGTTCATATATCTTTTTGTTTTTTACTTCGATAGGTTGGAATGGAATATCATTTTCATCACTTGATTGATTCTTTAAAAAAGACATTCCCATCCATATTCACCAACCTTACACTTTCAACTTTATGGTGATATAAAATTGATTGACTGCCTGGCAGACCGGATCTACGGAAAATAAATCAGAAAATAAAGGCAATCTTACTAATCTGTCACTTTCAATAGTTGTAAATTGATCTTCTCCATGAAACCTACCAAATTTCATACCAGCCGCCGATGAATGTAATGGAACATAATGGGCTGTTAAATGGATTTCTTGCTCTTTTAAATACTTCATCAAAGCTGTACGTTCTTCTACATTTTTCGTTTTAATGTAAAACAGATGGCCATTATGCACACATTCTTCAGGCACAATCGGTAATTCGATCAATCCTTTTTCTTCCAATTGTTGAAGATTTTCATAGTAATCATTCCATAAGCTGATTCGATAGTTCAAAGTTTCCTCAAGATGTTCGAACTGGGCATATAAATATGCCGCAATCAGCTCACTTGGCAAATAAGATGACCCAACATCTTGCCAATTATATTTATCTACTTTTCCATTAATAAACTGTGTTCTATTCGTACCTTTTTCGCGAATTATTTCAGCTCGCTCGATAAACCGTTCATCATTAATAAGTAGAGCTCCACCTTCACCGGAAATAAAGTTTTTCGTTTCATGGAAACTAAGTGTTCCAAAATGTCCAATAGTCCCTAACATACGCCCTTTATAAGTCCCCATTAACGCCTGGGCAGCATCCTCTACAACATACAGCTCATACCTCTTAGCAATATCCATAATGGTGTCCATCTCACATGCAACACCTGCGTAATGCACTGGTACAATGGCTTTTGTTCGATCAGTTATTGCTTCTTCGATTTTTGTTTCATCTATATTCATCGTATCTGGTCGAATGTCTACAAAGACGATCGTTGCACCTCGTAGTACAAAGGCGTTTGCCGTTGAAGTGAATGTATAGGAAGGCATGATGACTTCATCACCTGGTTTAATATCAATAAGTAGCGCAGCCATCTCCAGTGCATGAGTACAGCTCGTAGTTAGTAAAGCTTTCTTTGTTGTTGTTGTTTCTTCAATCCATTTATTACATAACTTTGTATATTTACCATCCCCGGCTAGCTTTCTACATTTAATAACATCTTGAATATATTCGAGCTCTTTCCCCGTCACATTTGGAGAGTTAAATGGAATCATCTATGAAAACTCCTTCATCACTAATTTTTCGTTTTTACTCCGTGATACTTCTAACAAATAATCTCCATATTCTGTTTTCATCAAAGGCTTCGCCACTTCTCTTAATTGAGCTTTCGTAATATATCCTCTAATGAAGGCAATCTCCTCGATACAAGCAATATACAAGCCTTGCCTTTTTTGAATCGTTTCCACAAATTGTGATGCTTCAAGCAAGGATTCATGGGTTCCTGTATCAAACCATGCGAGTCCTCTTCCTAGAAGTTCTACCTTTAATTCACCCATTTTTAAATAAGCATTAAGAATAGATGTAATCTCCAATTCTCCACGTTTGGATGGCTTCACAGTTTTCGCAATGTCCACGACTTTATTGTCAAAAAAATAAAGTCCAGGAATAGCAAAAGATGATTTTGGATGTTCAGGTTTTTCTTCAATAGAAACGGGATTTAATTCATCATCCACTTCAATAACCCCATAGGATCGTGGATCTTTCACATAACAACCGAATACTAGACAACCATTTTTCATATTCGAAACAGAGACTAAAAGATTTCCAAAGTTCGATCCATAAAAAATATTGTCCCCTAATATTAACGCCACTGGAGAATCCCCTATAAAATCTTCACCGATAATAAATGCCTCAGCTAGACCATTCGGCTCATCTTGCACTCGGTATTCGATTACTATTCCTATGTCTTTTCCATCCCCCAATAATTGTTGAAAACTTGGAAGATCTCTCGGAGTAGAAATAATAAGAATTTCCCGAATACCCGCTAACATCAATACAGACATTGGATAGTAAATCATTGGTTTATCATAAACTGGCAACATCTGCTTCGATACTGACTTCGTCAATGGATAGAGCCTAGTTCCTGATCCTCCTGCTAAAATAATGCCTTTCAATTTAATTTGGATTCTCCTTATTTTCAATTTCACTTGGTGTGTCTTAAGAAGTAAAAAGGTTCTCATATGTTAATGATTTGAAACGCCTTCTAACTTAAGATTTTTCTCTTTACGAGTTTTAAATAACGACAGCAAATCTGTTAAACTTTTATTCTTGAAAACTATTGCTAAACCAACATAAACAATGACTCCTGTGACGACTTGAATCATTAGCGTTAGGAAGCTAGAAAGTCCGATAAATTTAATACTATAAACGATAGCCCCCATCGATAACGAAATTAGTAATGTCGGGATAACTCCCTTCCATTGATTCCATACATGATCTTTAAGCAATCGTGAAACAATTACGCCCCCTACAATCGTCCCTATGAGTCCATTCACAAACACTCCAATTGCCAGAGCGGAAATACCAAACTGAATTCCGATTACAAGAATAATCAAGCCATTCACTAACTTTACAATTTCAAGCTTTAAATATAAGTCGCTTCTTCCTAACGCCTTAATTACTTGTAAATTGGAAATATCAATTGCCCATAAAGCATAGTAAGCACAAAAAATTTGAAGTAAAGGTACGGTCGGCAACCACTTATCGGTTAATAAAACTAAGACTAATGGCTCGGTAATCGCTGCTAACCCTACCATCATCGGAAAAGTGATAAATGAACTTAAAACAATTAATCTATGAAGCATGACTTTCATTTTCTCTATATTTTCTTGTTGTGATGCCATCGCTGGAAATAGGACGGTTTGGATCGAGCCGTTAATATTGTCCACAATGATGCTTGGGAATTGCATCCCCCTACTGTAAAATCCTAATACTGCTGGACTAAAAACCTTCCCAATGATGAAATTATGTAGTTGAAGATAGGATGAATAGAGAAGAGTAGATAAGAGAAGTTTCCATCCATAAGAAAAGAGAGTCCGTATTTTCGAAAAGGAAAAGTAGAGCAGAGGTCGCCATTTGACTGTGAACCATAAAACAAAGGTTAATAAAGAACGGTGAGTTAACTGCTGTGCAACTAATGCCCAAATACCAAAATTCATCAAAGCCATTGTAATGCCAACGATTCCAGATATGAGAATGGCCGAGAATCCACTGGTGAATAGTTTTTTATGTTGCATATGTCGTGCAATGATCGCATTTTGTACGGAATTAATCGCATTAAAAAATAGACAAATTGATAGAATTCTTATAATTATTGTTAATTCGTTTGCTGAGAAAAAATGAGCTATGATAGGTGCGATGAAGAAAAATATGATATAGAGTAGACTTGCGGTGATCAGGTTTAAATAGAAAACGGAAGAGAAATCTAGCTCATCCACGTCTTTTTTCTGAATAAGTGCCTCAGTAAATCCACTATCAACGATATATCCACCAATCGTTATGAAAATTGTCACAATGACAATCAATCCAAAATCCTCTGGAAGCAGTAGTCTAGCTAGTAATATAATGACGAGCAACTGAATGCCCTGAGTACCCATTCTTTCAGCAATCTTCCAAAGGAGGGATGAAATAACTTTCGCTTTTGTTATTTCATA
>Ga0180215_1004635_pt1 | contig 12086 bp, 10 predicted proteins | sample eDN3rd37CBELigBY_FD_128871 | JGI IMG/M metagenome (GOLD analysis project Ga0180215, IMG submission 128871) | Enriched backyard soil microbial communities from Emeryville, California, USA - eDNA 3rd pass 37_C BE-Lig BY (version 2) (version 2) | ecosystem: Environmental > Terrestrial > Soil >...
ATTATTACGGCAAAAAAAGGTAGATGGAGACATCTACTTTTTCCACCCCTTAATCTCCAAATATAGACAAAAATAGGAGATAGTGTTGGCAACCATTGTTGAACGGTGTATAATGGTGGTAGAGAATATAGGACTTTGGTAGGAAAGGTTGGAATTCCATGATCGACATTCATTCCCACATTCTATATGGCCTCGATGACGGCGCTCAGAATCCGGAAGATACCCTTGCCATGGCAAGACAAGCAGTAGAGAATGGGATTCACACCATCATTGCCACACCCCATCACCAGGATGGAACCTATGATAATCCACCAGAGCGGATCCGAGAGAGGACCGAAGCCGTAGCACAACTCCTTTCTGAACATCAGATCCCACTTCAAATTGTTCCCGGGATGGAAATTCATGTGTATGGGGAATTGGACGCGGATTTAAAAGTGGAAAAACTAGTAACCCTCAATAATCAGCATCGTCATATTTTACTAGAACTACCCCATGACCATTTGCCTAGATATGTCGATCAACTCATCTTTCAGATTCAATTGGCTGGTTTTATCCCGATTATTCCGCATCCGGAACGGAATAAAGAGATCAGCAGTGATCTCAACCATCTCTACCGACTCGTCAAGCGCGGGGCGATGGCCCAACTGACAGCGGCAAGTGTCGCGGGCAGGTTTGGGAAAACCCTGCAGAAGATTTCCTTTGAAATGATCAAGCACAATCTCGTTCATTTCGTCGCGACAGATGCTCATAACACCGGGACACGAGGAGCCTTCCTCGCTGAAGCTTATGAAGCAATTACAGCGAAAATGGGTGCGGATTATACGGCGATGTACCAACACTTTGCCGAAGATATATTAGCTGGTCGGGACTGTAACGTCCTGCCGCCGGTCCGATTGCGCAAGAAAATATTTGGAATTTTTTAAACTAATTTAATTTAGGTAATGTCTACTAACCTGTATCAATCGTAGGCACTCGGTCATGCTGTGGGACTATGTACCTTAGACTTGTATTGTCAGTGGTGTGATGTGAGGAGGGGTTCGATGCCCCATTTTAAAAAAAGCAGTGCGAAGTCATGTTGTAATAAATCTGTAAGTGGAAGAAATCAAATAGAACAGAAGTGGGATTGGTCTGACTATCACAACTTGCGTACCCGTTACCGGTCAGACCTTTGACCATTTTGGGATAAATTCTTTTCCAAAACTAGTAACCACATTATTAGTTTCGGAAAAGGGTTTATCCTATTTGCCTTTAAAAAAAAGAGAAAAATGAAAGTGGGGGGAAGAAGTGACATACGAGAAACGTTTGGCGACATTGATGGCGGTGGACTCCATCATTGTTATCACTTCTATTTACATCTGTAATTTTATCCTGGCGCCAACGATGAGGGGATTTACCCCGACACTGGTCATTAGCTCCATTACCCTTTTAGTCTGCCATCATCTTTTTGCTCATTACTACAAGTTATATAAAAGGGTATGGAAATACGCCAGTATCGGTGAGCTGATCTCCGTGTTTAAAGCGGTGACCTTTTCCGTTTTGATTACCGCTGGGGTACAACTCCTGATCAATCAGGATATCTATTTCCGAACACTGGCCATCACCTGGATGATGCACATTATCACGATCGGGGGTGTGCGTTTTTCCTGGCGGGTGTACCGGGATTCCTATGTGAGTAAGGACCTCAGCCTGAATAAAAAGCGGGTGCTGATTATCGGTGCAGGGGCGGCAGGTACCATGGTAGCCAGACAGCTAAAGCACAGCAACGACACAGATCTTTACCCATTTGCCTTTATCGATGATGACCCAACCAAGCAGCGGTTAGAAATATTGGGCCTTCCCGTTTTGGGTGGCCGGGAGAAAATCGCCGAAGTCGTTGAGCAACTCCAAATCAATCACATTATCATTGCCATTCCATCCCTGCAAAAACAGCAATTGAATCAGATCGTTCAGGAATGCAATAAAACCCGGGTGAAAGTGCAAACCGTTCCTATGCTCGAGGATTTGGTATCTGGAAAAATCTCCGTCAACGAAATCCGCGATGTCCAGGTGGAGGACTTACTTGGGCGCGAACCGGTCGAGCTTGATACCGCAGCGATCAAAGAGTACATCGCAGGCAACGTCATCCTCGTCACCGGGGCGGGTGGATCCATTGGCTCGGAAGTGTGTCGGCAGATTTCACGATTTTCACCGGCAAAAGTCATCCTGCTCGGCCATGGGGAGAACAGCATTTATACCATTGAAATGGAACTCAAGGGAAATAACGAAAACAACATCGAATACATAACCGAAATCGCGGACGTGCAGGATCGCGAGAAAATGTTTTTCATTATGAAAAAACATAAACCATCTGTCGTGTTCCATGCCGCCGCGCATAAACATGTGCCTTTAATGGAGCGAAATCCCGAAGAAGCCGTGAAAAACAACGTCATCGGCACGAAAAACGTCGCAGAGGCTGCGGACTATCACAAAGTGGACACCTTTGTCATGATCTCCACGGACAAAGCCGTCAATCCGACCAGTGTCATGGGCTCAACCAAGCGTATTGCGGAAATGATCATCCAGGATCTCGATCGTCACAGCCAAACCCGCTTTGTTGCCGTCCGTTTTGGTAACGTGCTAGGAAGCCGCGGCAGCGTCATCCCACTTTTCAAAGCCCAGATCAAAAAAGGGGGACCCGTTACCGTCACGCATCCGGAAATGGTCCGCTATTTCATGACCATCCCGGAAGCCTCCCGCTTGGTGTTACAGGCTGGGGCTTTGGCTGAAGGTGGAGAAATCTTTGTCCTTGATATGGGTGAACCTGTGAAGATTGTGGACCTGGCCCGCAACCTCATCCGCTTGTCCGGCTATACCGAAAACGAAATCGGCATCGAATTCACCGGCATGCGCCCCGGCGAGAAACTGTTTGAAGAGCTGCTCGGCGAAGGCGAAGTCCATGAAGAGCAAGTGTATCCCAAGATTTACATCGGCAAAACATCCAGACTTTATATGGAAGAAATCCATCAAATTATCCAGAGTAAAGAAACCGATCCCGTGGTGTTAAGACAGAGATTGCTAGATTTGGCAAATAATCGCGTTGCACCAAAGGGGTTAGTAGCGGCAAGATAGAAGGAGGTCTTAGGACGAACGGGGTCTGACCCCCACATCTTTGTGTTCGTGGTGGGTCAGACCCCTTGAGTTCCCTTAGAAAGGTATTGACGCCACTTCATTATTAAGGTGGCAAGTCAAACCCCGAACTTCTTTGAAAATAGAAAGGAGACCAATCATGAAAGTCAGAAAAGCCATTATCCCAGCAGCAGGCCTTGGAACCCGATTCCTACCTGCAACCAAAGCCATGCCCAAGGAAATGCTACCAATAGTTGATAAACCAACTATTCAATATATTGTCGAAGAAGCGGTTGAATCTGGAATTGAAGACATCATTATCGTCACCGGAAAAGGTAAACGTGCGATCGAAGACCATTTTGACCATTCTTTCGAACTAGAACAAAATCTATTAGAAAAGGGCAAAATTGATCTATTAAATGAAGTGCAAAAGTCCTCACAAATGGTAGATATCCATTATATCCGTCAAAAAGAGCCTAAAGGTTTAGGGCATGCTATTTGGTGTGCAAGGAAGTTTATTGGTAATGAGCCGTTTGCTGTATTGTTAGGGGATGACATTGTCAAGGCAGAAAAGCCCTGTTTGCGCCAAATGATTGAGCAGTTTGAGAGATATCGTGCTTCTGTGATTGGTGTGCAGCATGTGGCTGATGATGAAGTATCTCGATATGGGATTGTGGATGCTAAACAACTGGATGAACGGTTTTTTAGTGTCAATAACTTGGTGGAAAAACCGAAGAAAGAAAACGCGCCATCTAATTTGGCCATTATGGGAAGATATATCTTGAGTCCACGGATTTTTGATGTCTTGGATAATCAGGAGCCTGGGGCTGGTGGCGAGATTCAGTTGACGGATGCCATTGCGCAGCTTAATCGGTTTGAGCAGGTCTATGCCTATGATTTTGAGGGGACCCGGTATGATGTGGGGGAGAAGCTTGGGTTTATTAAGACGCAGGTGGAGTTTGCGTTAAATAGAGAGGATTTAAGAAAAGATTTGATGGAGTACCTCAAAGGTTTAGTGGAGCAGGAGATGTTGGTAAAGGGATAGGATTGGAGGAGGGGCCTCTAAGAGGCCTCACCTTTTTCGTGTTGGAGGGATTTGGTGGGTTAGGAGTTGGTTGGATCGAGGGATCCAGGGAAGTGCTAGGTTACTAAATATATCAATATATAGTAGAGATACTTTTGAAATTAAACATAAGAGAGGTATAAGAAATGTCTTATTTAGTCGTTGTTGCACATCCAGATGATGAAGTTTTAGGAGCAGGTGCTACCATGTATAAACTTGCTCAGGAAGGAAACTCAGTAAATGTCTGCATTCTATCAGGAGATGTCAATGCAAGAAATCATCGCCCAAGCCTTGAAGAGTTGAATAAAGATGTTAACAGTTCAATGAACATTTTAGGTGTTGATCAGGTGATTACAGGTGACTTTCCGAACATTGAATTTAACATGGTACCCCATTTAAAGCTTGTTCAATTCATAGAAAAGGCAATTATCGAAACCAATGCTGATGTGGTCTTTACTCATCATCCAGCAGACTTAAATAATGACCATCTCCATACATCTCTTGCTTGCCAAGCTGCAGTAAGGCTATTCCAGCGTAGAAGCGATGTGAAACCTTTAAAAGAATTACTCTTCATGGAAGTGCCATCATCTACAGAATGGGGACTTAATAAAACAATGAATCAGTTTTCACCTAATACTTTTTTTGAAGTAGGTGAGGCAAGCGTGGATAAAAAGATTGAGGCTCTAAGACAATATCGTGGGGTTATGAGAGATTATCCGCATCCAAGAAGCTATGAAGCAATCAAAGGATTAGCTGCTTACCGTGGAGGCCAAGCTGGAATGGTTTATGCGGAAGCCTTTGAGAGTGTATTTAGACGCGGATTCTAGAGATTAGAGAGGGTGACAGCTTTTGAAGAAGAAAATAGCATTTGCAACTTGTGTTCAATTGGGACTAAGTTGCATTGAAGAGATATATAGAATTGGAGGAAATCTTGATTTACTCATCACGCTAAAAGATGAAAAAGCAAAGAATAAATCTGGCAGAATATATCTGGATGAGATTGCAACTAAACATCATGCTCCCCTTCTGAAGATCAATAATATTAATGACCACGAAGTACTACATGCTTTAAAAGAACACCAAATTGATTGGCTATTTATTATTGGTTGGTCTCAAATTGCTAAAAAAGAAGTGCTTGAAACACCTACATATGGTTGCATAGGAATGCACCCTACCCTATTACCAATAGGTCGAGGAAGGGCAGCGATTCCCTGGGCCATTATCAAGGGATTAAAAGAAACGGGTGTAACGATGTTTAAGCTAGATGAAGGTGTGGATACAGGTGATATTATTGGTCAAGGGGTCATTCGCCTTGATGAGAACACCACAGCAACAGAGTTGTATCAAAAAGTAGATGAAATGCATATTACGCTTATTTCAAAGTATTGGAATGATATTGTCAATAACAACATTACCCTTACGAAACAAAGTGAAGTAGAAGCTACAGAATGGCCTGGAAGAAAGCCTGAAGATGGCGAAGTTTTAAACAGTATGACTATGGATGAAGCAGATAAGTTGGTAAGAGCAGTTACACATCCGTACCCAGGTGCTTTTTATAAAGATGGGGATAAAGCCTATAGAATTTGGTCTGCTAAAACAAATAAAGAAGACGGGACTATAAAACTTGTTGATGGGTATTTAATTCCTATTGATTATGAGGTCGGAGGTTAGTTATGGAGGATAAGAAATTTCAAAAATTAATTAAACGTTTATTTGATATTGTTGTTTCGTTAATAGTTCTTATTCCTTTTCTTCCAATATGGGTTTTAATTGCAATTTTAATCAAGGTTACTTCTCCTGGTCCGGTGTTTTTCTTACAAGATAGACCGGGGTTAAATAAGAAAATCTTTAAGGTCTATAAATTTCGAACGATGAGGCTCGGTTCAGACAAAATGATTAAAGGCCAAGAAGTAATGAAAGATGATGACCGTATCACAGGCATTGGAAAGTTCCTTAGACGAAGTAAAATAGATGAAATTCCTCAAGTATTAAATGTATTAAAAGGTGAAATGAGCCTTGTTGGTCCAAGACCCGAACGAGTAGCATCACTAGCTGATTATACTGAAGAAATTTCTAAAAGGCTTAATATGAATCCAGGTATGACAGGATTAGCTCAAGTAAGTGGTAATATATATCTTTCTTTAGGAGACCGGTATAAGTTTGATGTTTATTATGTGGAGCATTTTAGTTTGTGGCTTGATATTAAGATTCTCATGAGGACTGTTGGTGTAGTTTTATTTGGTGAGGATAGATATGTTAATAAGTGCTTAGTAGATATAAATGATAAAAGAGACCCACTATCTGAGTATGAAGGGAAAATAGTTGGTAAATGAAGGACGATGGGGTGCTTTTAATGGGCAACAAAATAACGTTATATTTAAATACTTTGAGGTATCTCAAACCTTTGCAAATATATTATAGGTTAACTAATAGATTGAAACGAGAACTGTACAAAAGAAAAATACTAACTTTCAGGGTTCCTAATAACCTTAAAATTGGGGAGAATTTTAATTACCTTATTCCTGCACTAGACTTTGATATAGAGTATATTGAAAGATTTGATATCGAAGATATCTTAAAACATAGATTTACATTCATTAATATTACCAATCAAGTTGAATTGTCAAATGCCTGGAACAACAAAGAACTACAGCAATTGTGGAGATACAATTTACACTATTTTGAGTATCTATATAGGCTAGCCTATGAGTATTCTACAAAGGACAATAAAAATCAGTATTACGATAAGTATAAATTCTTCATAACGAATTGGATAGATAATAACCCATTTGCTTATGGTGATGGATGGCATCCATATACCATTTCTTTAAGGATGACAAATTGGATTTCTACTTATCAGATATTTAAGGATAGAATTATTTCGGATGTTGATTTTTATAAAAGCTTTAAGGAATCGATATATTTACAGTATAAATATTTGCAAAGTAATATCGAAAAGGATGTATTAGGGAATCATTATTTTGAAAATATAAAAGCACTCATTGCTGGAAGTGTTTTTTTTGAAGATACAAAGGTCAAAGAAAAGTTTAAAAAAGAGCTATTAGATCAGCTAAAAGAGCAGATTTTAGAAGATGGAATGCATTTTGAACTAAGCCCTATGTATCACAAAATAATTTTAGAAGATTTAATTAAAGTATCTTACTGGCTTAAAGATGAGGAAATATATACTGACTTAATTACCTATATTCAAAAGATGATAGATGTAACCTATAGCTTTGAGAACAATTTCGGTAAAACACCTGCCTTTAATGATAGCGCTGATGGGGTAAGTAAAGATTTTAGATGTCTTTTAGAAGTTTGCAATAGGTATTTTAAGTTAAGTCCTCAAAGTAATAGCAATACTAGTCTTGATAAAAGTGGTTTTTATATTATAGAAGATAAGGATAAAAAGTTGATTTTTGATACCGGTAATATTTGCCCATCCTATTTACCCGCCCATGGGCATTGTGATGCCTTGAGTTTTGAACTATCAACCAATAGATTACCTTTTATTGTTAATTCTGGAACATATAAATACGAAAGTGGAGAGTGGAGAGACTTCTTTAGGAGTACCAAAGCCCATAATACCGTTTCCGTATCATCTCAAGAGCAATCACAGTTTTGGGGAAGTTTTAGAGTGGCTAAGCGTATAAAAAAGGTAAGAAGAAAACAATTCATATATAAAAATATCCATTTTTATGCTGGGACTTATGTTTCTTATACTGGTGCCAAGCATAAAAGGTTTATCGGAAATTTAGACAAAAATGCAATGATTATTTTAGACTGTGTTAATGCAGGATCAAAGGATAATATTCAAAGTTATTTACATTTTGTACCTGAAACAAGTATAGAGATTAATAACAATATTGTTTGTGCTGTTAAATGTAATGAATCACTCAGGTTAACTCCGATAGGCATTAGACAAATCAATTTAGAGCAGAGTTGGTACTCTGAACAATTTAATGTTAAAGAAGAGAATAAACTTATAGTTTTTGAGAAAGATGAAAACAAAAGGTTTTTTGGCTACTTAATAGAATTTGGTTCCAGGAAAATCAAATTAGTAGAATCTGATAATGGAATCAAATTAATTAAAGATAAAGAACTAATTATTAACTATGAGGAACTGGGAGTCATGTTATGAGGATAGTTGTGTTATGTCATTATTTCCCCCCTGAAATTGGAGCACCTTCTGCAAGGTTATATGAAATGGCCAGACATTGGGTTGATTTTGGGAATGAAGTACATGTAGTAACTTGTTTTCCAAACCATCCAACAGGAATTATACCAGATGAATATAAAGGATTAAAATATAAGTATGAGATGATGGATGGTATCCACGTACATAGAAATTATGTGTATGCTACACCTAATAAAGGATTTGTTAAAAAGACACTTGGACACATTTCTTTTATGTTCTCTTCTGTTTTAATTTCCATGAAAGAAATAAAAAAACCAGATGTAATAATAACAAGTTCTCCTACATTTTTTTCGATGTTTTCAGGGTATTGGTATAGTTTAAGGAAAAAGGCTCCGTTTATACTTGAAATTAGAGATTTATGGCCCGCAGCAATGATTGAACTTGGCGTTATGAAAAAGGGCTTTATAACTAATATATTAGAAAAAATGGAACTGTTTTTTTATAGAAAGAGTAAAAAATTAATTATGGTGACGAAATCATTCAAAGAGAATGTTGTTGATAGGGGAATAGATGGTAATAAGGTTCATGTTATAACTAACGGAGTAAATCAGAAGTTGTTTTATCCAAAGGAAAAAAATAAATTAATTATAGATAAATATGAACTGGATGATAAATTCATTATCTCTTATGTGGGGGCCCATGGTATATCTCAAAATTTAAGTACAATATTAAAGGTGGCTAAAGGATTAGAAAAAGAGAAAGATATTCAATTCTTATTTATTGGAGAAGGTGCAGAGAAGGATAAATTAAAGGATATTGCTAGTGAGCAGGAGATTAGTAATGTTACATTTATTGATTCACAGCCTAAAGAGTTAATTCCGGAATTCTATAATATTTCTGACATATCTTTAATCCCATTAAAGAACATTGAATTGTTCAAGACATTTATACCATCGAAAATGTTTGAAATAATGGCTTGCGGTATCCCAATAGTTGCTAGTTTAGAAGGTGAAGCAGCAGATATCTTAAATGAATCGAAGGCAGCTGAAGTGGTTAAACCTGATAATCCCGAAGAAATAATGCAGGCAATCATTAAGCTTAAGAACGATAAGGTATTATTAGAAAAACTAAGGGAAAATGGTCCAACTTTTGTTGAAAAGAATTATTCTAGAAGGAAGCTTGCAGAAAAATATTTGGAAATTATAAGTGAAACATAGAGGGAGATTTTATATGATTTTACTAACAGGTGCTACAGGATTTCTTGGAGAATTTGTTCTCGAAGAACTTGTACATAGAGGTCATAAAGTTACTTGTTTTGTCAGAAAGACAAGTAATCTTGATAAGATTAAACGATTAAATGTTAAATTTGTTTATGGTGAATTAGATAACTATAAGTCAATTTGTGAGGCATTGAAGGGAAAAGAGGCTTTGGTTAATATCGCTTCTCTCGGATTCGGACATGCCCCTAACATTGTAAATGCTTGTGAAGAAATGGGAGTTAAACGATCCATTTTTGTTAGTACCACTGGCATATTTACTAAGTTAAATCCTGATAGCAAAGGGATCAGGTTAGAGGCTGAGAAACTAATTAAAGAAAGTAACCTAGATTATACAATTATTCGTCCTACTATGATCTATGGTACTCATAAAGATCGGAATATGTGGAGATTGGTTAAGTATTTAAAAAGAATACCGATACTCCCTATTTTAGGTTCGGGAACATATTTGCAACAACCCGTATATGTGAAAGATTTAGCGAAAGTAATTGTAAATGCTTATGAAAAAAACATAAGTATTAAAAAGGTTTATAATGTTTCTGGTGCTAACGCCCTTACTTATAATGAAGTAGTAGATATAACAGGTAGGGCAATGGGAAAAAGGGTAATTAAAATTCATATACCTATGAACTTAAGCTACAACTTATTAAAAATATATGAAATGGTGTCAAAAAAACCAAAATTGAAAGCTGAACAAGTACTAAGACTTAATGAAAACAAAGATTTCTCATATGAAGAAGCAAAGAAAGATTTAGGGTATAATCCATTAAGTTTTGAAGAGGGAATAAAACTCGAATTATTGGAAAGATAACTGACCGAAGGTAGGTATTCAAAATGATTAACATAATAGGACTTGGCTATATAGGTTTACCAACAGCTTTAATGTTTGCCAAGAGTGGAATAAAGGTTGTGGGAACAGATTATAACGCTAATTTAGTGAATTCACTAAATGAAGGCAAACTTACTTTTGAAGAAAAGGGTTTAGAAGAACTGTTTCAAGTGGCTCTTTCTAATGGTATTCAATTTTCTACGGAATATCAGAAAACACATACTTATCTTCTTGCTGTTCCAACACCATATATAAAGGAGAGTAAAAAACTAGACCCTAAATATGTTGTTTCCGCATTGAATAGCGTTTTAGATGTTTGCGATAAGGGTGCAACAATTATTATTGAATCAACAATAACCCCGGGTACAATAGATAAGTATATTAGACCGGAAATTGAAAAAAGGAATCTGGTAATGGGAGAAGATGTACATTTACTCCATGCACCGGAAAGAATAATTCCCGGTAATATGATTTACGAGCTTGAGCATAATCCGAGAACAATAGGTGCTGATAATGTTGAAATTGGTGAGAAAGTTAAAGGGCTATATTCAAACTTTTGTAAAGCAGAAATTATAGTAACGGATATAAGGTCAGCTGAAATGTCCAAGGTTGTAGAGAATACGTATAGGGATATTAATATAGCATTTGCTAATGAATTAGCAAAAATTTGTCGCTCAGATAATATGGATGTATACGAAATTGTTAAAATTGCTAACATGCATCCACGAGTAAATATTCTTCAACCCGGACCTGGTGTTGGAGGCCATTGTATATCAGTAGATCCTTGGTTCTTAGTAGGAGATTATCCGGGTTTAGCAAACCTGATTTTAACAGCAAGAAAAATAAATGATTCTATGCCGCAACATGTCCTCGGCCGAATTAGGGATATTATGAGAGAGCATGATATAAAAGATATTTCAAAAGTTGGTTTATATGGATTAGCGTATAAAGAAAATGTTGACGATACAAGGGAAAGTCCAACACTTCAATTATTAGAAAGAATGGATGAGCATTTAGCATTTGGTGTTAAAGTATTTGACCCATTTGTAAAAGAAAGGATTGTTGACCATCAATTTATAAATTTTGAGGATTTTATTAATGAGATTGAAATTCTCGTTATTATGGTAGGGCATGATCATATTAAAAATAATATGGATCTGATTAAGAACAAGTTGATTCTTGATACTAAAAACATCTGTGTGTTTGATGGTTCATATAAATTATAGGATGAGGTTGGTTGAAAAAAGACTATAAATTTTATGTTTACTAAAATGTTAAACGATAAATGAAAGAGGAAATCTAAATGAAGCAATTATTTTTAATGGTGAATGATGGTTCTGTCAAATTGATAGATACACCCCCGCCAACCGTGAAGGAAAATCACGTTCTTGTTGAAACTCTTTACTCAATAGTAAGCGCTGGAACTGAGAGAGGACTAACTTCCTTTGGGGGTAAAAATTTAATTCAAAAGGCTTTAGAACGACCTGACCAGGTTAGGAAAGTTACAGAAAAAATGTCCACTGATGGCATTCTAACAACACTAGACTCAGCATTCACCCGCCTTAAGGAGCCAATGCCTATGGGGTATTCTGGCGTAGGGAAGGTGGTAGCTTGTGGGCGTGGAGTAACTGAGGTTGAAATAGGAGACTTAGTTGCTATGGCTGGGCAAGCATA
>Ga0180215_1004636_pt1 | contig 12085 bp, 8 predicted proteins | sample eDN3rd37CBELigBY_FD_128871 | JGI IMG/M metagenome (GOLD analysis project Ga0180215, IMG submission 128871) | Enriched backyard soil microbial communities from Emeryville, California, USA - eDNA 3rd pass 37_C BE-Lig BY (version 2) (version 2) | ecosystem: Environmental > Terrestrial > Soil >...
CGTCACCAGCTCGCCAGTGCCGGTGACCACTTCGAAGCCACGAATGTAGTCGGAGCTGAACCCGTGGCTCCTGGCGAGCGGCCCGAGTCCGCCTCCCAGAATGAACCCGATCACGCCGACCCCGACGGAAGACCCGGTGATGCCCGTCAACCCGTGAGGGGTCACCACCTCCTGCACCCGGCGCCAGACAGCACCGGCACCGATCGTGGCGATGCGGGTCTCCGGGTCGACCGTCACGTCGTTCATGCGTCGCGTTGTGATGAGCATCCCGCCCACGATCTGACGCTGCGAACCGTGGCCGGTGCTCATCACTCGAACCTCGAGCCCGTGGTCGGCGGCGAAGCGAACCGCTTCTGAGACCTCGGATGCGTTCGTCACCCCGACCACGACATCCGGAGCGTGGGAGAAAGCCAGGTTGAAACCGGCGACTTCTTCGGCGAACCCGGGTTCGCCCGGCGTGAGCACTGGGCCCGAAACGCGCGCGCGGAACTGTTCGAGAGACGTCATTCGTCGAGAGTAGACGAAGGCTCAGACGTTCAGCTAGAGGCCTCGAGCACCGCCATGGCTGCGTTGTGCCCTCCGATACCGCTCACGCCGCCGCCGCGCTGCGCGCCCGCACCGCAGATGAGCACGTTCTCCCACTGGGTCGCAACGCCCCAGCGCTGCGCCGGGGTGGCCTGCGGAGCGTCATCTTCGACGAAGGGCCACGACAGCGGCGCGTGGAAGATGTTGCCTCCGGGAAGCCCGATCGCGTGCTCGAGGTCGCTGGTGGTCTTCGCTTCGATACACGGCCTGCCCTGGGCATCCGTCATCAGCAGAGGCTCCACGGGCTCGGCCAGAACGGCGTCGAGAGAGGCGAGTGCAGCGCTCAGCTGCTCCTGCGTGCTCGCCGTCAGCCGATCGGGGGTGTGCAGCGCGAACAGCGTCAGGGTGTGCGCTCCGCTCGCCTGCAACTCGGGCGACAGGATGCTCGGGTCGGCCAGGGTGTGGCAGTAGATCTCTGCGGGCAGCGGGTTCGGCAGCGTTCCGCCAGCGGCGGTGTCGTAGGCGGACTGCAGCTGGTTCCAGCCCTCGTTGATGTGGAACGTTCCGCCGAATGCCGCCTCGGGTGAGACGCCGTCGCGGAGGCGCGGCAGGCGCGACAGCAGCAGGTTCACCTTGAGCTGAGCCCCTTCCGGCTTCTGGTCCTCGGCCGGCTCGCCCACGAGCTGCGCGAGCGTCCACGGCGAGGCGTTCGACAGCACAGTGCGGGCACCGATCCTGCGGGACTCACCCCCTGAGCTGTAGTGAACCTCACCGTCGGGCGTGATCGAGGTGACCTCGGCATCCGTCAGCAGGGTCGCGCCCGCCAGGGTGGCCGCGCGGGCGAGCTCCCCGCTCACTGCGCCCATTCCGCCGATCGGCAGATCCCAGTCGCCGGTCTCGCCACCGATCACGTGGTACAAGAAACACCGGTTGCCTGTGAGGGTGTCGTCGATGTTCGGTGCGAAGGTGCCGATCAGCGCATCCGTCAGCACCACACCGCGCACCAGGTCGCTGTTGAACGTGTCGCGGATGGTTTCGCCGACCGGGCGCTCGATGAATGCCTCCCAAAGTCGGTCGTCGCCCACAGCGGCGCGCGCCTCGCTCCTGGTCAGCAACGGGTCGCAGACGGTGGGGAAGAGCGCACGGGCGAGGCGTGCGGTTCCCTCATAGAACTCTCCCCACGCTTCGACGTCAGCACTCGCGCCGACGGCGGCGAAGCTGGCCGCGCTCGCCGCGGGGTCGCCGTTGTCGATCAGCAGTCCGCGGTCTGTACCCGGCAGAGGCGTGTACGACGAGTAGCGCCGGCGCTGAAGGCGGATGCCCAGCCCCAGGTCGCTGATGATGCGTTTCGGCATCAGGCTGACGAGGTACGAGTAGCGCGACAGTCGAGCGTCGACCCCGTCGAAAACCTCGGATGACACCGTCGCCCCGCCGAGCTCATCCTGCCTCTCCAGCACGATCACCTTCTTGCCCGCCGAAGCGAGGTATGCAGCTGCAGTGAGTCCGTTGTGGCCGCCGCCGACAATGGCGACATCGAAGAGGTCAGACATACTTCGAGACTATTGGAAGGGACGGTCTCGGCCGTCGCGCCCGCCTGCGCGCATGATGTTGTCGACGATGATGCGAACCGCAGAGCGGTATGTCGACTGGAAGTCCATCGCCCAGAGCTGTTCGGCATGGCGAGTGAGGGCCGGGTGGCTCTGCGCTGTCACTTCCACGTCATCGGGCAGCCAGGGAACATCGTCGATCTGGGAGCCGGCGGCCGTCACCCTCACCCGACACGCGTTCGCCACGTATGCCAGAACGAAGCCGCTGTAGGTGGCGTAGTGCTCGACCAGTGGCTGGCCGTCGAGGCCGGCGCCCTCCAGCGCGACGATGATCCTCTCTGCGAGTGCAAGCTCGGCCGGGCCGACGGGTCGGTCATCGGCGAGGTGAAGGCCAACAGCCGGATGCCTGCTGAACGTCTCGAACAGCGTCTCGGCACCCTGCATCAGATAGTCCGCGGGAGCCAGGCGGATGGGCAGAGCGGCGGCCACATCTTCGAGCAGCCGTTCGATGAGCGCTGTCATGAGCGAATGCTTGTTGCGGAAGTGGCGGTAGACGGCGGTCGGGTCTGCCCCGAGCTCCGCCCCGAGGTCGCGGAAGCGCACCTGGGTGACACCCGGCCTGGCCGTGAGGCGCAGGCTCGCCTCGATGATCACCTCACGACCCAGCCGCCCGTAGCCCGTCGTGGCATCTGGTTTTCGTCGCTTCGAGTCGTCCATCCGTGTCATGTTCCCGCTCATCAGCATCCCGCATGGCAGCCTGTGGCAGCGCCCCCACTAGTGGGGCTGTAGCGGAAAGAACAGATGTCAATAATGTTGACATCTGCTGGCGGCGCTGACCCGAACCCCGCTGCCAGCACCCCATCCGCCGCCTCCACCAGGAAGAATCCTGCCCTATGTCAGCAACACAGTTCCGGCAGCAATCGGGGCGCCACGCGCGCAGCTGGGCCGCCATCCTCGCACTCCTTGCCCTCATCGCGTCATCGTTCATGGCGGTCTCACCGGCGCAGGCCGTGCCGGAGACCGGGTATGTCGGCGTCGTGCAGGACTCGTGGGAATGGACTGACACGGTACTCGAGGGCCAGATGGTGGTCGGCGTCTACTACTCGGCCCAACTGACTGGCCCACCCGGAATCACCGGGGACTGGGAGGCGTATAACGTGCCTGCCGGCCTCAGCGTCAGCGGCGAGGGCTCCGTCGTGACCGTCTCCGGCACTCCAGAGGAGGCGGGAACCCTGGAGCTGGTCATCTACTCGACCGGTGAGGTGGTCACCGAGATCGTGTTCTCGGGGGCGGTTGAGCCGGACAAGGATCCCTCGTCCACCGTGATCTCGGCACCCGCCACGGCCCCCTTCACGGCGATTCCCTTGGAGGCGACCGTCACCGGAACACCAGAAGCAGACACACCGACGGGGCAGGTTGAGTTCTGGGCGGGCGGCACGGCCATCGCCAGCGGAACCCTGGACGAGGCCGGCGTGGCGACCGTGACTGCGTCTGTGTCGCTGCCGTCGAATGCCGGCGTGCTCGAGTTCACGGCGAAGTACCTCGGTGACGAGAAGTACGCGCCATCAGAGTCCGACCCGACCATCGTGCGCGCCTACATCAGCTCGGCCAGCGGTGTGGTGCTACAGAACGACGTGGCCGTTTCTGGTGCGCTCGTGGAACTGCTCTCCGCTGCCACGGTCGTCGATACCGACACCACGGGCAGCGACGGTACGTTCACGCTCAACCCCGGCACTATCTCCTCGACGACGGATGCCGACAAGCTCTACGTGGTTCGGGTCACCTACCCAGACTCCGCGACCTTCTACTACGGCACCACCGCAAACATCACGGAGGTCGATCTGGCCAGCGAGGTGGGGCCGCTGACGTGGAAGACGACGCTGCAGGTGAAGCGCGAAGTGGCACCGGTGTGGTCAGACACCACACTCGTCACCCCGAGGAAGGGATCGGCGTATTCAGACTCCGTGACTGCCGTGAGTCCGACGCCGGTCACCTACAGCGTGACCGCGGGTTCGCTTCCCGCCGGCCTGTCACTCACGGGGGCAACCGGCGCAGTCGAGGGCACGCCGAGTTGCGATGAGTGCGCCTACGACTTCACCGTCACGGCAGACAACGGCTACGGCTCCGTGACCCACCGGTTCACGGGCACGGTTCTTCGGGCAGGCATAGCCCCGACCTGGACGGATGTCGAGCTGGCAGACCTGCAGGCCACTGTGCCCGTTGACGACGGTGTTGAGGCCGCCGGAGACCCCACCATTGTCTACAGCGTCACTGCTGGCACACTCCCGGCGGGCCTGAGTCTCGCGAGCGCGACGGGCGCTATCACCGGAACCCCGACCTCCGCGGGTCCGTACAGCTTCGAGATCACGGCGACGAACGATTACGGAACCATCACCACCTCGTTCACTGGAGAAGTGGCGGCCGCGCCCGAAATCGACCTGACCCTGCGCTTCGCCGCGGGCACGCCGATCACAGACGCAGCATCGGTCATCTCTGCGGATGGGCTCAAGGTTGGCTCCACCTACACGCTCACCATGTACTCGACCCCGGTCGTGCTGTACACCGGCATCGTCGGGCCGACCGGCGGGTTCACCTGGACGGTGGCGCTACCGGCAGACACTCCTGCCGGTGCACACCGCCTGGTGCTGAGCGGAATCGCACCGGACGGAAGCACCATGACGGCTGAGGCCTGGTTCACGCTTCTGGCCAACGGAACCATCGGGGCGATCTCGTACACGGGACCACTCAGCCTGGCGGCAACCGGCGCTGATCCGCTGCCGACCATCGTGTGGGCAACCGTGCTGCTGATGTCGGGTGCTGCCCTGTGTGCGGCAGGAGCCCGGCGACGGCGGCGGGTGTGAGCGGGAGGCCGAACGCACCCGGGGTGTCCGCCGTCACGCGCTGAGGAAGCCCACAGACTCCTGAAGCACCTGCCTGCACGCGATGATGGTGGGCTGGTTCGCGCTCGCCACCCGAACAGAGGTGAAGACCGTGCGCTCCGGCCCGCCGTCGAGGTCGACCATGTCGAGAGTCGGCCTGTGATCGGCCCACACGAGGTCGGGCAGCACGGCGACAGCGTTGCCAGACTTCACCAGGCGGATGTGGGCCTGCAGGTCTGCGGTCTCGAAGCGAACATCCGGCTCGAACCCGGCGGCGCGGCAGACCTGTTCAGCCCAGTGCCGTGATGCGGTGCCCCGCGGCTCCATCACCCAGGCGCGCCCCGCCACCTCGCTGAGGGAACGGATGCCGCTCCCGGGCGGGGTGCCGAGCCGAAGACGGTCGTAGCAGAGCACCTCACGGTCGAGGTCTGGCGGGCGCAACGCCGAGTGGCCCGGGTACTGCTCGGCGATGACCAGGTCGAACTCGCGCTCCCACACCGAGGCGAGGGCGCTCTCCGGTTCCCGCTGGGTGACCTCGACCCTCAACTGCGGGAATCGCTCAGAAAGGGCCGTGAGCGCCTGCGGCACGATGCCGAGGGCCGCGGACTGGAACACGGCCAGCCTCACGGTGCCAGAGACCGCGTCGAGCGACGCGTTCATCTCGGCCTCCATCAACTCCAGTTGCTCGAGCAGGCGTGTGGTGTGCTCCACCAGAATCTCGGCCTGTGGGGTGAGCTGCACCCGGCGACCGGCGGGAACCAGCAGGCTGACGCCCGCCTCCTTCTCGAGCAGGGCAAGCTGCTGCGACACCGCAGACGGGCTGTACGAGAGGGCAGCGGCAACAGACGCGAGGGTGCCGCGCAACTTGAGCTCTCGCAGGAGGCGAAGGCGGTGGAGGCTGAGCATGGCATCCGTTCATAAGCAAAAGTGCACAATATTATGCAAAACAAGTCACTTCATCTTATGGGCGGGGAGGAGCAGACTAATAGCTGAATCACCATCCCAGCACGACGAGGTACCTTCTTGAGCATGCCCACCACCCCCACTGAATCACTCGCGCGCGCACTCGAACTGGGTGACGAAACCGTCGCAACCGTGCGTCGCTGGCTCACAGAAGCGGCAGACCCTGCGAACGCGGGAAAGCGTGACGTCTCGGCTGAGCGCCTTGCCGGGGTGCTGAAAGACCCGGACGGGCTCGCCTTCACGATCGGCTTCGTCGACCGCGTCGTTCGCCCCGCAGACCTCAGGGTGGCGGGGCGCAACCTTGAGCAGGTGTCGCGCCGGGTGCCCAAGTTCCTTCCCCTCTACCTGCGCATCGTCATCCAGCTCGGTGGGGGTTTCGCGCCGCTTCTGCCGTGGCCGATCGTTCCCATCTCCCGGTGGGTCTTCCGCCGCATGGTCAGCCACCTGGTGTTGGATGCGACGCCCTCCCGCCTCGACAAGAACCTCGCCAAGCTGCGGGAGCGCGGCATCCGCCTCAATATCAACTTGCTCGGAGAGGCGGTGCTCGGCCTCGAAGAGGCAGATCGTCGTTTGGCGAAGACCCGCGAGCTCCTCGCCCGCGACGACGTCGACTACGTGTCGATCAAGGTGTCTGCGCTGTCGGGCAAGCTCGGCATGTGGGCGTACGAAGAGACGGTCGACCGCGTCGTCGAGCGCCTGACGCCCCTCTATGAGCAGGCCGCGGCCTCGACCACCACCAAGTTCATCAACCTCGACATGGAGGAGTTCCACGACCTCGACCTCACCATCGAGGTGTTCAAGAAGCTGCTCGAGAAGCCGTCACTGCACGGTCTCGAGGCGGGGATCGTGCTTCAGGCCTACCTGCCGGATGCCCTCCGCGCACTCCAGGGGCTCACCGAGTGGGCGATCAGGCGGCGGGCACACGGTGGCGCGGGCATCAAGGTGCGCGTGGTCAAGGGTGCGAACCTCGCCATGGAGCGGGTGGATGCGACGCTGCGCGGTTGGCCGCTCGCCACCGTGGGCAGCAAGCAGGAGGCAGACACCAACTACAAGCGCGTGCTCAGCTGGGCCATGACCCCGGAGCGCACGGATGCCGTGCGGCTCGGCGTTGCCGGGCACAACCTGTTCGACATCGCCTTCGCGTGGTTGCTCGCCAAGCAGCGGGGGGTCACCGCCCGCGTGGAGTTCGAGATGCTGCTCGGCATGGCGAGGGCGCAGGCAGAGGTCGTGAAGAAAGACGTGGGTGGCATCTTGCTGTACACCCCCGTGGTGCGTCCGAACGAGTTCAACGCGGCCATCGCGTACCTGATTCGCAGGCTCGAGGAGAACGCCAGCTCAGACAACTTCATGTCTGCCGTGTTCGAGCTGGCAGACAACCGGGCCATGTTCGACCGCGAGAAGAGTCGATTCCTCGGCGCGCTCGCAGCGCTCGATGAGGAGGTGCCCGCGACCAACCGCGTGCAGAACCGCCTCGCGACCGACCTCTCCGAGGTGTCGACGAAGTCATCGGCCAGCCCTGCATTCACGAACGCCCCGGACACCGACCCGTCGATCGCAGCAAACCGCAGTTGGGGCAGGCAGCTGCTTGAGCGGTCGCTCACCTCGCGCCTGGGGGAGCAGACGGTGCAGGCATCCGTCGTCACCACCGCGGACCAATTGCAGGAGGTCATCGCCCGCACGGTCGTCGCGGGTGAGGCCTGGGGTCAGCAGGGGGCGAGTGCCCGTGCTGCCCTGCTGCACGAGGTGGGGGACGTGCTCGCCGTCTACCGCGGACGCATCGTCGAGGTGCTCGTCAGCGAGACCGGAAAGACCATCGCGGAGGCGGATGCCGAAGCCAGTCGGGCGATCGACATCGCGCACTACTACGCAGAGCAGGCGCGAGGTCTCGAGTCTGTCGAGAATGCGCTTTTCGTGCCGTCGCGCCTCACCGTTGTCGCGCCGCCCTTCAGCGGGGCTGTGGCCGAGACGGCCGGCGCAGCGCTGGCCGCGATCGCGGCAGGCAGCGGGGTGATCGTCAAGCCTGCGAACCGTGCCGAGCGCAGCGCTGCCCTGGTCGCTGAAGCGATGTGGGAGGCGGGGGTGTCCCGCGACCTCGCCGGTGTCATCACACTGGGTGCACCGGAGCTGCTCGATAAGCTGCTCACCCACCCGAACGTCGATCGCGTGATCGTGCACGGCGGGGAGCAGCTGGGCGCACGCTACCGCGCTATCCGTTCTGGGCGCCCGCTGATCGCAGAGACGAGCGGACGCAACGCCGTCATCGTCACGCCAAGCGCTGACGTCGATCTCGCGGTCGGCCACATCGCTCGCGGCGCGTTCTCCCACGCCGGTCAGGATCGACTGGCCTCCAGCCTCGTGATCCTCGTCGGTTCGGTGGCGACGTCTGAGCAGTTCCGCCGCCAGTTGACGGATGCCGTCACCTCCATGAAGGTCGGTGCAGCACACGAGGCCACGACCTCGATGGGCCCGCTCGCTGAACCCGCTTCCGGTTCGACGCTTCGCGCCCTGACCGTGCTCGACGAGGGCGAGAGTTGGCTGGTGGAGCCCACACGACTCGACGCAGAGGGCACCCTGTTCACCCCGGGCGTCAAGCTGGGGGTATCGCCCGGCTCGGCCGCCCACCTCGAGGCTCCCGGTGCACCCGTGCTCGGTGTCATGGTGGCGGCGACCCTCGACGAGGCGATCGAACTGCAGAATGCCGGCGGCATCGGGTTGGCCGCAGCCATCCACTCCCTGGATACCGCCGAGATCAGCACGTGGCTCGCGCGCGCAGAAGCCGGAAACCTCTTCGTGAACCGTGCGACCACGGGCGCCATCGTGCAGCGCCAGCCGGTCGGTGGATGGGGCAGGTCGAGCAGTGGGGCGGGAGCCAAGGCTGGTGGCCCCAACTATCTGCGCACCCTTGGTGAGTGGACGCCGCTGTTCGCAGACCCCTCGAGCTCGGTGAAACTCACCGGGGTGAGCGACGACGTGCTGCCTGTGATCGAGGCGGCACAGCCGAGTCTCGAGTTTCTCGAATTCGACCGCGTGCGTGCTGGAGCAGTCAGCGACCAGCGTGCATGGGAGACGCTGTACTCGCTCAGCGCTGACCCCGCGAACCTCGGCGTGGAGCGCAACGTGCTGCGCTACGTGCCTGTGCCTGTCACGGTGCGCCTGGCGGAGGGAGAGTCGCAGGCTCAGCTGGTGCGCGTGATCGCCGCCGCGACCCGCGCTGGTGCGCCGATCACCGTGAGCTCCGCGGCGCCGCTGCCGGCCGGGCTCATCTCACTGTTCGGGCGCGAGTTCTCACCGACCACCGTGGAGGGCGTCATCGTGGAGTCTGACGTGAGGTGGGACGCCAGGGTGCGCGGTGGCGACATCGCGACCGAACGCATCCGCATCATCGGTTCGAACGAGGCACAGCGCGCCCTGGCGACCGCACTCGAGGGCCACGACGGGGTCACCGTCTATGGCGGGGCCGTCACAACGTCAGGGGTGCTCGAACTGTGGCCGTTCCTGCGCGAGCAGACCGTGAGCATGACGGCTCACCGCTACGGCAACCCCGACCCGCAGATCGCCGCCGTCGACCTGTAGCGTTCTGTGGGTTGAGTAGCGCCGCAGGCGCGCATCGAAACCGCAAGGCTCTGCGGGTTGAGCGCGCCCTGAGGCCCTCGAAGGGTGCCGCCGACAGGCGGTGTATCGAAACCGCAAGGCTCTGCGGGTTGAGTGCCGCCGGCAGGCGGTGTATCGAAACCCCGCTGCGCGACTACTCGACCCGCAGCAACTCAGCGCGCGGTCGCTGCGACCAACTCCGGATGGTGGATGGCCGCCACGTCCGGATGCGCGCGCAGCCTGCTCTTGAGCGCGTTCTGGCCGTAGGTCGAGAAGAGGGGCTGCCCAGCGGCATCCGCTGAGATGCCGTGCGCCTTGGCTGCCAGCTCTGGCGGGAGGGTGATGGTGGGAATCGACTGGTCGAGGGCCGGAGCGTAGAAGAACGGGATGGAGAGGCGTTCCTCGCCGCCCTTCGGTGAGACCACGCGGTGGTTCGTGGCCTTCAGGTACCCGCCCGTCGCCACCTCCAGCAGCTCGCCGATGTTCACCACGAAGGCGCCACTGATGGGCGGGGCGTCGATCCACTGCCCGTCTTTCTCCACCTGCAGGCCGCCCTTGCCCTCCTCGACATAGAGCAGGGTGAGCACGCCGAAGTCCTTGTGGGCTCCCACGCCCTGCTGGGGCTCAGGGTCGTCTTTGCCCGGGTAGCGCACGATCTTGATCAGGGTCGAAGGGCGCTCCTTGAACGCCTCGTCGAAGAAGGTCGGCTCCACGCCGAGCGACTGGGCCCACGCCTGCATGAGTTTGAGGCTCACAGCGTTCAGGTTGTCCTGCCAGCGGGTGACGACGTCGCGGAGCTGCGGCAGGGCATCCGGCCACTGGTTTGGGCCCTCGAGCGCCCAGTAGTCTGCGACGCCTGGGCCCTTCGTGACGGCCTCGCGCTCCGGCCCGATGTCGATTTGCTCGCGCCAGTCGGTCTTGCCCAGCGTGAGCTCGCCGCCGATGCGGGTGTACCCCCTGAAGTGCGGGCTCTTCACGTTCTCGATCGACAGCTTGTCTTCGACGGGGAGCGCGAAGAAGTCGCGAGCGGTGGCGATCGCCTCGTCGAGCAGCTCCTGCGGAACGCCGTGCCCGGTGAGGTAGAAGAATCCGTACTCGTGCGTCGCCTCGCGCAGCTCGGTTCTGAAGGCCTCAGCTTCGGCCTCCCCCCGGTCGAGTCGTGACAGGTCGAGGATGGGGAGGCGCATGTCGGAGAGCATGTGGCATGTTTAGCAGCTTTAGGTGAACGTTCAACGAATGTTACGAGCGCGGGGAAGCTGTTGACTGCGCACACCCTCGGGGTCAGGCTGGGGGCATGAAGACCGTCCAGATCGCAGAGGTGATCGCCGCGAGCGGGGGCGCCGGCCGCTTCGAGGGCAAAGACCACGGTTCACCGGTCTCGTTCTTCTACGTGACCAGCGCGCCAGGCAAGGGCGCGCGCAAGCACAGGCATCCGTACGTCGAGACGTTCGTGATCATCGACGGCGAGATCGACGTGACGGTCGACGGCGAGACGGAACGGATGTCCTCCGGAACCGTCGCCATGATTCCCGCCGGCGCCTGGCACGAGTTCACGAACCGCTCAGACCACAACGCACTCATGGTCAACATCCACCCGGTAGACACCATGATCCAGGAGAACTGGGTCGACTGAACCGCCACTCACGAAAGGCACGCGCATGGCATTCATCACAGTGGGTCAGGAGAACACGACAGACATCGAGCTGTACTACGAAGATCACGGCTCGGGGCAGCCGGTGGTGCTGATCCACGGGTACCCGCTCAACGGTCGGTCGTGGGAGAAACAGCAGGCGGTGCTGCTCGCCGCCGGGTACAGGGTGATCGCCTACGACCGCCGCGGGTTCGGCCTGTCGAGCCAACCTACGATCGGCTACGACTACGACACCTTCGCGTCAGACCTGAACACCCTGATCGAGGAGCTCGACCTGGACGACGTGGTGTTGGTCGGCTTCTCGATGGGAACCGGCGAGGTGGCCAGATACCTCGGCAGTTACGGGTCGGACCGCGTGGACAAGGCCGTGTTCCTCGGCTCGCTGCAGCCGTACCTGTTGCAGGCCGATGACAACAAGGCCGGCGTTCCGAAGGAGGTCTTCGATGACATCCTGAACCAGGCGACCACCGACCGTTACGCTTGGTTTGACGGCTTCTTCGCCAACTTCTACAACACGGATGAGACGCTCGGCACCCGCATCAGCGAGGCCGCCCTGCGCGCCAGTTGGAACGTTGCGGCCAGCGCATCCTGGTTTGCGTCGTCGGCGGTTGTACCGACCTGGCACACAGACTTTCGGGCAGATGTCGAGGCCATTGACGTGCCCGCGCTGATCGTGCACGGGACGGCCGACCGCATCCTGCCAATCGATGCAACGGCCAGGCCGTTCTCGCGGATGCTGCCGACATACTTGCCGAAGAACGTCAGAACGGCCGCCTGATTCGGCTGCACCATCGTAATGCCGCTGCACAGGATGATGCCGAGCACGATCAGCGGTATGCCTACGATGATCAGCTTCGCTCCTGCGATGAAGAAGACTCCAGCTGCGAGGAGCCCCAGAACGAATAGCAGACCGACAAAACCATTGACCA
>Ga0180215_1004637_pt1 | contig 12082 bp, 10 predicted proteins | sample eDN3rd37CBELigBY_FD_128871 | JGI IMG/M metagenome (GOLD analysis project Ga0180215, IMG submission 128871) | Enriched backyard soil microbial communities from Emeryville, California, USA - eDNA 3rd pass 37_C BE-Lig BY (version 2) (version 2) | ecosystem: Environmental > Terrestrial > Soil >...
CCATAAAACCATAAAACCATAAAACCATAAAACCCGAGCTAATGAACATCATCAATAAACCACACGTCATCCATGCCCTCCATCAACGAACACTCTAAATCGGATTATTTGAATCCGAATTGTTTTATCCATTATGATAGATGCAGTTATACTAGTAAGAGAATAAATGAATTGAGGGGATACAATGGAACTAGGAATTACGACGTTTGTCGAGACGACACCAGATCCGAAAACGGGAAAAACAATAAGTCATGCCGAACGGATTCGCGAAGTGGTCGAAGAAATTGTATTGGCTGATCAAGTTGGCCTTGATGTATTTGGAGTAGGTGAACATCACCGTGCTGATTATGCTGCATCAAATCCAGCGGTCATTTTAGCAGCGGCAGCATCACAAACAAAACGTATTCGCTTAACAAGTGCAGTTACAGTTTTGTCTTCAGATGATCCTGTTCGTGTCTTCCAACAGTTCTCCACCTTAGATGCGATTTCTAATGGACGGGCTGAAATTATGGCAGGGCGTGGATCTTTCATCGAATCATTCCCACTATTTGGCTATGATTTAAAAGACTATAATGAACTATTTGATGAGAAATTAGATTTGCTGTTGAAAATCTGTCAGTCAGAGTTTGTAACATGGAGTGGGAAACACCGACCAGCCATCCATAATCGAGGAATTTATCCGCGTCCTGTCCAAGATCCACTTCCAGTTTGGATTGCTAGTGGTGGAACTCCAGAATCGGTTGCGCGAGCAGGAGTACTCGGATTACCTATAGTTTTAGCGATTATTGGAGGAAGCCCACTTCACTTTTCTCCACTTGTTAAACTTTATTGGCGTGCAGCTACTCAATATGGTCATGACTTATCGAAATTGACTGTTGCTTCACACTCTCATGGGTTTGTTGCCGAAACGACTGAAGAAGCGGTTGAAAAGTTTTTCCCATCAACTCAATATGTGATGAATAAACTTGGTAGAGAACGTGGTTGGCCACCATATACTCGTGATACATTTGATGCAGCTCGCGAGTTAGAAGGGGCACTATATGTTGGAGACCCAGAAACAGTCGCTGAAAAAATCATCTTCTTAAGGAAAAATGTGGGCATAACAAGGTTCATGCTTCACGTTCCTGTCGGTTCAATGCCACATGTAGATGTAATGAAATCAATCGAGCTTTTTGGAACAAAAGTTGCACCAATCGTACGGGAAGAAATTGCTCGTTGGGAAGCCGAGGCAAATGAATAAATCAATTCAATGACGGGGGAAGAGTCCCTTGTCTTTTTTTATCTAACGGATGAAATAAGATCTTTAAAGAAAAATCTATGTTTATTTTGAAAAATAAGCAAAAACCATCCATGATTTTAAAAAAACTTCTTAGTCAATTATTACCATTTTGGGTATAATGAGTTTGAAAACAAATGAACATATTGAGGAGGACTAGCTTTGCATAAACTAGAAGATATTTTAGAGGCAAAACAATACATAGAAAGCAAAACAAATCAAAAACCTGAAATCGGATTAATTCTTGGGTCTGGATTAGGAATATTAGCAGATGAAATTCAAAATCCAGTCGTAATCCCTTATAGCGAAATTCCTCATTTTGCTAAATCTGAAGCGATTGGTCATGCAAATGAATTAGTTATTGGGGAATTAAAAGGAAAAATCGTTGCGGCTATGAAAGGGCGTTTCCACTATTATGAAGGATACACTCTTGATGAAGTAACATTCCCAGTTCGTGTTATGAAAGCACTAGGAATTGAAACACTCATCATTACAAATGCTTGTGGGGCTGTGAATACAGATTTTAACCCAGGAGACTTAATGTTAATTAAAGATCATATTAATTTAACAGGAACAAACCCATTAATTGGTAAAAATAATGACCAACTTGGAACTCGTTTCCCAGACCTTTCAAGAGTTTACACACCAGAATTACGTAGTTTAGCTCAAGATGTTGCATCTGAATTAGAAATTGACATACGTACAGGTGTATATGCATGGTGGAGCGGTCCAACTTATGAAACACCTGCTGAAATTCGCATGATTCGTACTCTCGGTGGAGATGCTGTTGGTATGTCAACTGTACCTGAGGCAATTGTTGCAGCTCACTCTAAAATGAAAGTGCTTGGTATCTCTTGCTTAACTAATATGGCAGCAGGAATTCTTGATCAACCACTTTCTCATGATGAAGTTATCGAAGTAGCTGGAAAAGTACGTAGTAAATTTACACAACTACTTAAAGGTATTTTAGAAAAAATTTAATTTCTTGTAATCTCAAATAAAGATGGGGAGCAGTTTCGCTCCCCTTATTCAAATGAGGAGAGCTAGATATATGAAAAATAATAGTTTAATAGAATCTATTCTTTTTCCTCCAACAAAAGTCAATCGAAAAAAACTTCTTCAAGCTATTACTGGGAAGACGATTTTAATTACTGGTGCTAGTTCTGGAATCGGTGAGCAACTAGCCTACGCATTAGCCCCATATGACACTCACCTAATTTTAGTCGCCCGAAGACAAGAAAAACTCCAAGAAATCAAAGAGATCATTGAAAAACAAAAAGCAAAAGTAACCGTGATTCCTGCAGACTTGCGCGATGACGCCGACATGGAAAGGCTTCTACATATCTTACTAAATATTGAAAACGGTATTCACTTCATCGTTAGCAATGCAGGAAAATCCATCCTACGCTCCATATTTGACTCATTGGACCGCTATCATGATTTTACCCGTACGATGGCCATTAATTATTTCGCACCAGTGAGACTCTTTCTTGCACTCATTCCAACCCTTGAAAAACATAACGGTCATATCATTCATACATCAACGATTAATGCCATTTTAATCCCATTTCCAAAATGGGCAGCATATCAAGCATCGAAAACTGCCTTTGATGTTTGGTTTCAATCGGTCCAACCAGAACTCAACTCAAAAAACATCCAAACTACAACACTTTATCTCCCACTTGTCAGAACACCGATGATTGAGCCAACAAAAGCTACAAATACATGCCAGCGATGAAGCCAGAGCACGTCGACAATATCGTTTTAAAATCGATGTATACGAAAAAACGAGTTTACAAACCATGGTGGATTTTTTTCGGACAATTAGCATCCTTACTATTTCGCCCAATATGGGAAAGATGGAGTCCAAAATTTTTACGAAAAAAGGAGAAACAAAATGAGAATAGATAAGTTAGGGTATGTCATTTACAAAATGAATCTCCTTTCTCTAAAATCGATCTTTCGACTCATATCATCGATTTTAACAAGAGGTCTCAATTTATCTGCATTACTTCATTTTTCATCAAATATGTTTCCCCACCATATCGCCATCCATGATTCTAAAGGCTCAATCACCTATGAACAACTCAACAAAACTTCTACTAAACTAGCAAACTATTTTTATCATCATGAACAAATCAAAGCTGGAATCAGACTAGGCTTCGTATGCCGAAATCATACAACATTAGTTCAAGGACTTTTTGCAGCATCAAGGGTTGGGGCAGATATTTTTTTACTTAATCCTAGTTTAAGCATAAGTCAACTTCGCGATCATATTGAAAGATTCCAGCTCAAATATTTAATAGTTGATAATGACTGGAATGACCAATTAGAACAGGAAAAAAATCTAAAAGTCATTCCCGTTTCAAAAGTAGAGTCCGCGTTACGTTCTCCTGATAAAATAATGAACGAAAAGCTTCCGAAAACAAGTGGAAGTAAACTGATGCTTTTAACGGGAGGGACGACAGGAAAATCAAAACAAGTTGCTCATAAACCATCAATTTTTAATTACTTAAACCCATTTTTAGCCATCTTAACGAAACTGAAATTATTACAATATAAAAATGTATTTATAGCGACTCCGATTTTTCACGGGTATGGTCTTGCCATTCTCCTTGCCTTTCTATTTTTAGGGAAAAAGGTCTTCATTACCGAAAAATTCAATGCAGAAACTGCCTGCCATCTCATCTCAGAATATGAAATCGAAGCAATTACTGTTGTTCCACTCATGATCCAAAAAATGCTGCAAGAAAATCCAAAAGAATTACATTCATTGAGGTGTATTGCATCTGGTGGTGCGGAACTTAGTCCGAAGCTTATTCTAGACGTACAATCCAAACTAGGTCCTGTTTTATACAATTTGTACGGAACGAGTGAAACGGGACTTAATATGATTGCTACTCCTCATGATTTGCAATATTCATTAAAAACGATAGGGAAGAAAATTAAGGGGATGCAGTTGAGAGTATTGGATGAAAATCAAGAAGCGCTGCCAGCTGGTATCATCGGTGAATTTTGTATAAAAAATAAGTGGTCCATGCAGAACAAAAAAGGAAGATGGGTTTCTACTGGAGACTTAGGTTATTATGATCAAAATGGGTACTTTTTTCTTATGTGGGCGAAAAGATAATATGATCATCTCTGGAGGAGAAAATGTGTACCCGATTGAGCTCGAGCAAATTTTATTGATGCATCCCTAAATTGAAGATGTAGCAGTAATCGGTATCCAAGATGAGGTATTTGGACAAAGACTTAAAGCATTTGTTCAGTTAAAGAAAGAGGAGAGCATTACCACTGATGACCTTTTAACATGGTTAAAGACTCAAGCGGCAAGACATCAAATTCCAAAGGAAATTGTTTTTCTTAACGAAATTCCTTACACACCTGTTGGTAAAGTAAACAAAAAACTACTGAAGTAGATTTATTAGGAGGAAAATTTTACTTGTAAAGTTGGGTGGCGTGAATAATAAGAGCTTTTTAGCATGTTTTTCCTTTCATAGGACATGTTAAAAAGTAGGAGGGATAAATATGCCACGAAGAAATCGCAATAAAATACTTGTTCCAGAGGCAAGAGGGGCATTAGATCAATTAAAGGCAAAAGTAGCAGGAACAAAATCCCCTGAACAAGCAAAATTTGAAGTTGCCGAAGAAGTTGGGGTACCCTTGAAAAAGGGGTATAACGGTAATCTAACTAGTGAACAAGCAGGGAAGATTGGTGGGAAATTAGGCGGTAATATGGTAAAAGAAATGGTTAAAATGGCTCAAGAAAACTTGAAAAATAAGCAATAAAAAAGGTACGGGGGCACATCCCTCGTACCAATCCAAACCATCCCGATCTAATCCGCGTTCCATTAGTACCTAACAAAACAAGCTCATTCTTTCCCAAAAGTTTGTTTCATCCTTAACACTGGATCGTCTGGAATTGACTCATCCCATTCTAATACTTGTCCAGCTTTTTCTAATTCTACCTTTAGTACTTCATAATCCACATCTTGAACACTACTTTGATTATTATAATAGGCAAGTGCAGCCGCACAGCCTGCAGACTGTCCTAAAATCATAAATACAGGTTCCATCCGAATCGAACCATAAGCAATATGAGAACTCGATACACATACTGGGACTAATAAATTCGTACATTCACATGCACGCGGACGTATGGAACGATAAGAAATCGCATACGGTGAAATCGGAATTTCCACATCTCCTTCATTGTATATCCGCCCATCAATTACAATTCTTCGAACATGGTGAGAGTCCATCTGATAAGAGGCTAGCCCAACAGAATCTGAAACATGAGTATATCCTAAACAATTATTGTCGGTCATCACATAGTCTGAAATCATCCTTCTTGCTTCTCTGATATATAACTGATGAGGCCAATGCCCTGTTTCAACAAACTCATCGCGAGCTAATCCCCATTCTGAAACCTCATTACGAATATACTCAGGCACTCTTTCATCATTCGCTAGAAAATAAAGTAATCCTAAATTATAGGTAAAATGTGATTGAAAAATTTCTTCGCGACGTTCATAAGTGGCGTCTGGCCATTCATAATTCATCCCAATATAATCGGTTGAAAAACCACCATAATTATTTAAATCCGTTTTCCCATTAGGCAGCATCGTATGTAAATTCATCGCATCCCAAACACCAGTCTCAATATAACGAAGAAGTAACAAATATTGATCAGGATCATATCCAGGTGGCGCAATAAATGCTACCCGATTTTTAGGATTTTTCGTTAAGCAAATTCGGAAATTATATGCTTGAATTCGATGATCACCTTGCCCTTGATAACCAAGATCCTTTAAGTCTTCATTCATGATCCCTGGTAAAAGTCCACTCTCTGGATCCTCTTCAATGACATAGGGATCAACCCAATGTTTAAATTGGTGATGGGGATGACCAAATTGTACTCCATTGTAAGTCTCGCGATACTTACTATTTGCTTCCCGTCCAACATAGTAACTCACTCCAGCTTTTGCCATTAAGTCGCCTTCATAGCTTGCATCAATAAAATAAGTACCTTTGTAAATCGTTCCGTCTTCCATAGTAAGTTCAATAATTTTCCCATTCTCCATTTCCACGTCTTGTAAATGCTGTTCAAAAATTACTTCAATCTCCTGTTCCTTAAGCCACTTTTCGAAGACATATTTTGCAGCCTTAGGCTCAAACGTCCACTGCTCTTCTTTGCCATAATATTTTCCGAGTTCACGGAAAAATTCTCGAGACAATCCGCCAATTGCTTCTTTTGCACCGACATCACTTGCTCCTAAACCACTAGCAGTCATTCCCCCAATATTTCGTCCGAATTCAGCGATTACAACAGATAATCCCATACGTTTCGCTTGAATGGCGGCAGTTATTCCTGCTGGAGTGGCTCCATATATAATTAAAGCGCTTTCTATTTTAGGTGCATCTGGCTTTTTCTCACTCGGTCTATAATAATACAAACGACTAAAATCCATGTGAATACCTCCAAAATTGAAACAATCGATATTTTTAAAATAGACTTTATTCGGTTATTCCCATTACTTAATCACATATACAACACTTTGTCCATCATTTTACCTATTCTTAATCATAAAGCTTTGCGATCTTCCAAAATTTTCTTCCGAATTTTGATTTTTTCTATCGCTCTGAGTGAGCACCATGTAAAACAAAGGGCTAACACGCTTCCAGTAAATAACGGAATAATACCAGGAACAAACCAAACTATAATTCCTAGTAAGAAGAAAGACGTAACCATAGCCATCGTTTCAATCACACAGCTCGCTGCTATTAAAAATGATTGCTTAATATATTGAAAGAATTTCAAGTCAAATTGTGTGTAAACAGGAAAAAAGTAAAACAAAGTTACGAGATAACAAATCGAAAGAAACCCTAAAATAGGGTTAAGAAAGACAAGTTTTCCTGCGTTCATTTGTAAAAATAGAAAATCATAAACAAGAACATAGCCGACTAAGATAAAAATTAGACCAAACTGATTGAGTTTAAAGAACTCATTTTTATAAACCTTCCAGAACTCTTTATGCATTCGTCCGACATGTTCTTTATTAATCCATTTTTTAGTAATCGAATACATGGCACCAGTTGATGGGAAAAGTCCGAAAACAACCCCTCCCAATATTGAAAAGCCTATCCATAACAGATTTAAATAGGCGACTTTTAATATCCAAATACAAAATTCATTTACTTTTTCCCAAGGATTTGCTCCGTTCACAGTTTTTTCACCTCTGTCGATTATTACAATTTAAAGACAGTTAATAGACTTGTTACTTAATAAAATTAAAATAAAATAGATAGTAAGAATATAAAGTTACTTTTTCATTATAGCATGTACTCCTTATATGGTATGATTTTCATAATTGACTTTTTAAATAGACTAATTTGATTGAGGTGAATGTATGATTGAATTTCGATTATTAGAAACCCGAGAAGAGTTTGAACAGGCAGCAAAACTTGCAGATGTTGTCTTTAAAAGAGAAGGTACCACTTCGATGGCAACAGCGTTTCCACAAGTATTTTCCACTTCATTAAAGCAATCATATGGAGCATTTGAAGACGGAAGATTAGTATCATTCATTGGTCTTGTCCCATCCGTTCTACATATTCACAATGCTGAACTTCAAGTATATTCGATTGGGGCAGTTTGTACTCATCCCGATTATCGGAAAAGAGGTTTAGCAAACACCCTTTTACAAAAAATCTTTGACCATATTCAAAAAGCAGAAGGGTCATTACTATTCGTTTCGGGTGCTCTACCACTCTATTTAAAACAAGGTTGTACCCCATACAGTAAAGTTAATAAATATAAATTGGTTTCCTCAAGTCTATCGAAATCAAGTGAATACACAGTTCGAGAAATGAATGAATATGATTGGTTCCGAATCCGAAAGATTGGCAATGAAAGACATGTACGTTATGAACAAAGTATTTTTGATCTTGCCATGCTAAAAGAGGCTAGTGGTTACCCAAGTATTTTTAGGCAGAAGAATAAAGTCTTAGTTGCAGAATTTAACAATGAAATGAAAGCTTTTATTGTTTTTACCGTTCCAGTAGAGGATACAGCTAATGTAGAATCTCACTTAATGGAATGGGGAGGAGACCCATCTGCAATTAGAACACTTTTAGCTGAAACATTTAAATATAATATAGAGGTATTAAATGCAAATATACCATCCTATGATGAACTAATTAATGAACTTAAATCTACTCAATTCGAACAATCACCTTTTCCTTACTTTACGGTAAAAATTATAGATATAGATCGATTACTACAACAGTTAGAACCATATTTCGAGGGGAAAGTTGAAATCGAAAAGATAGATGATTCGACTTATCAAATAACGAACCAAAAAGAAATTTATGAAGTGTCCATTGATGAGTTACAAGAATGGCTTCTGCATGGGACGACAGTAACAAACCCAGACCTAGAGAGAGTCTTCCCAATTCCATTCCCATCTCCGCAAGGTTTAAATTACGTATAAAAGTTTCAAATTCGAATTAAATGACTTTCGTATTTAAAGACACTTTATAGACTTGTCACTAAATTCAATTAATACTAAAATATGAGTTGTGAAGAGTTAAAAGATTCAATCTTTTTAAAGAATCTTATGTTAACGCTTTCAAATTTATTTCAGAATTTTGTGAGCACAAAAAGGGAGGGGCTAACAAAATCATAGTTTGCTATTTTAGTCAATTCTGAAATGGTTTTTAAGATTTGATTTTTTCACAAATTCAAGGGGGTAAAAAAATGAAGAAAAGAGCTTCATGGTTGTTAAGTATTTTAATTGTTTTTAGCTTGATTCTTTCTGCTTGTAATTCAGGAGGAGATTCAGGTAATAACAACGATGGTAAAATTGGGGGAGAAATTACTGTTTGGGTTCATCCTTATACAGCTGACGCTCAAAAAGAAGAACAAATGTGGAAAGAAATTATTGCAAACTATAATAAAAAGTTCCCTGATGTTAAAGTTAACATCGAAACCATTCCTTGGGCAAACCGCGATCAAAAAGTGTTAACAGCACTTGCGGCGAACAAAGGTCCAGATGTATTTTATGCGATTCCTGACCAAATGCCACAATATGCTGATGTAGGTATGCTTTTAGAATTAAATAAATACTTAACGGAAGATGACTTAAAAGGTTTTGTTCCAACTTCTCTAGTTTCTACTACTTGGAAAGACAAATTATATGGATTACCTATTTTACAAGAAGCTTATACATTTATTTATAATAAAGAAATTGTAGAAGCAATAGGTGAAGATCCAAATAACTTACCAACAACTTGGGAAGAATTCGAAGTTTGGGCAGAAAAAGCGAAAGCTAAAGGTTACTATGCATTGAACTATGCTGGTGGCGGATCAATGAACGGAACTCTATATCCATGGATTTGGCAAGCTGGTGGCGATGTCGTAACCGATTCTAACGAAGTATTAATCAATAGTGCGGATAGTGTAAAAGCATTCGAATTCATTAATAAAATGTACCAAAATAAATATATTCCAGAAGATTCCATTACTGCAACACAACAAAATGATTTATGGTTTGGCGGTAAAATTATGGCAATCTTAGGATCTGGAATTGATATTACAATGTTACAACAAGAAAATAAATTTGATTTCGTCATTGCTGCACCTTTGAAAAATAAAGAGCAATTAACTTACGGAACAACTGGAATGTTTGTCGTTCCTTCCAACACAGATAATCCAGATGCAGCTGCAGAATTCGTAAAAACCATTACAAACGCTGAAAACCAAAGATTATTTAATACAGTAACTCAATACATCCCAACACAAGAAGAAGCTAAAGATATTTTTGATGCTAATCCATACATGAAACAAATTGCTTCCTATACTCAATATGCACTTCCAGGTGTTATCCATCCAAAAGGAAGAGCAATAATGCCATATATCCAAGCCCAAGTTCAAGCAATGATGGCTGGAGATATTACTCCTCAACAAGCAGCTGATGCAGCAGCAGAAGCAATTAAAACGGAGTTAGCAAAACCTTAATAAGCTTTAGTAAATAAGAGAGTTTTATTCCATTGGGATAAAACTCTCTGTTACTTAATCTTTATTTTTGCACTCGTTTCCTGCTAATTTTTGAGACGTATAGATTTTACTTAACAATTAGTTAGCAGTCTTTTGCTAATTGTCATTTCACTTTATATAGAAATAGGTGATTACTTTTGGAAAAGGTTATCGTAGAAACAAATAAAAGACCTTTGAAAAAGGAAAAAAAGATGAAGCCACCATTGGCAATGCGAATAAAAAGAGAATGGAAAAAGAACTGGTTTGCTTACATCATTCTCCTTCCTATTATGGCACACTTTATTATTTTCCAAGTTATACCATTTGTATTTAGTTTTGTTTTAACGTTTATGCAATATCGAGTCATTGGTCGCTCTGATTTCGTCGGTTTAAGAAATTGGGAACAGCTATTTAGTGATCCACTTGCATGGAAAGCGATATGGAATACTGTTCTATTCTCTGTGTATTATATTTTGCCAACAATGGCACTTGGATTAATATTAGCTCTTATTATTAAATCTGGAGTCAAATTTACTAATCTATTTAAAGGAATCTTTTTCCTACCTGTTGTTACATCTTTTGTTGTTGTTGCTGGTATTTGGGATTGGCTTTTTACTGGAACAGAATCAGGGTTTATTAACTATATTCTTAGTTTTTTTGGTATTAAACCTCAATTGTTTTTAGCAGATTCATCTCAAGCCCTATTAGTACTTGCGGGATTAAGTATTTTTAAAGTATCTGGTAGTACAATGATTTATTACTTTGCAGGGTTGCAGTCCATTCCAAAAGATATGTATGAAGCGGCGAAAATGGATGGAGCCTCACCTTTTCGAACCTTTTGGTCGATTACCTTCCCATTATTAAAACCAATTCATTTCTATGTATTAATTATTACTACGATCGGTTCTTTCCAAGTCTTTGATTCAGCGTATTTATTAACAAGTGGTGGGCCGAACTTCTCAACAATAACCATTGTGTATTACCTATATACGATTGGCTTTACAAACTTGAACTTTGGTTATGCAGCAGTATTATCATATGTGCTATTTGCCATTATTTTAGTCATTTCGCTCATTCAAAGAAAATATTTTGGAAAAGATCAAGGAATATACTAGAAATGTTTTTTCTCTAAGGGAGTTGAAATAAACTTGATTAAGTCGATTTTAAAATATTTGGTCGTTATCTTTTTGGCGCTTTGCTTTTTGTTACCATTTTTAATTATGATTTTAAGCTCGTTTAAAGAAACGACTTATGCCGCATTAGACCCAATGTTTTGGATACCTGATCAACCAACATTGAATAATTTTCTATATTTATTCAGGAATGATAATTTTATCCGATGGATTTTTAACTCAATTGTTATTACTGTTATTCCTGTGTTTTCGCAAATGTTTTTTGCTGGACTACTAGGTTATATATTTGCAAGAAAACATTTTTTTGGAAGAGAATTCATTTTCTGGACGTTTATGGCAGTAATTATGATTCCATCCCAACTATTAATCATTCCGAAATTCATTATGTTTAGCCAATTTAACTGGATCGATAAATATGAGGCATTGATTGTTCCAGAGCTTTGGGCGATTATGGGAGTATTTCTTGTGCGTCAATTTATGCAAGGAATTCCAATGGAGTTAGATGAGGCAGCGAGAATGGATGGAGCGAGTGATTTCCAAGTATTTGCGAGAATTTATATGCCTTTAGCATTTCCAGCGATTGCTACAGTCGGGACGTTCGCATTTGTTAGTAACTGGAATGATTTATTCCAGCCA
>Ga0180215_1004638_pt1 | contig 12080 bp, 10 predicted proteins | sample eDN3rd37CBELigBY_FD_128871 | JGI IMG/M metagenome (GOLD analysis project Ga0180215, IMG submission 128871) | Enriched backyard soil microbial communities from Emeryville, California, USA - eDNA 3rd pass 37_C BE-Lig BY (version 2) (version 2) | ecosystem: Environmental > Terrestrial > Soil >...
CTTACATATGTTTCAGAGCAAGTGTTTAGTTCTAGTGCTAAAACAAATGACGAAGAAGTTGCAGAAATCATCCAAAGTAAACTGGCCGTTCAAGCAAATGCTTCAGCATTAGTCATTGATGGAAAAGCTGTAGCTTACTTAAATAGTGAAGCAGAGGCGGACCAGGTGTTAAATGCATTGAAGCTAAAGTATGTAACACAGGAGCAACTAACAGAGTTGGAAACTCGTAAGGCAACTCCTGAAGTGGTATTACCTACGCTAAAGGAAAATGAAGTTCGTCTATTAGACGTTTCATTCACAAAAGAAGTTTCACAAAATGTAGAAAAAGTTACTCCAGATAAAATACTAACTGTTGAGGAAGCAGTTAACTTTTTAACTAAGGGTACATTAGAAGAAAAGAAATACTCCGTGAAAGAGGGAGATGTGTTAGGTGGAATCGCCTCAGCACATGGAATGGAAATTGCACAATTATTATCCATTAACCCTGGGATGACAGAAGATAGTGTGTTAAAGATTGGGCAAGAATTGAACGTAACCTTCCTACAACCCCTTCTTCAAGTAGTAGTAGTGAAAGAAGAGGCAAAAAAGGAAACAATCGCATTTGCTAATCAAGTAATAGAAGATGAAACTATGTATAAAGGTGATACAAAAGTAGAACAAGAGGGGAAAGATGGGGCTCGCGAAGTAACATATAAAGTCTCCGAGCAAAACGGAATCCGTGTAGCTCAAGAGGTTACGAGCGAAAAGATCCTTCAAGAACCTGTTAATTATATTGTTAGAAAAGGAACAAAAGTTGTACCATCTCGTGGTGACGGGTCCCTTGCATGGCCTGCAAATGGAGGGTATGTCTCCAGCCAAATGGGCTTTAGATGGGGCAAACAACATAAAGGTATAGATATTGCACGTCCTAGCAGTGGAACGATTAAAGCTGCTGACAATGGAACAGTCGTATCTGCTGGGTATGATGGCGGGTATGGAAACAAGATTGTCATTGACCATAATAACGGGATGCGTACTGTATATGCGCATTTAGCTTCGATTAGTGTAAGTGTTGGCCAAACAGTTGTTAAGGGGTCAGCTATTGGTGTGATGGGTTCAACTGGAGATTCAACAGGTGTCCATCTTCACTTTGAAGTTTATAAGAATGGTAGTTTAGAAAACCCTCTAAATTATGTAAATAGATAATATATTCATACCTCTAGTGAAAACTAGAGGTTTTCTATTTCTTAATGAAGTGATATGCCTTCTAAAAACGTGAATTCATAGGCATATCATGATAAAGTAAGGATTATGAACAGTAAAAATAGCGGAAGATAAAATAAATAGACCGTTCAAATAAAGGAGCTATGAAATGGAAAAACGTATACTAGTTGTCGACGATGAAAAACCGATTGCAGATATCCTTCAATTTAACCTTAAGAAGGAAGGGTACGACGTATATTGTGCATATGATGGTAATGAAGCATTAAAGATGGTTGAAGAAATTATGCCAGACTTAATCTTACTAGATATCATGCTTCCACAACGAGATGGGATGGAAGTATGTCGTGAAGTTCGTAAAAAATATGAAATGCCTATTATCATGCTAACAGCAAAAGATTCTGAAATTGATAAAGTTCTTGGTCTTGAGCTTGGCGCAGATGACTATGTAACAAAACCATTTAGTACAAGAGAATTGATTGCTCGTGTGAAAGCAAATTTAAGAAGACATCAAACAAATTTAAGTCAACAGGAAGAAGATGAGACAAATGAGATTGAACTAGGCTCATTGACGATTCATCCAGATGCTTATATTGTTTCAAAGCGCGGGGAAATGATCGAGCTTACTCACAGAGAGTTCGAACTGCTTCATTACTTAGCCCAACATATTGGACAAGTGATGACGAGAGAACATCTATTACAAACCGTTTGGGGTTACGATTATTTTGGTGATGTTCGTACAGTCGATGTGACCGTTAGAAGACTTCGCGAGAAAATCGAAGATAACCCAAGTCACCCAACATGGATTGTGACAAGAAGAGGGGTTGGATATTATTTACGAAATCCTGAACAGGAGTAATCAGTAAATGAAAAAGGTTGGTTTCTTTCGATCTATTCATCTTAAATTTGTAATGATTTATGTATTGTTAATTTTAATTGCGATGCAAATCATCGGTGTTTATTTTGTTAGACAGCTTGAAAACACTTTATTACGAAATTTTGAAACCTCTATTGAAGAGAGAGTTAATCTTTTAGCCTATTACTTAGGGGAAGAGCTAGGCAAGGAACGTAATCCAGTTGATGAAGGACCAACTCTCGAAGAGGCTGTTAAGAAGATACTGTCTGATTTAAATACGGCAGATATTTCAGAGGTTCGTTTAATAGAGGCAAGTACTCAGAAAATAATTGGCACATCAGATCAATATAATCAAGGAATTGTAGGACAAAGATCTACCGATACATTAATTAGGCGAGTCATTGCTACATCCTCTGATGAAGGAGAGGATGTCACTCAAATAGATCGACAGAAAGGACGGATTTGGATATTAGTAAAACCTGTTCGTTCCGATGATGATCTTACCGGAGTTATTTACTTGGTAGCGAAGAAAGAAAATGTGTATTCACAAATGAAAACCATTAATAATATTCTTGCGACAGGGACTGGTATTGCACTATTGATTACAGCAGTACTTGGAATTCTACTAGCACAAACGATTACAAGGCCGATTTCTGATATGCGAAAGCAGGCACAAGCAATGGCTAAAGGAAATTTCTCTCGAAAGGTAAAAGTATACGGATATGATGAGATCGGTCAGTTGGCCATTACTTTTAATAACCTCACCAAAAAGTTGCAAGAGGCACATGCAACGACTGAAGGAGAACGTCGAAAGTTATCTTCTGTTCTCTCCTATATGACAGATGGTGTAGTTGCTACCGATAGAAAAGGGCGAGTAATCCTTATCAATGAACCTGCGGCAAAGCTTTTAAGTGTTTCACGTGAAACAATATTATCTAGCTCCATTGTGTCTTTATTAGGCTTAGAAGAAGACTATTCGTTTGAAGACTTACTTGTAGAGAAAGAATCGCTTATTTTGGACTATAGCACAGCGACAAAACCTCTTATTCTACGGGCGAATTTTTCAGTCATTCAAAAGGAAACAGGTTTTGTAAATGGACTAATAACGGTTCTTCATGATATTACAGAACAAGAAAAAATTGACTTAGAGAGACGAGAATTTGTTGCCAATGTGTCACACGAGTTGCGGACACCTTTAACCACGATGAGAAGCTACTTAGAAGCATTATCAGATGGTGCATGGAAGGACGAGGAAATCGCTCCCAACTTTTTAAGTGTGACGCAAACAGAAACAGAGCGTATGATACGTCTAGTGAATGATTTGCTTCAGCTTTCTAAAATGGATAGCAAGGATTATCGCCTTAAGAAGGAATGGTTTAATTTTATAGATTTCTTCAATCGAATTATTGATCGTTTTGAGATTATTAAGGACGAAAATACTGCTTTTGAACGAAACCTATTAGATCATGCTGCCTTTGTTGAGGGAGATGCGGACAAGCTTACACAAGTTCTTGATAATATCATTTCAAATGCTATGAAGTATTCTCCACAGGGTGGGAAAATCACTTTTAAAGTGGAGGAAAAGGAAGATCATATTGTAGTTAGTGTCAGTGATCAGGGAATGGGCATTCCAAAAGAAAATCTTCAGCAGATTTTTGAACGATTTTATCGAGTAGATAAAGCTAGAACAAGAAAGCTTGGTGGAACAGGTTTAGGACTAGCCATCGCAAAAGAAATGGTAGAAGCCCATGGAGGAAAGATATGGGCGGAAAGCGTGGAAGGGAAAGGGACAACGGTCTCATTCACACTCCCATATGATCGAAATGAGGAGGATGATTGGACATGAAATATGAAACGATAAAGTCTATTGTCCTATTAATTCTTGTTGTTTTTAGCATTCTTCTTACGTGGATGTTGTGGACATATCAGCCCAATTATGACCCTTTGAAGGAGAGCGGAAATACCGTTGAAGAAGTATCGCTTGGTGAAACGAAGGAACTGAGCAAAATTGTTCGTCCTGAACGATTGTTTCTACATCAAGGGGAGAAACATTATGGTACCTTTGATTCTTTTGAAATTGAGCAAACCATGAAAGAACTAAGCACATGGGGATTTAGTGAGTTTGAAGATATATCAGAACTCGTAAAAAACATTCCTTCCTTTATTTATGATAAAAATGCTTTAGAACTTATTTTTCCTGATATTGTTCCTTTAAAGGAGTATCGTAGCGCGTTACAATTACCTAGTAATGATCTTCCTAAAAGTAATTTTGACCGAATTGTTATTGATTTAGAGCCGGAAACAAGAGAAGGAGGAGTCGTTTATTTTATTTCCTCCAAAGAACATGAAGTGCTTCGAGCATATGTTTCAGCCTCTTATATAAATGACTTTAAAGAACGTTATTTAGTGGACATAAGTGGAAATGAAAAGTTTGCTCTCTATGAACCGATTAATCGGGAAAGTTTTCCGATGCTTAGAAAAGAGTCAGTAAAAGTTGCCTTATATAATTATTTACCTGTAAGATTGCCCACAGAAAAACTTCGTGACGCCTTATTTAGCGATCCGAATGTAGTGTCAAAGAATTATAGCTCTTTCGGTGAAGAGTACACGGATACTACCACATTGATGAGTATTAATAATGAAACATATACCGTTTCCTATGTAAAAACAGAAGATGTTGAAAGTGAGACAACAACGAAATCAGATCATCTCCTGGAAAAAAGTATTGATTTTATTAATAGTCATGGAGGTTGGACGGATAATTATCGTTATGTAGGAATGGATGAGTCAGAACAGGTCATTTTATTTCGATTATACGATTTAAGTGGTTACCCCATCTTTGGCGATAATGGAGTATCGGAAATATTACAGTTCTGGAATGCTAGTGGAATTAATAAGTATTATCGAAGTAATTTCATGTTAGGAAGTAGAGTCGATGCCACTGAAATTACTCTTCCCTCTGGTGTTAGTATGCTAGAGGAGTTGAAAAAGGTAGAGGATTTTGACCTTGATTTTCTCCAGGATCTCTCGATTGGCTATCATATGTCCAGGGATACACAGGATGTGATTTTCTTAGAACCTGCTTGGTATTACAAGTATAATGATGAGTGGAAAATGGTACCCAGCAGTGAGAATGGGGGGATAAAGCATGGATTGGAGTAGAATTAAAACCATCTTTATCCTTTCCTTTTTCGTTTTAAATATCTATCTTATGAATGAGTTCTTAAAGATTCGTACCGCAACTAAATATGAATATGCGACCAATCCTTCTCTAGAAAACCGATTAAAGGCTGACGAAATCACATACAATGATCTTCCAAAAAACTTTGAAAAGGACACGTACTTAAGTACGGTTCCGAGAGTGTTTACAGAGGAAGAGGTTGAAATGCTTATAGATACAACGCTCAGCGGTCAAACCATTACGATAAGAAACAACCAGTCCATTGAATCAGAACTGGACATACCGTTAAAAGTGAGCAGCAAAGGGCAACCACCTGAGTTAGATGCGTTTTTAAAAGGATCAGTCATGAATGGTGACCAGTATCGTTATTGGGGTAGAGATGATTCCGAAAATAGTATTACTTATTATCAGCAGTACCAAGAAAAGCTATTTTATAAAAACCCAAGTGGCCAAATCACGTTCAAATTAAATAGTGATAATGAAGTAGTTTCCTACAAACAAACATTCCTCGGTAAGATCGAGGAGCTGTCGGAAGATGAAAGAATTATTCAGCCCATCAAGGCGATAGAAACACTTTATGAAAATGGCCATTTACCATATGGCACAAAGATAGAGAGAGTCGAGTTTGGCTATTACACACTTGTTCGTTTAACTTCATCACAGGTATTAACACCTGCGTGGCGCTTTGTGTTAAACGGAGGGGAGAATTTATTTGTGAATGCCTTTGAAGGACAAGTCATTCAACTAAAGGACGAAGAAAATAATTGGAGTGAATAGTATGTCATTGCATTTTAGTATCCTAGCGAGTGGGAGTACAGGGAATGCGATTTATGTAGAATCGGAAGGTCAGTCCTTTCTAGTAGACGCAGGACATAGTGGGAAGCAAATGGAGGCCCTTTTTCAAAAAATTGATCGGGACATTAGTAAGCTGTCTGGACTTTTTGTAACCCATGAGCATAGTGACCATATCAAAGGAGTCGGAATATTAGCTAGAAAGTACAAGCTTCCCGTTTATGCTAACGCAAAAACTTGGGCTGCAATGAATCATTTAGTTGGGGAAATTCCTGTAGAGCAGAAATTCACGTTTGACATGGAAACAGTCAAAAGCTTTGGTGGGGTAGATATTGAATCATTTGGAGTGTCCCATGATGCGGCAGAGCCCATGTTTTATGTGTTTCACCATAATGGAAAGAAGCTCGTTCTAATTACAGATACAGGTTATGTTAGTGATCGTATGAAGGGAATCATTCAGAACGCAGATGTGTATGTTTTTGAGAGCAACCATGATGTTCAAATGCTTCGTATGGGAAAGTATCCATGGAGCATTAAGCGCCGAATTTTGAGTGACGTTGGACATGTATCGAATGAAGATGCAGCCATTGCGATGAGTGAAGTAGCTGGTGATAACACAAAACGTATTTACTTAGCTCATTTAAGTCAAGACAACAATATGAAAGATTTAGCTAAAATGGCTGTTGAGCAAACACTTCAAAGCAAGGGCATCATCATTGGAGAGCAATTTGACTTATACGATACCGATCCAAAAGTTCCAACTGTGTTAACTGCGGTATAAAAAGGTGATTCCGACTTTCGGGTCACCTTTTTGGTTTATTCTCTGGCAAGAAGGGATTATATTATATATAGGGATAAAAACTACATAGATAATGATTGTTTGAAAGGATTGGTGAATCGTGGGTTATTATGATCAAGACTACGAAACACGGTACAGAAAACAAAAGGGAAATCGAGGAGGATACTTTTTAGCGAGCCTAGTTGGAGCCATTTTAGGTGTTTTTCTTATTGTGGTTGCCTTGCCTCGGATTGGCTTTGATGTTCTTCCATATTCAACAGAAACAGATTCGAATGTAGAAGACGGTACGACAAACAACGACGATGTTAGGACAGAAAATGTTAGCTTAAACGTAGTGACAGATATAACAAAGGCAGTAGAAAAAGCAGGAGATGCGGTAGTTGGAATTACGAATCTTCAAACGACCAGTTTTTGGTCAGAATCAAGTAGTCAGGAAGCAGGAACAGGATCAGGTGTTATTTATAAAAAAGTGGATGGCAAAGCATATGTTGTTACAAACCATCACGTAATCGAAGGGGCAAACTCACTTGAGGTTACATTGTCTGATGGAACAAAACTTGAAGCCAAGTTAAGAGGTAGTGATGTTTGGACTGATTTAGCTGTTCTTGAGGTGGATGGAAGCAAAATTGAAACCGTTGCTGAGTTTGGTGATTCGGATGCTTTAAAAATTGGTGAGCCAGTTATCGCCATTGGAAATCCACTTGGGGCAACGTTTTCTGGCTCTGTTACACAAGGGATTGTATCAGGTTTAGAGCGTGCAATTGCTGTTGATATTAATCAAGATGGTGCGATTGATTGGCAGGCTGAAGTCCTCCAAACGGATGCCGCAATTAACCCGGGTAATAGTGGCGGAGCATTAATTAATATCAGTGGCCAAGTGATTGGCATTAACTCTATGAAGATTGCCCAGAGCTCCGTAGAGGGAATCGGACTCTCTATTCCAATAAAGTCCGCTGAGCCAATTATTAGTGATCTAGAGGAGTTTGGTGAGGTAAAACGACCTTACATGGGAATCCAACTTCAATCAGTAAATGAAGTATCAGCCTATCATCAGAAAGAAACACTGAAACTTCCGGAAGATGTCACATCTGGAGTGGTGATTATGACGGTAGATCCAAACTCACCTGCAGAACAAGCAGGATTAGAAGATTTAGATGTGATTGTTGAAATGGACGGCGATCCAATTAAAGATGTAATTGATTTAAGAAAGCATCTATATAATAAAAAGAAAGTCGGAGATCAGCTGAAAATTAAATTCTACCGTGCTGGAAAGCTTCAAGAAACAACGATGAAGCTGGGGGGAAATACATTATAGTTGTGAGAAGAATGCAGACGTATGTCTGCATTTCTTTTTTTGTGGATAGAAATTTACCGATAGTTTTGGTAGGATGGGATAGGAATGTGGATAAGTTTTGGACAAACTACATATAAGATATCCACATAGGATTTTGTTGAAGTTTGGAGAATTTTGAAGGAGGGAAATAACATGATTTACTGCTGTGAAGAACATGTGGATCTTGCTATAGATACGGTCGTAGATGAGTTTGAGACATTTCCAACCTTACTAAAAGTTGAGGGAAATGAGTTATCAACAACCTGTGAATATTGTCGAAATGATGCTATATATATGGTAGGGAACAAATGATCCTATACAATATGTGGATGAAAAATGTGGACATGTGGATAACTTCTGTGGATATCTTGTTCGTAAAGTGAGGATGAAGTGTGAATATCTCATTATTAACAATTGGCAAACTTAAAGAAAAATACTTAAAGCAAGGCATCGATGAATATTTGAAAAGACTAACGGCTTATGCGAAGGTCGAAGTGATTGAGCTCCCAGATGAAAAAGCTCCAGAGCAATTAAGTGAAATAGAAATGGAACAGGTAAAGAATAAAGAGGGAGAGCGGCTGTTAGCAAAAATTTCTCCAGATACATATGTCATTGCCCTAGCCATTGAAGGAAAGCAACGATCGTCAGAAGAACTGGCGGAAATGATTGATAAGTTAGCTACATACGGAAAAAGTAAAATTGCCTTTGTCATCGGAGGTTCGCTGGGCCTAAGTAAAGATGTACTGAACCGTGCAGATGAAAAGTTGTCATTTTCTAAAATGACATTCCCCCATCAATTAATGAGGTTGATCCTCCTTGAACAGGTATATCGGGCTTACCGGATTAATAGGAATGAACCGTATCACAAGTAAATGAGGTTTTTTAGCCCAATGCCTCTCCTTAAGGATGGGGAGGCTAAAAGATAATAGTGTTCATCAACAGAAGATCAGGTTAAGTATCCAGTCTGATTAATAGACGGAAGAATTCCGCTTAATTAATAAATTGGGTGGAAGATAGGCTAAATAGACGGAGAAATTCCGCCTATTGACTTAAAAACCGCAACAATGAAGGACTTTACTTTGCATAACCGGAAAATCTCCGCTTATTCACCATGAAAAAAGCTCCATTCTGCATTTAACCGAAAATTCTCCGCTTATTTGCTTTTCGCTAATTATGCAAGTAAGGACTAGACTACTTATTTAAGTGCAATGAGATAAAAAATTCTTGAATACAGGAGAACCGTATCATAAATAATGAAGTTTGATTTGTAAGAAAATCTAAATTAGAAAATTTTTATGCTTGAAGGCTAGTAAATAAATTGTTAGAATATAAGAAATAAAAAGACTTTGTGTGACTGGCGAAACGCGGATAACCGCGAGGGAGCACATGGTGTCGTAGCCGTTCGCCTGGGCAGAGGTAAGGGTTATCAACCCTTGCCTCTTTTTGTTCAAATTTATAATAAAAAAGGAGAAACAATATGAGCCCAATTACAGTAGAAAAAGTGAACCAAATTAAAACATTAAATAATATTGCAGAAAGCGGGTTAAAAGTCTTTCGTAAGGAAAACTTTGTAGTCGACAATGACTGTGAAAATCCGGATGCAATCATTGCTCGTAGCTTTAATATGCATTCAATGGATTTCGGTAGTAATTTAAAAGCAATTGCAAGAGCTGGAGCAGGTGTTAATAATATTCCTGTCGACAAATGCACAGAGCAAGGAATTGTTGTTTTTAATACACCTGGAGCAAATGCGAATGCTGTAAAAGAGATGGTTTTAACTACAATAATGGCTTCATCAAGAAACCTCTTTGCTGGTGTGTCATGGACAAAGACCTTAGAAGGTGAAGGGGACCAAGTTCCAAAGCTTGTGGAAGCTGGGAAAAAGCAATTTGTAGGAAAAGAGATTAAGGGTAAAACTTTAGGGGTTATCGGATTAGGTGCCATTGGAGCACTTGTAGCTAACGATGCCATTGCTTTAGATATGGATGTAATTGGATTCGACCCATTTATCTCTGTTGATACTGCATGGAATTTATCACGTACAGTCCAACGTGCATTAACCATTGAAGAATTGTTTGCAAACGCTGATTATATTACTGTGCACACACCATTAACGGATGATACAAAAGGAATGTTTAATCAAGCCACATTTAGCATTATGAAACCAGGTGTGCATATTCTGAACTTCTCACGTGGAGAACTAGTGAACGAAATAGATTTGGCGGTTGCGCTAGAAGAAGGAATCGTGGGTCAATACATCACAGATTTCCCTAATGAAAATGTACTGAAAATGGAAAACACCATTTGTGTTCCACACCTTGGTGCATCAACAGCAGAATCTGAGGAAAATTGTGCGATTATGGCGGGGCGCCAAATAAAGGATTATCTTGAGACAGGAAATATTAAAAACTCAGTGAATTTTCCAAATGCCACACTACCATATTCAGGAAAACAACGTGTAGCAGCTTTCCACAAAAACATCCCTGGAATGGTTGGAAAGATCACCGCAGCTCTATCAAGCTATGACTTAAACATCGCAGATATGGTGAACAGAAGTAGAGGGGAATATGCCTATACAATGATCGATATTGATAATAATGTAACGAGTGATATTATCCCTCAGTTAGAGGAAAAAATCAGTTTGATTGAAGGTATTGTTACTGTACGTATAATTTAATGAGAGTTTACCAAAGGTGATACAAATTTCTGTATCACCTTTTTGTTTTTCTAAAAAAGGATTCGTTTAAGGTTCATTTAAGATAAATGGTGTAAAAATGATATAGCTTTAGTGAGAAAAACAAGGAGGTTTAACATTGAATAGAAAACTAGGAAGGATCTTTTTAATCGTATCACTCATAGTGAATCTTTTATTAGTAGGTAAGATCATGATAGATTCAAGTGAAACACAGTTGTCTTACGCAATTAGTGGATATCAAGGTAGCCCAGAGGAAGAATTAATAGAGGTAATTAATAACACAAAGGAAGAACTTAATATTGCTATCTATAACCTAGATAATGACAACATCGTAGACGCTATTTCAGCTGCAGGGGAAAGAGGCGTTTCCATTAGAATCATAGCCGATGGGGAAAATACAGAAAATAACGATAGTGAAGAAATATTTGATGAGTTAGAGGCACTAAATATACCGATTAAAATAAATACAGATGAAAAAATGCACATAAAGTTAACTATATCGGATAACCAAACCGTCGTAACAGGCTCCTTTAACTACACAAAAGATTCTGCAGAGGATAACGAGGAAGTTCTTTTAACTGTAAGTGATTTGGACTTAGCTTCATCTATGAAGGAAACATTTAATGAAATGTGGGATAGTGGTGATTTGGAGAATTGGTAGAAGTAAGGAAATTAAATCAGTAGTTAAACACCTCTATACATTCGTATAGAGGTGTTTTCATATTATTGATAGCTGTCCCTAAAAGAAGTGTCAGCAATCGTTTCTACACTAAATTCACCGTTGTCATACTTAATTACGGAAACACTGCAATTATCATGGTGCGGATAATCGCTCATTTGTGTTAATTGCATTAAATAGTTGCCGATCGTAACTCCATGTGAGAAAACGAGTATATTTCCGCCTTCACTTTTGTGCTTGTCGATGATTTCCTTAACAACGGAGGTTGTACGTGTATAAAGCTGGGAGTAGCTTTCTCCTTCTGGTGCAGCCATATTTAGGTCGTTAAGGGTAAATAATTGTTCAAGTATATTTCCATATCGCTCAGTGATTTCTGCTTCTACAAGTGACTCTAAAGCACCAAAGTTCATTTCTTTCAGGCGTGGGTCTGTCATAGTTGGGAGATTTCGATGACCAACTGCATACTTAGCTGTATCTATGACTCGTTGGCTTTCACTAGTGTATACTGCAGTAAATTCTATATCATCTAGGCCCATTCCTACAGA
>Ga0180215_1004641_pt1 | contig 12076 bp, 14 predicted proteins | sample eDN3rd37CBELigBY_FD_128871 | JGI IMG/M metagenome (GOLD analysis project Ga0180215, IMG submission 128871) | Enriched backyard soil microbial communities from Emeryville, California, USA - eDNA 3rd pass 37_C BE-Lig BY (version 2) (version 2) | ecosystem: Environmental > Terrestrial > Soil >...
AATGGTATCGAACGGTTTGTTGATTATTGGGAAAATATCCCGTTGTTTTCAACACAAAAGAATCTTCCCTTACATAAGCAATTAGAGATAAGACAGCAGCGTTTGCAAAACTCGGTTACCGGGCTGAAGAATAGTTTAGCGGGTATGGGCACAGGATCACAGCCTTCCTGGTGGGATAAGCTGCAGGAGCTGGAGGCAGAGACACTTCTCCTCACCGGTGAATTGGACCAAAAGTTTTGCTTAATTGCTGAAAAAATGGTAAAAAGGATGAAGCGTGCCGAGTGGAAAAACATTAAATCATGTGGACATGCTATTCATGTGGAACAACCTGAAAAATTTGGTACAATGGTAAGTGAGTTTTTGTCAAACCTTTGAAAAAAAGATAGAAATTGTAGAAGGAGGAATTCAGTATGACAGTAGAATGGGTTGCTGGACGTAAGTATGAAGAAATTTTATATGAAACGTATAACGGAATCGCCAAGATTACGATTAACCGCCCTCACGTTCATAATGCATTTACACCAAGAACCGTTATGGAATTAATTGATGCTTTCGCTTATGCACGTGATGATTCAAGTGTAGGCGTTATCATCTTAACAGGTGCGGGAGATAAGGCCTTTTGTTCAGGCGGAGACCAAAAAGTGCGCGGTCATGGCGGCTATGTAGGAGAGGATCAAATTCCTCGATTGAATGTACTTGACTTGCAGCGATTAATCCGTGTCATTCCGAAGCCGGTTATTGCCATGGTAAAGGGATATGCGATTGGCGGAGGCCATGTATTACATATTGTGTGTGACTTAACGATTGCAGCTGATAATGCCATCTTTGGCCAAACAGGTCCAAAGGTAGGTAGCTTTGATGCAGGATATGGCTCAGGTTATTTAGCAAGAATCGTCGGTCATAAAAAGGCTCGTGAAATTTGGTACCTGTGCCGTCAATATAATGCACAAGAAGCATTAGACATGGGACTTGTTAATACAGTTGTGCCACTTGACCAAGTCGAAGAGGAAACAATCAAATGGTGTGAAGAGATTCTTGAAAAGAGTCCAACTGCGATTCGTTTCTTAAAGGCGGCATTTAATGCAGATACAGACGGACTTGCAGGAATCCAGCAATTTGCTGGAGATGCAACACTTCTTTATTACACAACAGACGAAGCAAAAGAAGGCCGTGATGCGTTCAAAGAAAAACGCCAGCCAGACTTTGACAAATTCCCAAGATTTCCTTAATGAAATGCGGAGGCGGCTTGTCCAGACCCGACAAGCATAAGATGGGACGGAGAGAAGGTTGTCCTTTAACCTTCTCATCGTCACAGCTTATGACCTCGAGGGTCTAGCCGCCGCAGCTAGACAAATCGAAATGCGGAGGCGGATTAATCAGCCGCTAGCTAGGTGAATCTAAAGTATTACTTTTCAATTTTGACAAAAAACACAGCAGCTTGGTGGTTAACTCCATCAGGCTGTTTTTCTTAAGAAGGTGAATGAATTGAAGCAAACAATACCGAATTGGCTTAAAAAGCGTGCATTTTTAACTCCTAATCGAGAAGCCATTATTTTTAAAGGGGAAACAATCACTTTTGCAAAGCTCTATCAGACTGCTTACGAAATGGCGGGAAAGCTGACGGCAAAAGGCATAAAGAACAAACAGTTTATCTCCGTTCTGTTACGAAATCACCTTGATTCTGCTGTGATTCTGCTTGCCCTTCAGCTGATTGGGGCGAGGGCTGTTATTCTAAATAACCGCTTGACCTCAGATGAGCTTATTTGGCAGATGAAAGACTCTAATTCTGTCTCTTTACTAAGTGAGGAAAAGTTTCAAGAGAAGCTGAGTCATGTAAGCAGCAGTCTGCCTGATTTATCTATTTTCACAAAGGAAGAACTGACTGAAGCACAAGCTAGTGTTCCACCGATTTTGGAAGAAATAGATTTAGACGATATTTGTACCATCATGTATACATCCGGAACAACCGGATATCCAAAAGGAGTTATTCAAACATACGGAAATCATTGGTGGAGTGCGACAGGCTCGGCATTAAATCTGGGACTGCATGAAAATGATTGCTGGTTGTGTACCGTTCCCCTTTTTCATATCAGCGGATATTCTATTCTAATGAAAAGTATCATATATGGCATGAAAATCGTTCTACATGAGAGGTTTGATGTTACCGAGACTCTCAGGGATATTCAAAAAGAACAGGTAACAATTATGTCCGTTGTCAGTACAACCCTGACAATGATTCTAGAGCAGCTGCAGAATGAAAGACTCCCGAATAGCTTTCGCTGTATGCTGTTGGGAGGCGGGCCCGCTTCACTGCCACTTTTAGAGAAATGTGTTGAAAAGGCCATCCCTGTCTTTCAAACCTATGGGATGACAGAAACATCCTCACAAATTGTCACGCTGTCTCCGGAAGATAGTCTAAGAAAGCTTGGATCAGCAGGCAAGCCGTTATTTCCGTCGCAGTTAAAAATTATTCAAGATGACCGTGAAGCTGCTGCAAATGAGACGGGCGAAATCGTTGTGAAGGGGCCGAATGTTACATCAGGTTATTTGAATCGAGATTCTATAGGTAGGGACTTCCAGGAAGGCTGGCTCCATACTGGGGATATTGGTTACTTGGATGATGACGGTTTTCTATTCGTACTTGACAGGCGCTCAGATTTAATTATTTCCGGAGGAGAAAATATCTATCCGGCAGAAATTGAAGGTGTGCTTACCTCCCACCCTGCTATTCAAGATGCTGGTGTCATTGGGAAGCAGGATGGTAAATGGGGTCAAATCCCGGTTGCATTCCTGGTGAAAAAAGAGCAGGTAACGGAAAGTGAAATCACTGCATTTTGTGAACAAAAGCTTGCAAAGTATAAGCTTCCAAAGCAGATGTATTTTATCAATGAAATCCCACGTAATGCGTCCAAGAAAATACTTCGAAGAGAGCTGCGTAAGCTTCTTAATGAGTAATGCTAGTTTAAAAACGGAGGTCCACCGGCAGGTAATTGGTTGGCCTCTTTTTTTACAAGCAATCAGAAGGAAGGATGAAATGGGAATTCAAATCAGATATGATAAATATAGACTGATTTTTCCGAAAAGGGGTTATATAAGTGACGAAAACTTCGATATTAATTGTGGAGGATGAAGAGAAAATATTACGATTGTTAGAGCTTGAGCTTGTTTATGAAGGATATGAAGCAGGAAAGGCAAATGATGGCCTGAAAGGGTTTGAATTATATCAAAGTCGAAAATGGGATTTAATTCTGCTGGATGTCATGCTGCCGGGAATCAGCGGGATTGAACTGCTGCGGCGGATTCGGGCGCAGGATGCGCATACTCCTGTCATCCTGCTTACAGCAAAAAGTTCAGTGGAAGATAAAGTGTCAGGTCTTGATCTAGGTGCTAACGATTATATTACCAAGCCCTTTCAAATAGAAGAATTATTGGCAAGGATACGAGCAGCATTAAGATTAAAGCCGGCCATTCAACAGCCTTTGGAGGTAAAGCCATCACTCCAGCTAGCGGATTTGACTGTAAACGAAAAAACAAGGATTGTCACAAGAGGAGAAAACCAAATTGAACTAACGCCCAGGGAGTTTGACCTTCTTATTTATTTATTGAAAAACAAGAATCAGGTTCTGAACAGAGAGCAAATCATTGAAAATGTTTGGGGCTATGATTATTACGGGGATACGAATGTAGTCGATGTCTATATCCGCTATATTCGCAAAAAGGTAGATCTTCCTGATTTTGCCCCATTGATTCATACCGTTCGCGGGGTCGGTTATGTATTGAGGGCAGGAAAATGAAGCTTCGTCAAAAAATCAATTTCTCTACGACGTTTCTTTTTCTCGGTTTATTTATCCTCATCAATTTTTCAATCTATTTTGTTTTCAGCTATTTAATTTTGGAAGGGGAAAAGGAACAAGCAGCCGCGGAAGCAGAAAAGATCGTCGACGGTATCAATGAGTCCCTGGGTGAAATAAAAACAGATGAACTGCTCCGTGCATATGTTCCAATTGATGGAATGATTCAGTTGGTTTCTCCAGAGAGAAAAAGCCTTTCCCTTGTTACATCACCCTCAGAAAAAGAGCTAAGCAGCCGAGATGTACAATATTTCCAAAGGGAAGTACGGGATAAAATGACCTATAAGGAAAATACCTATCTATTTCAATCCATTCCGATTATCGGGACAGAGGGGCAAATTATTAATCTGCAAATAATGAAAAGTATTCAAAGTGCGGTTGAAGACCTAGCAATTTTAAGAGTCGTCCTTTTATCGGTCACTATTATCGCTATGATTCCTTTACTTATTTCTAGCAGGATGCTAAGTAATGTGATTACAAATCAGATTACGTCGTTAATTGATACCATGAAGGAGATTCGCAAAAAAGGACGTTTTAAACGGATTCAGCTTGAATCTCGTTCGAAGGATGAATTGTATGAGATGGGTGAAACGTTTAACCATATGATTGATTTATTAGAAGCTAATTTTGAGAAGCAGGATCAATTTATTGGTAATGCTTCGCATGAGCTTAGAACACCGTTAACCGTCATTGAGAGCTATGCCAGTTTAATGAAAAGAAGAGGGCTGCAGGAGCCTGAAATTTTTCATGAGGCGATTGACGCGATCCATTCAGAGGCTGTCCGCATGAAGGATATGGTCGAGCAATTATTACTGCTGGCTAAGCACAATGAAGAATGGACTGTCGAATATGAACCTATTGATCTTGCTGAACATGTAAAACAAACGATTAAGGCGTTTGAAAGTGCTTATCACCGGGAAGTTCACTTTCATCAGCAGGAGATTGAAGTGATTGCCCGAACCGATCAGCAAAAACTTAAACAGCTCACCTATATTATTTTAGATAATGCTAAAAAATACAGCGAGGATGCTATTACAGTCGAGATTGGATATAAAGGAGAAATTCCTTTTATTCAAATTGCTGATAGTGGAGTTGGGATTCCAAAAGAGGATTTGAACAAAGTCTTTGACCGTTTCTTTCGAGTCGATAAAGCAAGAAGCAGAAAAATGGGTGGAACGGGTCTCGGTCTTTCATTAGCGAAGGAAATTGCCGATGCAATGAATTGTAAGCTGACAATCGACAGTATAGAAGGAGTTGGAACAACGGTTAGAATTGAGCTGCCAGAAGGGAAGAAATCCTTGTAATTCTCATGAATTTCTCATTTTTGTCATGCATAATGAGAAAAAGTGATGGAGGTGTGGAAGTGAAAAGGAAGGTTTGGATTTGGATAGGATGTGGTATCGTTGTTTTTTCCATTTTATTTATTGGAATATCACAACTAACAATGCCAATTTTTTCAAAAGCAACTGTTTTAACTGAACAAGAAGCGAGGAAAGTAGCTGAGGAACGTTATTCAGGAAAGGTTAAAAAGATTTATCAGACAAAAGATACCTTTGTTATCGAATTAGATAGAGATACTGGAGTTTATGAGCTAATCATCAATGCAGAAACAGGGGAAGTCTCTTCCCTAAAGAGAACACAGAAGAAGGATGAAAATGTTAAAACGAATTTACCAGATGAGCATACTCCTGAACCAACCGCACCGAATGAGGAAACCGTTGATAGTGAGGAACCACCGAAAAATGTAACTGAACAGGAGGCAGCGGCAATTGCTCTCGAGCAAGTACAAGGTACGGTTGATGATGTCGAAATGGAAAAGGTAGACGGTATTACCTATTACTTTGTGGAAGTAGAAACAAATGATGGGCGCGAGGCGAAAGTGGAAATTAATGCTATTACTGGTGAAGTAAAGTCATTTACCTGGGATGATCAAGGCCAGGATGATGATTAATGGCTGAGCTGATCATTCGTTTGCTTGTTTTCATTTAATTCTATACCATTTCTAATCATTTTCTAATCTTCCTTTCTCTATGTTCTCATTTTCCCTGGATATAGTGATAGTGTAAGGAAAAGCGAAAAGATCGAAGGAGGAAATGAAAATGAAAAGAAAAGTGTTAATCAGTACATTAGCATCTGCGTTAGTGCTGGGTGGAGCTTTTGCCGTAGGGGCAGCAAACAATGATTCGAAAACAGTACCAACACTCAATAATGGAAAGTCCCAGATTTCGATAGAAGAAGCCAAAAAAATCGGCCTTAAGGAAGTAGCAGGAAGAGTAGATAGCGTTGAGCTAGAGGGAACACCGAATAATGGATTGTATAAGGTAGAAATAGATAAGGATTTAATCGAGTATGATGTATATATTGATGCCCAGTCTGGCAAGGTTCATTCCGTCGTAAAAGATGATCAGTTTGATGATGATGATAGTTATGATGACAACGGTTCAGACGGTAAGGGATCTGATGATACTGCTGTTGCTGCTATTAATACTGGAAATACAGTGCAGACTAATGCTGGAACAATTTCTCAGGATGAGGCAATCAAAATTGCCGAGGGTGCAGTCAATGGGAAAATGTATGAGATTGACAGGGACGAAGATGATGGTTTCAATCTCTATGAAGTTGAGCTAACAACAGACCGTGGGAAAGCAGAAGTGGACATTGATGCAGCAACTGGCAAGGTTCTTAAAGTAGAATATGATAATTAGGCTTCCGGTTATTAAGTTAACAGATCGATTAAACAAGAAAGAACTCTAGTAAAAGACTAGAGTTCTTTCTCGTTTATATAGATATATGATTAATTAATGACCTTTTTCAATGCCTGCAGATTATCCTCCATTATCGAAAAATAGTCACGGTTATTTTTCATATCCTCTTCTGTTCTAACTGACAAATTATGAAGGGTAAGAGCCTTAGCACCAATTTCCTTTTGGACAATTTCAGTTAATTTTGAACTGACATTTTGTTCAAAGTAGATATAGCGGCTGTTTGTTTCTTTGGCTGTTTTTACAATGGATTCAAGATCCTTTTGAGATGGCTCACTTGATGTGGAAATGCCGGAAATGCTGATCTGCTCTAAACCGTAACGTTTCTCCCAATACCCGTAAGCTGCATGGGATACTATGAACTCTTTATGCTCTGCACCTTTGGCCATCTCAGAAAACTGACTGTCTAAATCATCAAGCTTTTGTACTAACCTATCATAGTTTTGTGTAAAAGTTTCTTCATGTTCCGGATCCTTTTTAATTAAGGCATTTTTAATTGATCCAGCCAATTCTTTTGCATAAATTGGGTCGAGCCAGACATGAGGATCAATATCACCATGTGAATGACCTTCATGCTTTTCTTCAGTAGATGTTGTATCTTCATCAAAATGGATTGCATCTCCAGCGGCTACCATCGTAACCTTCTCACTCTGTAATGTGTCCTTTGCCTTTTCAACAAAGCCTTCAAGACCTAAGCCGACGTATATAAATAGGTCTGAGTCTGCAAGCTTTATCATATCCTTTTGTGAAGGCTCAAATGTATGCTCATCAGCTCCTGGCGGATAGATTGTTTCAACGTTTACAGCCTCTCCACCGATTTCTTCGGTAAAAAATTGCAACGGATATACAGTTGTATATACTGTTAGTTGGTTATCAGAGCTTGTATTTTTCTTTTCAGTATCTCCGCAGCCAGTCAAGGCGAAGCTGACAATCAAGAAGATGGTAAATAACCATAACCATTTTTTCATTTCGTTTCCCCTCTCATTACCCTTAAAACGTACTAATTACGATTTAGAATAAAAAATCCCCCAATTACGATTAATACGTAATCATTCCGATTTCAATCTTACAAAATATATCTATAAAATGCAAGGCAAAAACATTGTTTTATTTTGCCGGAATTTTGTATTCTAATAAAGAAGACTATTTGAAAGGTGTTTTTATGATGAGAATTCTTGAAGAGGTTCTTGCTTATAATGAAAAATTTGTAGCAGATAAGCAATATGAAGAGTTTGCTACAAGTAAGCTTCCTGATAAAAAAATGGTTATTTTAACTTGTATGGATACTCGTTTACTTGAATTGCTCCCACATGCATTAAATCTAAAAAATGGTGATGTAAAAATGATTAAAAATGCCGGAGCCGTTCTAAAGCATCCATTTGGAAGTGTCATGCGAAGTATATTAGTCGCAGTTTATCAGCTGCAGGCAGATGAGGTTCTTGTCATTGGACATCATGATTGCGGTATGGGCGGATTAAAAGCAGATGATATTATTCCAAATATGAAAAAGCGGGGAGTTTCCCAAAAAACGCTCGATACACTTGAATACTCAGGGATCGATGTACAAAAGTGGCTTCGGGGCTTTAATAAAGTAGAAGAAAGCGTTGCACACAGTGTGGACGTAATAAAAAATCACCCGCTTCTGCCTGGAAATACTCCTGTGCATGGTCTAGTTATCGATCCTGCAACAGGAAAATTGGATTTAGTTGTAAATGGGTACGAAAACTAAGAAAAAAAGATGCTGTATGAATGGTAACCCATGCTACAGCATCTTTTTTATTGCTTCTTTTATTGCTTCTTTGTTCCGCCCATCATGCCCGGCCATTCCTCGGGGACTTCATCAATTCCTCCAGGGTGCAGCGGGTGGCACTTTACTATCCGCCTTAATGCCAGATATCCACCTTTAAGAGCGCCGAAACGTTTAACGGATTCCAGACCATAATGAGAGCAGGTCGGGTAAAAACGGCAGGTAGGCGGCTTTAAAGGCGAGATGACTAATTGATAGAAACGAATGATTGAAATGAATACTACTTTCAGCATTTGATTTGAGCCTTCTTTTTTTAATGGTATATACACTATAGGATGGGTGATAACAGCCTTGAAATGGATTCTTTAAATCGGATTATCACACTTCTTTGATTGTATAACTGAAGCGTTAATTCCTTTGATACTTTTAAATCCTCATGAAAGCTCTCAGATAACCTAACCGCAACGTCTTCATTATAGATAAATGCATTTACCTCAAAATTGAGACGAAAGCTTCTGACATCAATATTGGCTGTTCCAACTGATGATAGCTTATGATCCACAATAATCGTCTTAGCGTGAATAAAGCCATTATCATAAATATACACCTTTGCTCCTGCTTTTAGGATTTTTCCTATATGGTAATAGGTAGCCCAATAAACAAATGGATGGTCTGGCTTGTTCGGAATCATGATTCTCACATCTTTACCGGTCAGTGCAGCAATTTTTAGGGCGTCAAGCAGACTTTCATCTGGAATAAAATAAGGTGTTTGTATCCAAATGGACTTCCTAGCAGAAAGAATCATTTTAATATAACCGTATTTAATCTGTTCCCATTCAGAATCGGGACCACTTGAAACAATTTGCATCGCAATATTTCCCTTTGGTTGAACGCGTGGAAATAGTGTTGGTAAATAAGAAATATCATGCCGGTGCGAGGCCTGATTCCAATCTAGAATAAACCTTGTTTGAATGGCATGGACGGAACTGCCTGTAATTCGAAGATGCGTATCCCGCCAATAACCGAATCGTTTATTTAAGCCTAAATACTCATCCCCGACATTAAATCCGCCGATATAACCGACTTCTCCATCAATGATTACAAGCTTGCGATGGTTTCGATAATTCATGCGGAAATTAATAAGAGGGAACTTAGATGGAAAAAATGCTTCGACTTCACCACCAGCTTCAATAAGCTCTTTAAAGGCTCTTCGCCGTAAAGATCGTGAGCCGAGATCATCATAAAGGACCCGAACCTTCACACCCTCTTTTACTTTTTCATGTAGTAGCTGTATCAATTTTGATCCTATTTCATCATTTTTGAAGATATAGTATTGTAAATGGATAAAATCGTGAGCATTTTTAATATCCTCGAACAACGCATCGAATTTATCTTTTCCATCAGTGAAAATTTTTACTGTATTATTTGTCGTTAAGATGGCATCATTATTAGCGAGTAACATATAAATGAGACCTTGGTTATTCTCCGTTATCTCGTTATGGCAGAGGAAATTTCCGTTACGGAAACTGGTAGACTGCTCAGCAATCATTTCCTCAATCCCGATTTTCTTTCTGTCTTCCCATTCGAATAATGAACTTCGAGTTAAATTTTGACCAAATAATAAATATAGTATAAAACCTAAAATGGGGATAAAGAAAAGTACCATCAGCCATGCCCATGTAGGACCGGCATCTTTATTTTCCATAAAGATGACAATTACCGCCAGAATCATATTTAAGAACAGTATCGAGCTGAAAATCAATGAATATAAATCCAAATCCAAATCCATAGGCCATATACCTTTCTGAACATCATTTATGCATCGGTTTTCTTGTCATGACTGGCATCATTTGAATCCCCTGCTGGTGGATCAATTGTATGTTTATATTGATATGCACTCTTGGTTACCTTAAGACTTACAATTAAAACCAGAAAAATAATGATAATAGAAATTATTAGTACAGTTACCATATTATATCATCTCCTTTATTCAATAGTATTTTACCATGAAAAAGGAAAGAATCCTTTGAATTTCCTTTCAAATCCATTTTATTGACGGATGAATCAGAATTTATTGGTTATGTTAAGAGAGGGAGGTAGATGAAATATGACACAGGAATTAATCCAAGCTGTAAATAAGCAGGTGGCCAATTGGACGGTTCTGTATGTAAAGCTGCATCATTATCATTGGTTTGTAAAGGGACAGCATTTCTTTACATTACATGAAAAGTTTGAGGAATTCTATAATGAAGCGAATGAACATATAGATGTTCTAGCCGAAAGGATTCTCTCCATTGGCGGAACCCCTGTCTCGACTTTGAAAGCAATCATGGAGCTTGCATCTGTTCAAGAAGCAACCGGTGGCGAGAGCGAAGCGGAAATGGTGCAGACTACTTGCAGTGATTTTGAGAAAATGATCCAAGAGCTGCAGGATGCTATGAAATTAGCGGATCAAGCAGGTGATGAGGGAACAGGTGATGTTCTCCTTGGAATTCATGTAAGCTTACAAAAACATGTGTGGATGCTAAAGGCCTATTTAGGTTCGTAAGGGATATGTACCGACATAGAATGATTACTTGCCCTCGATGGTTAGGTACTCATTCTTTTTTTACGCAGCAAAAAGAACAAAAAAGAAGAGACTCCCTCATGATGAAGCAGCCTTTTGAATTGGAAATCAAATATGTATGTATTTTTTAATGCAGGTTCCGCTGGTTCAGTATAGGACTTTGCTGCTGTCCATAATCTTCTTTAGCAAACTTTCCCTTAAGACTTTCAATTAAATAAAGTCCCATTAATGTATAAAGCTCTTGTTCATCCATTTCTTGAATCAGGTGTAAAATATCTTCCCTTGACATTTCCTCAAGAAATGCAAACGCTAACATATCAATGTCTTCTTCATCTCCGGTTAACTTGTTTCGATACATTTCATAAAGCTCATCTACAAGTTTCATGTTATCACCTCCACCTTAAGTATATAATGACTCGGCAATTTTTACATTATATTTAATTCTACCCATTAATATGTGAAAAAATGCTTCCAGTGATAATAGGAAGTTTATCGTATAGTTTTGATTATAACATGGGGACGATAAGAGTAAAAAGGAATGAATTCATTATGGACGAAAAAAAAACCTACTATATTGAAATTGCTTCAGGTATGATTACTCAAAGTGCAGTTGATTCAACGTGGAATTTCAAAGTTGAAGCTACAGATGAGGAAATTCGTCAATTAAGGGAATACTTTGATGGAACAGCATCATCGGAGGTAGGCAATTTCATACGTGCGCATATTCCGTTTCGAGAATACCATAACGACCCTGAAAATGATATTTATGATGACAATCTTAAATCGATCTACCAATTAATTCATAAGCTAGGCGATAATGATGCAAAACAGCATATTGAAAGTATGGGGTTTATAGACCAAAAATAGTGCTGAACTAGTCATTTTCCATTTATAATGAGGACAGTGGAAAATAACTGAGGTGCATAATCATATGGAGACTTTTATCGATAATAATGGCGGGAGAGTTACAGTTTCCTTTCAAAAGGATTCTTTTTCGAAAAGAGCTGAGCATGTGTTGGTTATTTGTCGTTTCTATGATCAATGGCTTTTAACCAAGCATAAAGAAAGAGGCTGGGAATTTCCCGGCGGTAAAAAGGAAGAGAATGAAACACTCGAAGAAGCTGCGAGAAGAGAGGTTATGGAGGAAACT
>Ga0180215_1004642_pt1 | contig 12072 bp, 12 predicted proteins | sample eDN3rd37CBELigBY_FD_128871 | JGI IMG/M metagenome (GOLD analysis project Ga0180215, IMG submission 128871) | Enriched backyard soil microbial communities from Emeryville, California, USA - eDNA 3rd pass 37_C BE-Lig BY (version 2) (version 2) | ecosystem: Environmental > Terrestrial > Soil >...
GGTCCAGAGCAGCGCGTGGGCGCTCGCCTTCCTCTGGTCAGGCTGACGTGTGCCGGCCCAGCCTAGTGCTGAGTGGCGACGCACGTGGCGCTGTCTACCGTACACTCCGCCACACCCACACCCACACGAGCGTGACAGGGCAGTGATTAGTCGTAGCGGCCTGGTCGACGGGGTCGCTGTCCTTCACCCGGTGGCCCTCGAGACAACTTCCGCCAGTGTGCGCCCGCGCCCGCACGCGGTCGATGGCACCCCACCTCATCCGCGCCTTGCTGCACCAGCCCGCTGTCCTTCAAGCCGTCTCACCTGCTCTGCCAATGACAGGGTCCTAGGCCTAGTCTGCCGCGCAAACGGCCGCTCCACGCCGGCCCACCCGTGCTCCCATCCGGTCGCCTCCGCCACCCGCCGCCCGCCGCCCGCCACGTGTGACGCCGCCGCGGCCAAGTCCAACGCCCGCGCCCGCGCAAGTCGCCTCCTACCTTGCGTTCCCACCGCAGCATCCAAACCCCACACTTGCCTAGTGAACCTGAAAGCGCGCAACGCCCTGCATCGAGTGGACCGCGCCGATAAGCACGAGGCGGAGGTCGCAATAGGCGCGATGGGCCGCTCAAAGTGCGCGTTTGACGTACGAAAAAACGGTCGAAAGAGAACTGACTTCGCGCCAAAACTAGATCTGAATATGGGGGTCACTGTAAAACTCGGGGGCCAAGTGAGGACGACCATCTGGCGCATAAGAAGTGATTAGCGGATCCGAAGGCGTCGGCCTATCTTCCGCCGCGCATAGGTGCACGCTAGGTATGCTCTGCAGGCTCATTGAGCACGAAGAAGCATCACTTGGGTGATGACGGGAAGGGATTGTGCATTCAATGAATGTGCAGAGGATTGCGCAGTTGCTGTACAAGGCTCTCATGATTTGCTTGTATGGATGTCGATGCTCGCCCGTCCAGTAGATTCGAAGAATGTGGCACAACGCAGTGCGTACCGACACACACGACGATTCGCACATTGCAACAATGTACACAGCAGCAATGCTCAGTTGATAGTTCGCTTTATCAGGTAGCGCGGCGGCCTCGGGAGCGCGGCCTTGCGGACCGCCGCGGCCATCTTGCGCAGAGCTGCCACGACGGCGTCTGCGTCGGCCAGCAGCTGGTATCGGGTGACCGGGCACGCGGCGCACGCCGAAATCGCCCCGCAGTCCTCAGCGGTCGTGACGCCGCGCTCGTCCTGCCATTCAGACAGGCAATCCGGCCCGTCCGGGTGGAGAGCCACAGCGCGGCCACGCTGGCCGGCGCGCACGGCGAGGTAGCGGAGGGCGCGCCCGCGCGCCAGTACGCTGAACTCATCCGCGACCGAAAAGTAATGGAGCAGCTCGACGACGCCCGCCCACGGCGGCAGCAGCACCAAGCTGCCCAAAGCTGCATCGTGCGCGCCGACGAGGATATCCGTCTCGGCCAGCGCCGTGCGGATCTGCGCCGGCGCGGCGTCGAGCTCGGTCTCGGCGTCCCAGCGCACGAGCGCGACCGCGACGTCCGGCAGGGCGCCGGTGATGGCAGTCACGACCTCGTCCACGTTGAAGACATGCCCGGGCCCCGGCCGATCGACGACAGTCACCCGCAGTGGCTGTGCGGGCGATGGCGGGCTAGGCAACCACGCCGTGCTGCCGCTGGGCCCACCGCTGAAGGCGTCGCGCAGCGCCCGCGGCAGCAGCAGGCCCGCCGGCGCCAGCGCGGCGGCCATCCGCATGCGCAGGTAAGTGTAGTCCGAGTGGCGGCCCACGTCCTCGGTGGCCGGCATTGTCAGGATGTGCTCGAAGCAGTGGAGCGTCGCCGCACGGTCGGGCGCGGGCGCGGCGTCCGTGGCGTCCAGGTAGCGCACAGGCACGCCCGGCACGCTGGCCGCTGCGACTGCCTCGGTCCACGCGCTGTGCTGGCCGTAGAGTAGGAGCTGGTCCACGGGCAGGCCGGCAGCCAGGAGGCCAGCGACCGTCACGGCAAGGGGTGCGGCCACGCGGCTGTACCGGCCGATGTCGCCGTCCATACTGGGCACAAACGTTGTGCCACGGTGCCACACCACGTGCGCATCGGCCGGGACGCGGTCGAGCACGCGGCCACCGCCGTCGCCGTGGCGGCTCAGCATAGCCAGGGCGGTGGCGATGGACGCCGGAGGGGAGCACTTTGCGTTGGCGGTGTCGAGCCATGGCTGCAGCCGGCCGCACGGCGCGGCCTCGTGGCACGCGCCGGTCCCGCCGCTGCGGGATAGGAAGTAGATCCAGCCGTCTGTCTGGTTCCCGGCGGCGCCCGCCCAGGCTGCAGCCGGGTCAAAGCACACGTTAGACGCCGACGCGATCCTCCGTCCGGCAAACGTGCCGACGCCCACCAGCGTCTCGTGCGCGTGGCACAGCGGCGTGACGGCCGCGAGCTGGTATCGCACGGCCTGGAACTGCAGCATCTGGCCCTGCGGGAACGGCACGCCGTCTTCGTCCGTCGCCCACGGCGGCATTATCTCCGCTGCTGCCGTCCCCGCGGCCGCTTCCGCCGAAGCGGCCCCAGCGGCGTCTGCAGGCTTCAGCGCCTCGCGGTCGTTGGCGAGCTCGGCCGCGACGAGGCACTCGGGCAGGTCGGGCTGTGCCGCACAGTCGAGCCCGTCGGCGTCCATTGCGGGCCGCCGCGTTGTGGCGATCGAGGGCGAGGCCGTTGCCCGAGTCGGCCTGCCGTACGCTTGCTGGTCGAACGCGAGGCCGTCCCGAGCGGCGTTCCGGGCGCGCCAGGTACGCGTGGACAGCGGCACGGCGTCCACTGTGTCGCCGTCGCCGTCGCCGTCGCCGTCGCCGTCGTCAGCGCTGCTTGCTGCCGCCGCCATTGCCGCCGCGTCCTCTGCTGCTGGGCCGCTCTTTGCCACGCCGATGCTGCTGCTGCGCCTCATCAGCGTATAGCTGAGCCCGATGGCGCCGACGAGGGCGGCAATGATCAGCAGCCGGACGAAGATGCCGAGGCGTGCCATGGTGGCGGGTCCGGCGGCCTGGCCGGCCGCCTGCGTCCGCGTCGTCGTTGGTTCGCCGCGTGTCCACGTTGGCGCACGAACCGGCCTCGGCGTCGTCGTCCCTCTTCTTGAAAGATGCCACAGAAAAAGCCGAAGCGTACAGCGTGTGCACCACCAGCCGAGCGGGCGTCTATGCCTGTGAGGGCTCTCTGCGGGGTTCCATGCGGCGTCTACCGCGGGGTCTATAGCGGCCTCACTGCCGAGAAAGAAAGCCGATCGTCGCCCGCCCCGCCACGTGAAGCGTCTTCTTTTATTTTGGCGCCACGTGTCGTGAGTCGTTCAATCTCAGCGCCACCGTCCGACAGGCGGCGGCGGCGACGCGCGCGGGCAGGCGGCGACGGCCTCAAAAAGGCAGCCGCGCGGCGACTAGCGAGACGAAGACAAGGAGGACCGGGCGGCCGGCGCGCTAGTGGAGCTCGCTGTACCACGGCCGCCGCGGCCTCATAAGGTAGCGCGACAAAGAGCGACGAGAGCGCGGGCCGCCAATGAAGACGACACGGGTGGGTGGACGACGCAGAGGCGACGCCTGACTGGTACTCGTACCACTTATACCACGGCCGACGAAGGTTACGAGAATAGCGGCGACAAGGACACTACAGGCTGGCGCAGTTTGACACCATCATGCACAGCAACGCCCACCGGGCCGCGGCTGCGGCCGCCGCAGAGGCCGCGGACGGCACGCCGCACCGCCGCCTGCGCGAAGAGGACGAGGGGGAGGCCGCGGTCGCGCCGCCGGTTAAGGAGGCTCGCACCGATGGGGGCCAGGACGACGACGACGAAGCCGGCGCCGCCGCTGCGGTGGCTTCGGACAAGCCGGGCGCGGCAGCGCGGTCGGGGCTTGAGGACGCCGAAGGCCGCAGCGCGCTGCCGACCAGCATTACCGACTGCGAAGGTCGTGCACACATGTGCGGCGTGTACCGCCGGCCGTCGATCTGCTAACAAGCGCGACAAGCTTTGATCTGCGGCACCGACCCCAGACCTGATTCAGCAGGTGGACCCGACGCAGCCCTGGCCGGGCTACGTGTCGTTCCTGGACCGCTACTTTACGCGGCAGTACGCCGTCGGTACGCTTCCACAACGGCGTTACTGACGGCGCGGGGCGCGCCAAGCTGCTAATGGTCTAGTTAATCACCATTTAGCCTGGCGTTCGGCTGCGGCAGACGTCATGGGCAAGACGGGCGAGGATCAGTTCGTATACGTGCACTCCAATTGGTACACCCCTGCTAGGCTACGCCACTCGGTGGTTGACGTAACTAACACCGACCCCCTACCCTCCCCCCCCCCACCACCGTGTTGCTTGACACCCTAGGCTGTGTATGGTCGGGCTGGCGCCGTCCCACCCAATTCTGCGCGAGGGCAAGGCGGTTCAGGCAGTGGACTTTAACGTCAGCGGCCGGCAGCGCCGCGACCTCGTGTCCGTGCAAGTCCGCGGCCGCAAAAAGTCGGTACGTGACCGTGTGGCCCTGGCACAATGTTTAGATTGTCCTGTTGGCTCAACCTCTGGCTCCCTCGGCGTCCAATCGATGCGTATCGCGGCCGGCACGCACAGGGCGCGTGGCCGCTCGGGCCAGACTCCAACATCTGCCGGATCACGTGCGAGGACGGCTCGGTCTACATGCTGCGCAGCTGCGTGCGCGGCCGCCTGCTGGAGGTGAACGCGCGGCTGCTGGAAGACCCCGGCCTGCTGACGCGGGCGCCGGACACCGAAGGGTACGTCGCGATTTTGCAGCCCAACCTGTCCGAGGGCAAGCACAAGGCCGCGCAGCTGCTGGAGAACCTGATCACGAAAGAGGCGTACGACGCGCTGCGCGCCGCGGCGTCGGCACCGGCACCCGCCGCCCCCGCGGCGGAGGCCGCTGAAACGTTGTGAGCACTATAGACTTGCAAAGCCGCCTGTACATTACTGTCACACGCAATGCCGCTGTACAGAACTTTACACTGCGCAACTATGCGTCGACGTTGCAGAGGAAGGGCAAACGCAGTAGCAGGTCGGCTGACGGCCGCCGTTGCGGATCGCTGTGCCGTCGAGGGGAATATCACACTATACCAAGTAAGCTGGCGAGTCACCTGGGTCACTAGCAGGTACAGCGCCGGCGACGTACATCTCCCAACAGGCGGTCAGAAGGCTCACGGCCTCGACGGGCAGGTCTGGTGGCAGGTTTGGCGGGCCGAGGCCGGTGCCAATGTGGAAGATGACCTGTGCATTCTCCCAGTGTGCCCAGGGCGGCCTGCGCACGGCAAAAGGATGGAGACGCGCGGAAGCAACTTTAGCTAACTAGAGTCGAGTGAAAGTTATCACGTGCGTACGTACGTCGCTGTGAACATTTCGTAGACGGTGCAGCCCAGGCTCCTGGAGGGACAATATTACCACGACGAAGAGGTCACAATGTGTTAGTGCAGTCGTCGCTGGCTCGTTGTGCCTGTTTCCGAGATTCGCTCGGACCAGATATCGGCTTTGCGGCCGTAGCCCGATCCGCGCACGACCTCGGGTGCCATCCAGTTGGCAGTGCCCGTGAACGTATTCAATTTTGACGAGTTCAGTACCGACTAAGGCAGAATTAACAGCAAAACAGCAAGGGCTTGTGGTAAGCCACACGATTTACTCCATCTACCTCAGATTCATCGGCCCGTACCGAGAGCCGGGTGGCGCCGTCAAAATCGGTCAGTTTGGCGATCCCGTGTGTCATGTCCACAAGCACGTTCGCGCCCTTCACATCTCTGAGCTCGTGTGAATTAAACAGACCACGCGGGCCGGGATGAATTGGACACTAGGTCTGTGCACGTCTCCTCATTTCCGGCGTTACAATACCTGTGAACGATTCGGTGCTGGTGCAGGTACGCCAGGCCGCGGGCGATGTGGGCGGTGAACTTCGCCACGGCGGCGCTCTCGAACGGGCCCATTGTCTTGAGCAGTTTGTCCAGCGAGCCGCCGTGGACGTATTCCATGAAGATCGTGATGGTGTCGTCCGTGTGCTGCATGACGTACTGTGCCACGATGTTTGGGTGCCGCAGCCGTGAGACTAGTTGCAGCGTGCGTTTGTACCGCTCCAGTTGCTGTGGCGCATGACTGGACAGCGCAAGTTGATCGTCACGTAAGGCCTAAACCGGTGCAGACGGGGGTCGATGGGCCTACCAATCGTACGCGCTGCTGCCGGGCGTGCGACTTGATGTCGACGGGAATCTCCTTCATGGCCATGATGGCACCGGTCTCACGGTAAAGAATGGTGTAGACTTTGCCAAAGCCGCCCGAGCCCACCAGCGTGCCGCGCTGGTACGTGACGTTTGGCACGAACAGCAGTTCACCCGAGCGCGACGCGTCGTCGCTCTCGCTGGTGTCCACGCTGAGGGATTCGGGCGGTTCTGAGGAACGTCCTCGCCAGCGTGGGATTCTCCCGCTGATTAGCCGCGTTGAGGGCAATGTCATGGTCCTCAACGCAACTCACCGTCCATGTTTTCGAGCAAGCCCGGCTCGGGCCAGGGATCACGGGGCTCGACGTACAGGCGGCGCAGCTGGGGCAAGGGCAGCTGCGCCAGCGCCGCAGCGGCGACGTCCAGCTCGTCTTGGGTGCCGACCAGCACGAGGTCGCCCTGTCAGAGAGGGCGAATGCGGGTGCGAGCAAACGTGTGAGCAGCCTAAGCGCCATGACGATGCTGGCGCGCAAGGACGCCTCTCCAACCTCAAGGTCCTGGAAGGTCACCTGCACAGGCATGCCGTAGATCGCGAGCAGCTGCTCATGGAGCGCGGCGTATGTCGTGCCCTCCGGGAGCGCGATCTCCCTGCACACGCATAGACAAAACTTAGTGAAGCGTTAGCAAAGATAAATGTCAGGACGGACCTCTGGTCCGCCGCCCCGCCGGCTGCCGACCGTACCGGGTGTCGTCACCAAAGGTTACTTGGACCAACATGGCGGCATGGCATCTGTCGCGCCCGGTCCGAGCGCTTGTCAGCGCCTGCTACTGGTAGATTTGCGCTCTTAATAAGTGCAGTTAAACAAGGGTCCTTCGGCCGCTTCTGTGGCTCCAAGCGAGGCCATATCCTTAGGCAAAGGGAGGACTTATCTCGCGATCTGTTGCGAGGTGCCCCACGTCGTGCGGCAGCTCGGCCGCGCCGCCGGTTTGGCGCGAAATTGACGTCATCACTCTCGTTTTGGCGCGAAGTTTCAAAAGTTCTGCCCGATTCTGCCACATTTCTAGCACTATTCCACCCTTGCTTTCTGCTTCACTTCTGCCACGATTCTGCCATTTTTACGCTTAGATCTGCCGGTAGCGCCACTTTGTTTACGTTCTGCCGTTTTTCTGCCATTTTGAAGCGGCAGAAGTTTCGCAGGCGTCGCAGTTGAATCGCAGCATTCTGCCACTTTTCAGCCACTTTTTTCCTGCCTCCAGAGTTCAAAACAGGTGCGCGACCGACGAGAGGCGGCGGACGGCGGATGGCGCCGGGCAGCCGCAGCTGCCATAGCAAGGCCGCGTGGGACTACGCAGTGGCAGCGTCGTGCACGGCGTGGTGGGGTTTCAAGGGGGGATTCGGGCTTCGTCGGTTAGGATGTTGAGCACGGCGCTTGCGGCGTGGGTGGCGACCGGTCGGCGCTAACGCCGATGGCAGCGATGCAAAGCCAGGAACGGTAAAGAGGAACCGGAAGGACGAGGGCACCGAAGTGAGATGTCGAGACGGGCGGGCTGGGGCGGCATGTGTGGCTTAATTGGGCTTGTGCTGCACCTGGGCGGGATTTGGTGGCCGGCACCGTCAGATAACCTAATGACCAATCGCAGTCGACCCCAGTGCTAACCATGGCTCAGTGCTATCGACAAGCTTCCTGCCTTACTCAGGACTCGCCACGTCTCGTCTTCGAATAGCCGCCACCATGGCCGATCACGACAATGACAAGATGACCGAAGCGCCTGCCGCCGCCGACATGGTGGCGCCACCGGCCGCCACCGCACATCCGGCGCCCGAGACCGCCACCCCCGAGGCCGCCGCCGAGGCCGCTCTGGACAGCATGAACGCCAACGGCGACGACGTTCCCGCCGACGCGGCTGCGGCCACCGCCACGCCCACGGCGTCGCCCAAGCCGGTGCCGACCCCGAAGATCGGCCGCCGTCAACGCACCACGACTGCGCCCGACACCGAGGCCGCTGCGACCGATACTGCAACGACTGAGGCCGAGGTCACCTCGACCGCCACCGTAACCACCACAGCAACCGAGCCGCCGTCTAAGACGCCCGCCTCCAGCCGCCGCATCGCTATGCGCCTTAACAAACCCAAGACCGTCACACCACCGCCCGCTGAGGACATCGAGAGTGAGGCTCCGGCTGCCACCGACGAGGCGGCCGAGCACACCAAGGCCGACTCACCCGCCGAGGAGGCTGCCACCGCTTCGGCCGAGCCCGTGGAGCCCGCCGACGATGCGATCAAGAGCGACGACCAGCCGGCCGCCGAGGCGGAGGAACCGAGCCCCAAGACCGGCCGCAAGACCAAGGCCGCCACCAAGAGCGGCGGCCGTGGCAAAGCCGCCACCCCAGCGCTCAAGAAGGCGGCCGAGTCGCCAGCCATCAAGCCATCCGGCCGCGGCCGCGCCAAGGCCGCCCCGCGGGTCGGCTCCGACGACGACGATGGCGACGAGCAGGCGACGCCCAAGGAAGAGGAAGAGGACGAGCCCGAGCTGCCACCGGGCGTCCGCCGGCCACGCCGCGCTGCAGTCAAGGCCATGAAGAACGTCAAGAGTTTGATCGATGGTGCGAATCGTGCGGTGAATAAAGGTATGGTTAGGCGATCCATCTGACTCATCCGTCCGCGCCCTCCGGCCATTTAAATCTATAGATCCGTTCGGCTCGTCGAGTGCTCCCGACGAGGAGGACGAGGCCAAGGAGGCGACTGGCAGCTCACCCAAGTCGACGAGCAAATCCAAGCGCGGCAAGAAGGCAAAGGCCGACGAGGATGCCAACGGCGACGACGACTACACCGACGACTTTGAGCCCGATGCCGACGAGGAAGAGGAGGAGGACGACAATAGCAATTTTGGCGAGGACGACGAGGAGGAGGACGACGAGGACGCCAAGTCCAAGAAACGTAAGCGCTCTACTAAGAAGGAGGGCAAGACCGCCCCCGCAATCACGCCCAAGATTGCCCCCGCCCCCAAGGCCCCCCGCGCGCCAAAGGCCAAGACGCCCGCCGCCACCAAGTCAGCCGCCGCGACCCCGGCGACAACCAAGTCCAAGATCTCCGCTAAAGCCGCCGTCGGCGACAAGGTATGATGTGCCATCCACTCAACCTATGACTGCTGGATTGGTATGCTCATATCGTACGGTAGCGGTCGATACGCGATCTGAAATAGGCGACGCAGTCGCCTGCGGCCAAGGTTGGAGCCAAGACATCGCCCTCCGGCACCAAGAAGATCAGCACCGCCGCCAAGAACGCCGCCGCCGCAGTCGAGGACGAGGACGAGGAGGAGGCGACCGCCAAAGCCGCCGGCCACGACGACGAAGCAGATATGGACGTCGTGGATGCCGACGACGACGAAGAAGAAGACGAGGACAAGGCCAGCGCCGGCGAGGGCGACGACGATGCCGAGGCCCCGCCCGCCCGCAAGACACCGGCCCCGGCCGCGCGCAAGCCACTGGCGCCAGTCAACCGCACGCCGGCAAACAAGCCCTTCGTGAGCCCCGCCGCCAAGGCTGCAACCACGCCATCCAGCGGTAAGCCGGCGTGGATTTGATGAAACACATTAGAGATTTTGCCTCACAGTACGGCCCTATGTGACTTCCATTTGCGGCGTTGTTTCCAATGCAGGCACCAAAAGCCTGGGCCTCGGCGGTATTAAGATCGCCGGCGCGCCGGTGCGCCGCGTCGGGCTGTCCAAGTCGATCCGCCACGTCCCGGCGTAAACCGCGCTCAGGTCCATTTGCCGCCCCTCTCGAATGGATTCGTCGAGTGATGTCCCATCGTATTACCTGCGATCCTAGCCATACTATCGAGCGATTGTATTGTGCAATATTGGGATCTGTATACGCGGCTTCATGCGCACTCTACATAAACGAGAACCACTGATCGGGCGGGTACACCTTTTGCAGAACGGGCTTGAGGGCCTTGCACATGCCTGGCGGGCCGCACATAACGATCTTGACGCCCTCGCCTGGCGGCGGCAAATGCGTCTTGATGGCCTCCTCGGTGATGAAGCCCACGCCGCCGGTCCAGCCAGGCGGCGGCTAAAGGGCAATATACAAGCGCCGCGACGCAAGGGCGACGCGGGTTAGCGCGGCAGCTGGCGCACGATCCTAGCGCCTCGTTCGCACATACGTTGTTCAGGTAAAAGGCCACCTTTAGGTTGGGGTAGTCCTTGGCGCGCGTAATGAGCAGGTCCTTGAACAGCAGCTCAGACTCGTCCACCGCACCGTAGAGGAGCGTCAGCTCTGTCGAGCAGGCCTGCTCGTGATGCAGCGCCTGGCGCAGAATCTGCGCGACCGATGTGTACGTGCCAAGGCGCACACGACGGACTGCTATGTCATACCCATGCGTTATTTGTTCGAGCAGTCGGCCGCGGTAGTGGACTGTACCTGGAGGATAGCCGAGACGCCAGCGCCGCCAGCAACGAGGCCCATCTTTTTGTATAAGTGCGGGTCCAGGTTGGCTTCGCCCAGCGGGCCCGCAAAGTCGACGGTCTGGCCGGGCTGCAGGCCGGCCAGGTGGCGCGACATGTTGCCGTTGTCCTCGCACTTGACCAGCAGCTGGATGATGCCGTGGTCGGTGGTTCGGCTGATGGGCGAGTAGTACCGCACGACGTCCTGGCCGTCCAGGTGGGCGCGGATGGCGATGTACTGCCCGACGTGCAGGTTCACTACCTGCTTGGGCGACGGCAGGTCAAAGGTGAAAACGCGGGAGAAGCTGCCGACCTTGGTTTGCTGCCGCAGGCGCAGCGACAGGAACTCCTTGGGCTGCAGTGCTACGCCCGCAACCGTATCGCGACCGATGCACCATCAGAGGCACCGCGTGCACGTAGTTAGCGTGACGAGTTGCACATGTCAGTTAGGAGCACGGAACTGGACGCACCGGCTTGGCCCGTCAGGTGGCTGTACGCGCTCCAGCGGCCCGCGATGCGGCCAAACACCACGCATTCCAGCAGCGAGTTGCCTGGTGCAACAGTAGCGCATCTCGTCGGTGCGCTCGGCGAGACGTAAGTCCCCCCCGCGCGCATCACACAGCCGCGGTAGGTGGCGGCTCCTACCGCCCAGCCGGTTGGCGCCGTGCAGGCCGCCGGTGACTTCGCCCGCGCCAAAGAGGCCCTGCATGGGCTTGAGGAACTCGGTAGGGAAGGTCGGCAGCGGCACCTTGTGCTCGTGCGGCGTTTCTGTAAGGATCTGCGCCGACGCGTTGATGCGCGCGCCGCCCATGCAGTAGTGAATCGCCGGGGTGATAGTGCAGACATCTGCAAGCAGATCGATCGAGGGGAATCGATTGAACGGCGACAGGTAAGCGACTGATTCCTGTCGCCACACAGCACGCAGCACGGCCGGTTGGTGCAACGTACGGAAGGTCTCGTCAAGGCTGTAGTTTACGGGGAAGACCATCTTGCCAAAGGGATCGGCAGCCTCGCCCGACGCGGCTTTGATGTACGTCTCCAGCGTGCCCTTCACGGTCGCAAGGTCGGCCTTGAGCAGCTCAGCGAGCCCCGTCACGCCCTGTACCTCGCGGCCAAACTTCTTGATCCCTGGGATTCTCCGCTGACGAATACAAAGGCCGCGGATTGATGAGGCCGAATCGCGCCTCTTCCTGCAACAGCTGGTGCGCCCGCGTACGGAAGTAAAAGTCAAAGGTCGCCTGACCAAACTTGTGCGCGGCCGCCGCGTTTAAGACCATGTAGGCCACGGTCGGCGCAATCGGCTCCTCGGGCTTGCGGTTGCGGTTGCGCTCGTTCTGCGCAAATATGGCGTTGGAGAGGTAGTCGCGGCGACCCAGCTCGTTGGCGAACCGCTCGCCTTTCTCATTCAGCAGAATGCCGCTGCGCGGCACCCAAGGCGCACATCGTGTATCAAGTACCGGCA
>Ga0180215_1004643_pt1 | contig 12071 bp, 14 predicted proteins | sample eDN3rd37CBELigBY_FD_128871 | JGI IMG/M metagenome (GOLD analysis project Ga0180215, IMG submission 128871) | Enriched backyard soil microbial communities from Emeryville, California, USA - eDNA 3rd pass 37_C BE-Lig BY (version 2) (version 2) | ecosystem: Environmental > Terrestrial > Soil >...
CCAATCCGATCGGCACGCCTTCCACGATGCATTCTACAATGCCCCCGATCGAATCGCCCTCGGCTTTAATCTGATCGATATAATCGGTCATCTTCTGTTCCGTTTCTTTATCGACAACGCGAACGGAGGATTCTTCCGTCAGCCGGATGAGCTCGTCAATAGGCAATTGATGAGGCTGAGCCTCAATCTCTCCGATCCGAATCACTTGCCCCGCAACTTTAATGCCGAATTCGGCAAGAAATTGACGAGCTACCGCGCCGACAGCTACGCGTGCGGCAGTCTCCCGCGCGCTGGACCGCTCCAGCACATTGCGCAAATCCTTCAAATTATATTTCAAGCCCCCATTAAGATCGGCGTGGCCGGGACGCGGCCGATGGACACGGCGCCTCTCTTCATCGCTGCCCTCGATCGGCTCGACATTCATAATTTTTGTCCAGTGCTTCCAATCGTTGTTCTCAATGACGATCGCTATAGGCGCACCCGTCGTTTTGCCATGGCGCACACCGCCGACGATATTGGCCGTGTCCTTCTCGATCTGCATCCGGCGCCCTCGTCCATGGCCCTTCTGGCGGCGCTGCAGCTGGAAATTCAGCTCATCGAAATCGATTGACATATTGCTGGGAAGCCCTTCAATAATCGCCGTCAGCTGCGGACCGTGCGTTTCCCCCGCTGTCAAATAACGTAGACTCAACTATAGCTCCTCCTTCACAGCAAGCCTGCGTGCGCCTGCCGTTAACTGGCCGAAACATCTTTGCTAATTATAGTACAGCACTACTAGTTTGACAAGAAAGAAGGGACTCTGAAGGCGGCTTGGCAAGCCTGGTTCCGCTCCGTCTGTAATACGGGTAGCGCGAACCGCATCCCATAAAAAAGGCGATGCAGGAGCAGCTCCTGATCGCCTTGTTTTCCTATAAGCATGGCTTACGCTCAGCTGGTTATTGTCTGCTTGCCGCGTTGCTTAACAGCTTCGGCCAATTGCGGCTCATTCATCAGCCGTTTCATCTGGCTGCTATCGACGCCGATAATTTGCGCGCACTCTTGAATCGATATAAATCCGCGGCGATAAGCGGCAATAACCTTCCGTTTATCCATATCGAGCTTCATCCTCCTCAATCAAATCAGTACTATAATGTAGTATAGGAGAACAAAGAATATGGTATACATGCCTTTTACACTTTACGGTAGAAAAAGGTGTCTGCCGTTTCGAAGCTGTATTGCGACGGCGTAAAGATTTGCTCTGTGCTTCCGACGAACAGCAGTCCGCCCGGCTTAAGCGCCTTAGAAAATTTTTGATACAATAAGTGCTTCGCTTCCTCGGTAAAATAAATCATAACATTACGGCATACGATAAGGTCGAAGCCGGAATCGAACGGGTCATGGAGCAAATTTTGCTGCTTGAACTTAATATGCCGCTTTAATGCATCGGACACCGCATAAGCGCCGTTCACGCCAGTAAAGTACTTGGCTCTGCTGGCCGCCGGCACATCCCGCAGGGAGCGCTCGAGGTACATGCCCTCTTTCGCCTTTTGCAGCACATTGCTGTCCAGGTCGGTCGCCAGCAGCGTCGTTCGGCTAAGAGCGCCCATTTCGTCCAAAATCATGGCGATCGTGTACGGCTCTTCCCCTGTCGAGCATGCCGCGCTCCATACTTTCGGCTTCTCATTAGCTTTCAGAATACCCGGCAAAAACTGCTTCTGAAGAACTTCCCAGCGGGTCGGGTTGCGCCAAAACTCGGATACATTAATCGTCATCCGATCCAAAAACTCATAAAACAAGGTTTTATCCCTCTCGATCGCATTCCAGTACGCCTCGAACGTCGCAAAGCCGTGCTTCAGCCTGAGCGTCGTCAGCCTCCGCTTCATTTGGGCTTCTTTGTACTGCGACAAATCGATATCCGTCTTGCTCCTTATCCTTGCCTTAAACTGTTCAAAATCAGCATCCTCGAGCATCTTGTCCTCCCGCGTTAACGGCGCGTCAAGCTATACCCACCGTTGTATCGTATGTTCATATGCAATTAATTCGGATGGCGCAAAGAAGTTCGCAATTTCACGCTCGGCATTTTCCGGAGAGTCCGAGCCGTGAATCAAATTGAAATTGGTATGTACTGCAAAATCGGAACGAATCGTGCCTGGCGCAGCCTGCAGCGCATCCGTTTTGCCAATCAGCGCGCGAGTCAGCGCAATAACGTTATCTCCTTGCCACACCATCGCAAAGACCGGGCCCGACGTTACAAAATCGAGCAGCGGCGGATAAAATGGCTTCCCTTCATGCTCCTCATAATGGCGCTCGGCAAGCTCGCGGCTCATTTGCATAAATTTAGCGGCAACGAGCTGCAGCCCTTTTTTCTCAAATCTCGCTACGATCTCTCCAATCAGTCCGCGCTGGACGCCATCAGGCTTGATCATGAGAAATGTTCTTTCCATCGTCTTCATCCCTTCTTTTCCTGCAAAACTAATAACTTCGCTTATTCACAAAATGCGCGATATCGATCAAGTTTTTCTTCGCCTCAATATTCGGCAGCTGCTCCAGAGCAGCTAGCGCTTTATTAATATAGCGGTTGGCAAGCCGTTCTGCAAGCTCGCCGCCACTGCTGCTTCTTATAAGGCTGATCGCATTTCGCGTATCGGTATGAGCGCCAAAGTCGCGGATATTAGCCAGCTCGTTCAGCAATTCATGGCGAATACGGTCATCCCGCAAGGCCAATATAACCGGCAAAGTAATATTTCCTTGGCGAATATCCGATCCAGGAGGCTTGCCGATTTGCTTCTCTGTGCCGTATAAATCAAGCAAATCGTCACGGATTTGGAAGGCCATCCCCACATTGTACCCAAACCGGTATAAGCGGAGCGAGGTTTCCTTGTCGCAATCCGCAGCTACAGCGCCGAGCTGGCAGCTGATGGCGATAAGCAAGGCCGTCTTTCTTCTAATACGCAGCAAATAGTTGCGGATGGACTGTTCCGTATTGAAGAAATCGTGAATTTGCTCCATCTCGCCGATGCACATCTGAACGAGCGCCTTGGACAAAATTTGATGAATAGCGGGGTTCGGAAGAGCGGTAACGACCGTCAGAGCCTTGCCATGGATATAATCTCCCGTATACATTGCGATCAAATTATCCCATTTGGATTTGACCGTCAGCTGTCCGCGCCTCGTTTCTGCGTCATCGATAACATCGTCATGAACGAGCGAAGCCATATGTATGAGCTCTAAAGGCACGGCGATTTGCTTCATCACATCCAGGCGATAATCGCCAAACTTGCCGGCCAGCAATACGAATACAGGACGTATCCGCTTGCCGCCGGCTTTCAATAGATGCGTGGAAGCCTCGCTGAGAAGCACGTGATCACTCGTTACCGTACGTTCCAGCTCTTGCTCGATCTGATTCAAATCGCCTTTCAATTTCGCGTACAAATCTAAAAGTTTCATTCTTTCACCTATTTGGCAGATTGGACTTCAAAAAAAGCTAATTGTACATCATGCTCAATCAGCCCAAGCTGCTTGGCATATTTGAAATAGAGCGCTAACCCGCTTTGCAGCCTCTCGTCAAAACCGTATTGCAAGGAGGTGAAATAATGCTGCCAATACGAAGCATTTCCTCCCAGCTCCTTGCACGCTTTCTCAATAAGCGGCGATAAATGGTTACAGTTGCGCCGCCTGGAATCAAGCAGCGCCTGATGAACGGCTTCGATCGCGCGCGGCTCTCTTTCAGCCGAATCGCGCCTAGCCGCTACGACAGCATACGTCATGCCGTGACCGGTCCAAGCGTTCCACAAGCCGCCCAAATCTATGGCATGTAGGCCGTGATCTCCCCATGATGCATGAATAGCTGTATCTCCGATGAGCAGCGCTCCGTCTGCATCTTGCAGCATATGATCCAGCGAAGGCTCCGCCATCACATATTCAGGATTGCAGTCATAGTACATGTACATAATAATTTTTAGCAAATTTACTGACGTTGCCGAGGTCGTCGTTACGGCGATCCGCTCAGGGCGCTTCCGTGATACCGGCTCTTTAAGAAACAAAAAAATCGAATTTACATTGCCTACCGAGCCTACCGAAAGCTCGGGCAGCAGCAAATACTGGCCGCAGTGCTGACCGTACGAGAAAGAAGAAATCGCTGATACATCCAGCTCGCCGGCACTGAGCATGCGGTTTAATTCGGCCGGTACACGGGAATGAACCTCATTGGGCGGAAGATCGGCATGGCGATCGAACTGATAAAAGATCGGCCATGCATTCGCGTAATCAATCGAACCGATGGCGATCGGGCGGCTAAAGCCCATTCTGCTCATCTCCCCATCTGTTATACAAATTATGTTCAACTTCGATGCAATCAAGAACTTTGCCGACTAGAAAATGAATCATATCGTCTATTGATTGCGGCTTATTGTAAAAGGCCGGCATGGCCGGCACGATGCGGACCCCTAATCGGGCCAGCGTAAGCATGTTCTCTAAATGTATGGCGTGCAGCGGCGTTTCTCTCGGCACGATAACGAGGCTTCGCCCTTCCTTGAGCATGACATCTGCGGCGCGAGTCATCAGATCGTCGGATATGCCGTGCGCAATCGATGACAATGTTCCCATCGAGCATGGCATGATAAGCATGCCTTTCACCCGATATGAGCCGCTGGCAATGCTTGCCCCGATATCGCCATTTGGATGATAGACGAGCCTTTTCTCCGCGAGCGCAGCGCCGAATTGTTTCTCCAGCGACTGGGCTCTATGGCTTGTCTCCCAGCCAAGCTCCTCCTTCAAAACCCGCCAGCCCGCTTCTGTTATAACAAGATGGACGATATACTGGCTATTTAAGAGCGCCTCGATAAGCCGGATGCCGTAAATCGACCCGCTAGCGCCCGTAATCCCAACGACATAGCGTCCCTTTGTCCCGTCTGCTTGAGGATAAGCACCATTCATTGCTGTTACCATTTATGCAGCACCGCTAAGTCAGCAACAGCGAACAGGAACAGCACAACGCTCAACGTGCCGTTCATGCCAAAGAATGCGGTTTGCACGCGGGACAAATCATGTGGGCGAACAAGAAAATGCTGATAAAACAACAGGACAACCGAAACGACCGTTCCGATCAAATAAGCCCAGCTTAAGTTCGTCATCACAAGCAGCATTAAAAAGCCAATTGCCGTAATGATATGAAGCGAGCGCGCAATCCACAGCGCGCCGGCTATGCCGAAGCGTGCCGGAATCGAGTGCAGCCCTTCTTTACGGTCATACTCAAAATCCTGCGTTGCGTAAATAATGTCAAAGCCGGCAATCCACAGCGCCACCGTTATATAGAGCACCCAAGCCGCAGGCTCGAATTGCCCGGTAATCGCTACCCAGCCGCCAAGCGGAGAAAGCCCGATGGTGAGACCGAGAAAAATATGGCACAGCCAAGTAAAGCGTTTCGTATATGAATATAAGACGAGCATAATAACAGCTATCGGCATCAGCTTAAGCGTAATAGGCTGCAATTTCATGCAGGCGATAAACAGCAATGCGAATGAAACGATAATAAAAAGAATGACTTCAGCGGATTTCAGCAAGCCTGCCGGCAGCGCGCGTGCGGCGGTCCGGGGATTGCGAAGGTCAATCGCCTTGTCGATCAGCCGGTTAAGCGCCATCGCCGCGCTGCGCGCGCCGAACATTGCAAGCGTAATCCAGCCGATTTCAGCCCATGACGGAAAACGTTTCTCGACCATTACCGCCCCTAATATCGCGCCTAAAAAAGCGAAAGGCAGGGCGAATATCGTATGCTCAAATTTGATCATTTCCAGTATGATTTTCAGTTTGCGAATCATCGAGCGTTTCTCTCCTTTATGCCCGTGTGAAGAGCTGCGATACCGCCCGTAAGCGCGTAGTTCTCCACCTTTTCTAAACCGGCCTCCCGGAACAGTTGTACGAGCCCTTTGGCGTCAGGAAACACTTTTAGCGAATCAGGAAGCCATTTGTATTCTGCGAATCTTTTGGCGACCAGCTTTCCCAGCATCGGCAGGACGCGTTCAAAATAAAAATAATAAATGCCTTTAAACGGCTGCCATGTCGGCTTCGACAGTTCCAGGCAGACGACTTTGCCGCCCGGCTTGACGACACGCTGCATCTCCTTCAGCACTTGAAGAAAATCAGGAACATTGCGCAGGCCGAATCCGATCGTAACATAATCAAATGTATTATCCGCGAATGGCAGTTCCATCGCATTGCCCTGTACGAGCTCAATTTGCTTCTGAAGGCCGAGCTTCTCCAATTTTACGCTTCCGATATCGAGCATATTCTGACTGAAGTCCAGACCGACGATTCGGCCTGTCCCGCTCGCTTGCGCAAGCGCGATCGTCCAATCGCATGTGCCGCAGCAAATATCCAAGGCAGTCTGCCCCTGCCCGACATTCATCTTCTTCATCGTAAATTTACGCCATGCCTTATGGCGGCGAAAGCTGAGCAAATCGTTCATCAAATCGTATTTTGGCGCGATGCTTTCAAAAACAGCATGCACATGGCTTTTCGTATTCGTTTCCAATTCAGCATTACCTCGTCTCGTTAAAGGCTTTTGCGGCGCCGGTATTCTCGAGGCCCGCAATTGCATTGTCAATCGCACTGTCAATATCGGCAAGCGCATCGCCTAAGCCGAGTTCAGCGGCGGCAGCGCGTAAAGCGTCCGCTCCTTGCCGAAGCTTAATGAGCAATACGGAACGGACATTGTATTTATCCAGCAATTCCTCGCTCCAGGCTTGCGCAGCATCCGATTGAAGCTGCTGCTTCTCCGGCTCGGAGCAAGAGCCCATCACGTGCCAATAAGCCCAGCTATGTTCAAAAGATGCGGCCTCGCTAGCGCGGCTGGCTTCTTCCATCAGAAGCTCGCAATAGGTAACTCGCGCTAAAATACTCGGCCACTGCTCCGCAATTGCTCCTTGCAGCAGCGGACCGTACTGCTGAAACAGCTCGCTTCGTATGGCTAGCATTTTGTCCAAATAATCTTCAGCCTTCAGCCTCCACTGCTTCATTTGCAAGTAAAGATCGATCTTTAACTGATTAACTTCGCATACGCCGCGGCTAAGCTCCGTTATTCTGTCAATTTGCCCCTCTTCCGCAAGCAGCTGATAAAATCTCGCGCTGAAATAATCACCTGTCAATACCCGAATTTGCCGAGTGCGCATTTCCTGCTCTGTGCGCTTCGAGAGCTTGGTGTCGATCCGGTCATGCGTGTCCATCCCAAGCTGCACTAACGCGGTCGCCAGCGCGTAAAGCTCGCTTCGGCTGCTGCGGTTCGAATGGCTCTGAAGCGCTTCATAGAGGAGCCGAAGCCGAAAATGCGACAGCTCCGGGAGCTTCGTATGCGCTTGGATCATAGGATAATCCATATATTTTTGGGCTAGCTGTGGTATACGATAATGTTTCATGCGGTAAGCCTCCGAACAGAGAAGCGGCGATCGCTGCTCAATAATCTAAACTATTATAGCACAACTTTTTTAATCGGAACACGATTGACGCCCGCTGCGCTTTTTTTATATAGCAGCGCAGCATCAGCGGCGCTCTCTCGAAGCCGCCTTAACGCTGCTTCATCGGGCTTACGCTGTAGCTGGACGACGGCCCGAAGCGCTCCTCCCAGGCGGCAGTAAAGCTTAAGCGGAGCCTGCCGCGCCACCGTTCGTCATGAACGGGATCGCTGTCCTTCAGCTCTTCAAAATCTTCATAGAGCCAGCCGTCCGTTTTGCGCACATCGACGGCCAGCAGCAGCGTTCCTTTTTGCGGTTCGTCCTCCACGAAGCGAATAAGCACCCGCTTGACGTTTTCAAGCTGGAGAAAGCTTGCTCTCAGCAGCTTCTCGACATCCTCGAACCAGTCGGGAGGCCGGTCATTCTCCCCGTCAACGCTAAACGTAACGGTTAGAATAGAGCCGTTCCATTTGACCGAACGCAGCGGTTCATGTAAAGAAATGCCTACAAACACGTCGACCAGGTTGCTGCTTGTCATGCGCGCGATTGGCGCAGCCCGATATACGGCAACCTCCCTATATTCGCCGTTCCGGTTGTCCGCCAGCCGCGGCAGCCAGGTGAACAGCAAGGTTAAAGCAAGCACGCCCGCGCATGCGGCTGCTATCATTTTGGCGTATCGCATCCCACACCTCCACCGAATACTGGAGCTCACTTACAAGTGTTGTCAGCCCTATTAAGGCTCATACACCATTGTACGAGCCGCGGTGCAGGTTTATTCGGCAAATGCTAGCCCTCGCAAAATAGCGCAGACCGGCAGTGGGAGCTTCCTTGTCTTTTTATGCGACAAAAAAAGCAGGCAGCGCCTGCTTTTATACTTTTGCTACTGGTCGGTTTCAATCGTGCCGTATTTTGTCATTACGACCGCTTTGCCCCGAATTTTAACGGCAGAGGTATGGTCGGTAAATTGGCAAATCATTACTTCGTTTTTATCGAGCTTCTCCGTATGATGAAATCTCGTATCCTGTCCTCGCGTCAAACCAATGACCTGTACGCCTTGATCCTTTGCTTTGATGACAATGTAATCTTGAGTAGGCTCCATCCGCGATCCCTCCACATCTATTAAAGCTGGCTGTCCATCAGAATTATAGTGGAATAAGCCGTAATGTGCAACAGCCAAACCGATTTCCCGGCAAAAAGAAAAGGCTCGAGCGCCTGCGCGCTCGAGCCTGCAGCGATACCATATTCTTAATTGGATACAAGGTCCTTAAGAGATTTGCCCGGTTTGAACGCAGGCATCTTGCTTGCTGCGATATCGATCTCTTCGCCGGTTTGCGGGTTACGGCCTTTACGGGCTTGACGCTCGCGAACCTCGAAGTTTCCGAAGCCAACCAATTGCACCTTGTCGCCATTTTGCAGCGCATCAGAAATAGCATCGAATACCGCGTCAACCGCTTTCGTTGCATCCTTCTTGGATAGATCAGTCAATTCTGCTACTTTAGCAATCAAATCAGTTTTGTTCATTGTTTCACCTCCTTAAAAGTTGTGCGAAAAGCGTTAACATGGTTTAACGCAAGCTAAACATGCTGTATGAGCGTCTTATCCCTCTTATTAACCGAAATTTGCAAAAATATACCTTTTAGACCGAACAAACCTATAGTAATACAGCCAAATAGCAATTTCAAGTCTATTCCTCATTTCCATGCCGCAAACCTGAAAAGGACTTCTGGCCAATGGCTGGCAGAAGTCCTTGCATGCAAGAGGGAAGCGGCTTTTACGTATATGCGTTTAAAGGATGATGGCGATCAAGCCGCCTGAGCCCTCATTTATAATACGGCCAAGCGTTTCTTGCAGCTTATAGCGCGCGTTGTCAGGCATCATCGCGATTTTTCCTTGAATGCCCTCACGGACGATCGAATGGAGTGAGCGTCCAAAAATATCAGATTCCCAAATTTTAATAGGGTCATTCTCGAAGTCTTGCATCAAATACCGGACAAGCTCCTCGCTCTGCTTTTCAGTGCCGATAATCGGAGCGAATTCCGACTCGACATCGACGCGGATCATATGGATAGACGGGGCCGTCGCTTTCAAACGGACGCCGAAGCGAGAGCCTTGGCGTATAAGTTCCGGCTCGTCAAGCGCCATTTCCGCCAATGAAGGAGCGGCGATGCCGTAGCCTGTCGTCTTGACCATTTCGAGCGCCTCGGCGAAGCGGTCGTATTCGCGCTTTGCGTGCGCAAAATCCTGCATGAGCTGAAGCAGATGGTCCTTGCCGCGGATTTCAACGCCAACGACCTCCATCAAGATGCGGTCATACAGTTCGTCAGGGGCGTACAAATCGATTTCCGCCACGCCCTGCCCCATATTCATGCCGCTGAGCCCGGCTCTGGCGATAAAATCGTATTCCATAAACTGGGTAACGACACGATCGACGTCTCTCAGGCGGCGTATATCTTTAACTGTATCGCGAACGGAGCTTTCATAGTTGCTGCGCAGCCAGTGGTTGTCATTCAGCACCATAACCCAGCTCGGGAGATTAACATTTACTTCATGAACCGGGAACTCGTAGAGCACCTCGCGGAGGACGGACATGACTTCTTCCTCGCCCATTGAAGCGACGCTCATCGTCATAACCGGAATATCGTATTTCGTTTGAAGCTCGCTGCGCAATTGGAGAGCTTCCTCGCCGCGCGGCTTTGTCGAGTTAATGATGAGCACAAACGGCTTGCCGACTTCCTTCAGCTCCTCGACTACTCTCTCCTCTGCAAGCACATATGAGCTACGCGGAATTTCCGCGATTGTCCCGTCTGTCGTAATCACGACGCCTAATGTGGAGTGCTCCTGTATGACCTTGCGCGTACCGATCTCAGCAGCCTCTTGGAAAGGAATCGGCTCATCGAACCATGGCGTCGTAATCATGCGAGGCCCGTTCTCATCCTCATAGCCCTTCGCGCCTTCAACCGCATAGCCTACGCAGTCAACCAGCCTCACGTTCACATTAAGTCCTTCAGTAACTTTGAGCTGCACTGCCTGATTCGGTACGAATTTCGGCTCCGTTGTCATAATCGTTTTGCCTGCGGCGCTTTGAGGAAGTTCATCCACGGCTCTGACACGGTCTGATTCGTTTGCGATGTTCGGCAGAACGACCGTCTCCATAAACCGTTTTATAAACGTTGATTTGCCCGTACGGACCGCCCCTACTACACCGAGGTAAATATCCCCGCCAGTACGTTCGGCAATGTCCTTGAAAATGTCCACTTTCTCCACTGAATATCCCCTCCCAATTGATTTTCCGGTTCGCCGCCATCCACCGGACAAGAGGGCAGGCCAGCGACGCAACTCGTACATACTTTTTGGACTAGTAATAGCTTATGTTAGTACTCTCCGAATATGACGATTTCATATGCGAAATCTTTTACTTCTCGGATCGCCTGCATCCCTTCCAAGATTGAGTTATATGAGCTGAAACGGAATATTATGACGCAAAACAAAAAAACGCCAATCCCTATTCAGCCTAGCGGCCTCCTAGCGATCAGCGCTTCCCCTATCGCACTCCCTATTTAATTGACAGCGCGAGGCTCCCCGTCGATCAAATGATAGACAGGCGCTTTGACCGGCACGAAATCGGATGCCGCGACGAGCAGCTCGCGCAGATCGAGCCCCTGCTCCAGCCCTTCGGTGCCGTCCTTTTGCAGCAGCTGCATAATATCGATGCCATAGTCGGTATATACGGTCCCGTTATTGTCGATGACAGCCTGCAGCGTCTGTCTTGAGAATTGGCTTACCAATTCCGGCTCCTTCTTGCTCAACGCCTTGTAGTCGATCAAGTAGAAGCCCTCATACATTTCTTCGCCCATCGGCAGCTTGCCGTTCGTCTGGACATATGTTCTTACCCAGCTTTGAATATCGTTAATTTTTTGGTAGGTTACAATATCCATCAACTTCACCTGGCGCGTGTTCTCTTCATCGATGATAAGAAAATAATAATTGCCGCCGTTCTCAAATGCGGCAGTCGGTATGCTGCTTATATAGCCTTCGCGCTGTAGCTTCGCAAAATCGATAAAAAACTTTTCGTAAACCGGCGTACTCGATTCTGCATTTTTGATCGGCAGCACAGACTTGTCCGCAAAATATTGTTCAATCGCCCCTTGAACGTTACGAACCGCTTCCTTTGTCGATACTTGATTTTGCGCCTTCCGCTCTTGCGGATACAGGCAACCGCTAACCAGACTGGCTGCGAGAAGCAGCGCAGCGAGCAACGCTGCTTGCCGCGCCCAGCGAAAATCATAAATCCGTCGAGTTGTCATCGATTCGATCCCCCATTACCATAGTTCATTCTCTTCCTCCGCCTGTCGCGCCAGCAGCCGCTCGACTGCGGACCGAAGCGGATCTGAAGGCACCTCGGCATGAACGGTTCCCGCTGTCCTCGCTTGGCAAGAGAGCCTGATGCCCTCCTGCTCCAAGCCTGCGAGCTTCCGGCGCTCATTATCGCTCATCGGCATCAACTCGCTGCCCGGCCTTATCGTCACCTTGCACATAAAGCAAGCCGCTTTGCCGCCGCACCGAGTGCGGATTTGCACATTCGCGCGCCGAGCCGCCTCCAGCAGTGTCGTGCCTCTGCGCACCTTCACAGAACGTCCGGATGGCCAG
>Ga0180215_1004644_pt1 | contig 12069 bp, 8 predicted proteins | sample eDN3rd37CBELigBY_FD_128871 | JGI IMG/M metagenome (GOLD analysis project Ga0180215, IMG submission 128871) | Enriched backyard soil microbial communities from Emeryville, California, USA - eDNA 3rd pass 37_C BE-Lig BY (version 2) (version 2) | ecosystem: Environmental > Terrestrial > Soil >...
GGGTCGACCTGGACTGCGTAGGCGTCAATGCCGCCGGCCAGGTGGGTGGCCTTGCTGAAACCGCGCTGCCGCAGAAAATCGAGTGCCATGGCAGAACGGGAGCCGTGGTGGCAGTAGACGATCAGCGGGCGGTCACGGTCAAGGCGCTCGAGGGCACGGTCGAGGGTGCCGAGGGGAATCAGCTGTGACCCCTCGATGCTCACGATGGCAGCTTCCCAGGGCTCCCGTACGTCTACCACCTGCGTGGTTCCCACCTGCGTACGGGCGTAGAACTGTTGCGGGCTGACGGCATCCGGAACCTCCTCTTCAGCGGCGTCTCCGGACCGGATGCCGCAGAAGGCCTCGTAATCGATCAGCTGGGTGATGGGCGCCACCTCTGGGGAACGCTCGTACTCTACGTCGCGGAAGCTGCCCTCAAGAGCGTCATAGACAGTGACCCTCCCGATGAGGGGCGTGCCGACCCCCGTGATCACCTTGATCGCCTCAGAGACCATGATCGAGCCGATCACGGCGCATACGGACGGAAGCACACCGCCGTCAGCACAGCTGACCACCGTCGTCGGGTCGGGCGGCGCGGGGAACAGGTCGCGATAGGTTGGCCCGTGCGCCTCCCATGCCACCCCCGCCTGTCCGGAGAACCGCAGGATGGCGCCCCACACGAGTGGCTTGCCGGCGAGTGCAGCGGCGTCGTTCACCAGGTAACGCGTAACGAAGTTGTCGCTGCCGTCAAGCACCAGGTCGTAGTCGGCCAGAACCTGCATGACGTTGCTCGAGTCCAGGTGCACGTCGTGAAGAACGACCGTGCACTGCGGATTGTTCGCGGCGACGGCGGCCTCAAGCGATAACGTCTTCGCCGATCCGAGATCGGCCACGCCGTGAGCGACCTGGCGGTGCAGGTTCGAGAGCTCGACGACATCCGTGTCGACGATGCCGATCGTGCCAACGCCGGCAGAAGCCAGGTACGGCACGGTTGCACTGCCCAGACCGCCCGCCCCCACCACGAGCACGCGGGCATTCAACAGGCGCCGTTGCGCGACCTCATCGAAACCGGGAAGCGCCAACTGACGGCTGAAGCGTGCGGCCTGGTCACCGCTCAACGGGGCCGACGGTTCAACCAGTGGTTGCGGCACGGGGCCTCCTCTCACAACTGTCGCTGAATCGAATCTACCTGCCCCGTCGAAACACGCCGTCGTCGATGGGCATAATCTGGAAAGAGCATCTCTGTGAAAGTGAGACCGGCATGGCGACCACAAGTCGTACCAAGAAAAAGCCTGCGCCCCGGGGCAAGAACGCCCAGGAATTGCGCAGCTACTACGAGCGGATGTCACTCGTGCGCGCCTTCGAACTGCGCGCGAATGAGATGTACGCGCGGGCGAAGATCGGCGGATACTGCCACCTGAACCTGGGCGAGGAGGCGACAGTGGTCGGCCTCATGGCCGCACTCGAAGAGCGCGACTACCTCTTCACGACCTACCGTGACCACGGCTACGCGCTGATGCGCGGCATGGAGCCCGGCGCCGTCATGGCCGAACTCTTCGGCAAGGAGACCGGGGTCGTGGGCGGCTGGGGTGGCTCGATGCACATGTTCGACTACGACAAGCGGATGCTCGGCGGCTACGGCATCGTGGGCGGCCAGATTCCCCCGGCCACGGGAGCTGCGCTCGCCATCGCTTACCGCAGCGAAGCGGGCCCCGACTCCGAAGCGGTCATGTGCCTGCTGGGAGACGGAACCACGAATATCGGTGCGTTCCACGAGTCGCTCAACCTAGCAGGGCTGTGGAACCTGCCCATCGTCTACGTCATCATCAACAACCGGCTCGGTATGGGCACGACCGTGGAGGGCGCATCAGCAGAGCCCGACCTGTACAAGCGCGGGAGCGCATACCGGATCGAAGGCACCCGGGTTGAAGAAGACGATCCCGTTGCGGTGCGCGACGCCGCCAGGGCGGCGTTGAAGACCGCGCGGGAGAAGCGGCGTCCCGTGCTGCTCGAGGTGATGAGCTACCGGCTGAAAGGTCACTCGGTCGTAGACCCCGCACGATATCGCTCGAAGGAAGACACCGACGAGGCGAAGAGCAAAGACCCGGTGCCCGCATTCCGAGCCAGGCTGATCTCTGACGGGATCCTGACCGCCGAGGAGGCAGACACGATCGACCAGCAATCCGACGACATCGTGACGGCCGCAGTCGCCTTCGCAGACGAGAGCCCAGACCCGTCGGTCGACACCCTCTTCGACAAGGGCTACGCGAGCAAGGTTCCCAACATGCCCAGACGGCTCCCCGTCGAGCCGGTGGTGGTGGCCTCGTGAGCGCAGCGACACCAGACCAGTCAGCCGAGGCATCCGGAAGCCGCGTCATCACCTACCGTCAGGCACTCAACGAGACCCTGAGGGCAGAGCTTGAGCGCGACGAGAACGTGTTCCTCATCGGTGAGGAGATCGGGGTCTTCGAGGGGTCGTACAAGATCACAGCAGGGCTGCTGCAGGACTTCGGCCCGAAGCGCGTCGTAGACACACCCATCGCCGAGGAAGGCTTCGTGGGTGCTGCCGTCGGCGCCGCCATGCTCGGGCTCCGTCCGGTCGTCGAGATCATGACGCTCAACTTCAGCCTCGTGGCGATCGACCAGATCGTGAACCACGCGGCCAAGATCCACGCCATGTTCGGTGGCGAAGTGAAGGTGCCCATGGTCATCCGGTTCCCGGGTGGGGGAGGCCAGCAACTGGCCGCTACCCACTCGCAGAACCTCGAGGTCTGGTACGCGCACATCCCGGGACTGAAAGTGCTCGCGCCGTCGACGCCCGCGGAGGCCAAGGCGATGCTCACGGCGGCGATCCGCGACGACGACCCGGTCATCTTCCTCGAGAACCTCGGGCTGTACAACGTCAAGGGCGAGGTTCCCGACGGGGAGCAAGTTGCCGAGATCGGAAAGGCCGCGGTCGTCAAAGAAGGCACCGACCTCACACTGGTCAGCTACTCGCGTGGCATGGTCACCGCGCTGCAGGTGGCAGACGAGTTCGAGCAGAAAGGCGTCTCCGTCGAAGTCGTAGACCTGCGCAGCCTGCGCCCGCTCGACCGCGACACCATCTGCGCATCCGTTCGCAAGACCAGCAGGGCAGTCATCTTCGAAGACGACATGCTCAGTTACGGCATCGGCGCAGAGATCGCCGCAACCATCGGTGAGGGAGCGTTCGACTGGCTCGACGCCCCCGTGCGCCGGGTGGCGGCTGCAGAGGTGCCCCTCCCGTACGCGAAACCACTCGAGCGGGCGGCCATGCCGTCAGCGGAAGACCTCAGCCGTGTCGTGCAGCAGACACTCGACGCGACACGGTTCACGAAGTAGCCGATCGAAGCGATAGGAGGCGACCATGTCAGAAGTGACCATGCCCAGGCTCTCCGACACCATGGAGGAGGGTGAGCTCGCCCGCTGGCTGAAGAACGTCGGAGACCCCGTAGCCAAAGGCGACGTGATCGCAGAGATCGAGACCGACAAGGCCACCATGGACCTCGAGGCCTTCGAAGACGGCGTGCTCGAAAAGCAGCTCGTCGAAGAGGGCACCATCGTGCCGATCGGTGAGGCCGTGGCCGTGATCGGCGACGGCAGCGGTGCTGGCGGTGGCGAGAAGCCGGCAGACGCGGAACCCGCCGAAAAGCAGCCGGCAGCCGAGGCGAAGGAAGAAGCTGAGCCGGCAGCCGGGGCAGATCCCTCCGCTGAGTCAGAGCCCTCCGCTGAGTCAGGGCCCTCCGCTGAGGAACCGTCCGGTGACGAGCAGCAGGGCGACGAGCAGACGGGCGACGAGCGCGACGACGCTGCAGCAGCATCCGCCGGTGACAAGCCGCGGATGTCTCCGGTCGCCCGCAAGCTGGCCAGAGACCACGACATCGACCTCGCGACCCTTAAAGGAACCGGGCCGAACGGCCGGATCATCCGCAAAGACATCGAAGCCGCCATCGAGGCCGGCGCAGCCGCCCCGGGAACGGCAGCGGCCGCACCCGCCGAACCGCGCGCGCAGGCCGAAGCAGCGGGAGGCGATCGCGACTCCGAGAAGGTGACGCTCAACCGCATCCGGAAGGTGACGGCCAAGCGCCTCACCGAGAGCCAGGCAGTGCCGCACTTCTTCCTGACCAGCGTGGTCGATATGGAGCGCCTGATCGCGCTGCGCGCCGAAGTGAACCAGGGGCTCGCAGACACCGGTGTCAAGATCAGCATCAACGACTTCATCGTCAAAGCCGTCGCACTCGCACTGCGCCAGCACCCAGACGCCAACGCCTCGTGGAACGAAGACTCCATCCTGCGGCACGGGCGGGTGAACATCGGAGTTGCCGTCGCCACAGAGGCCGGGCTGCTCGTACCCGTCGTCAAGGATGCCGACCGCAAGACCCTCAGCGACATCGCCGCCGAGATCGTCGAGCTCGCGGGAAAAGCCAGAGACGGCAAACTCGGCCTCGACGAGATGACCGGCGGCACGTTCTCGGTCAGCAACCTCGGCATGTTCGGCATCGACGAATTCACCGCCATGCTCAACCCGCCAGAAGCGGGCATCCTGGCGGTCGGAGCAGCCAGCCCCGTACCCGTGCTGCGGGACGGCCAACTGGTGGAGGTGCCGAAAATGAAGATCACCCTCACCGTCGACCACCGGGCCATGGACGGAGCCACCGGCGCAGCCTTCCTGCGCGACCTCACTGGCATCCTGGAACAGCCGCTGCGCATCGTCGTCTGAGTGCACCCCTGCGGGTTCGAGTGTTCTCGCGTACGTACCCCTGCGGGTTCGAGTGTTCTCGCGTAGCGAGAATGTATCGAGACCGCAGCCACTGTGCCTCTGCGGGTCGAGTGTTCTCGCGTAGCGAGAATGTATCGAGACCCCCGTGCCCAGACTTCTGTAGACTGGCAGGCGGCTCCTCGCGTGGCGCCATCCAGGCCAACTCCCCCAGGACGGAAACGTAGCAAGGGTAACCGGGCTCTGGCGGGTGCGCGAGGGGTCCTTTACATTTTCGGCGCAAGCTCGTTCGGCCTCCGCAGTGGGATCATGGGAGGCGTGAGGCAGCGCATCCGGAACGCCATTGAGACGCTTCCGCCCGGCTCGTTTGCCTTTGTGATGGCCACCGGCATCGTGTCGACCGCGTTCCAGGTGGTCGGCTGGGAAGCCGCATCGAGCATCCTGTTGGTGGTAGCGATCGCCGGACTTCTGCTGCTTGCAGTCGCCACCGTGTGGCGGGCCGCCCGGCACCCGCGGCGCATCCTCGCAGACGCGGCTGACCCCGCCAGGGCGTTCGGGCACTTCACGGTCGTCGCCGCGCTGAACGTGATCGGCGTGAGGCTGTACGACGCTGGCTCACCCGGCATCACCATCGCGTTCGCCGTTGCCAGTGTGCCCATCTGGCTGCTGCTCACCTACGGCGTGCCCGCGACCCTCATGCTTCGCTCCAGCGACAAGTCCATCGCGTCGGAGGTCAACGGCAGCTGGTTCCTGTGGGTGGTCGGCACGCAATCGCTGGCCACCGCGGCCGCGGTGCTCGCGCCGGGTTGGGGCACGCAGTTGCTCTCCGCCCTCGCCGTCGCGCTGTGGGGAATCGGCGCCATGCTCTACCTGATCCTGGCCACTCTCGTGACCCTGCGCCTGCTCACGGTGCGCAGCGAACCGCTCACCCTGGGTGCCTCGTACTGGATCTACATGGGGGCGACCGCCATCACAGTTCTGGCGGGCTCGCGCATCCTCGTGCTGCCACCCGACCTACCCATCCTGGCCGCAACGTCGGCCGTTGTCTCCGGGCTCACGTTCATACTCTGGGCGTTCGGGGTGTGGTGGGTGCCACTGCTGGTGATCTTCGGCATCTGGAGGCACGCCGTGCGCCGGGTGCCGCTCCGTTATGAGTCCGAGTTGTGGAGCATCGTCTTTCCGCTCGGTATGTACGCCGTGGCGAGCATTCACTATGGGTTGGAAGCCGGGCTTCCCCTGGTCGTGTGGATGGGGGAGGCGGGCGCCTGGATCGCGGGGTTCGCGTGGCTGGCGGTCGCCGCGAGCATGGTCGCCACGTTCGTCGCCTGGGTTCGCGGCGGCCATCACAATTCCACAAGAAGTGTTGTGCAATGACCCTTGTGGATTTACGCTGGAGGCATGGAACACTCCGTCTCCCTCACCAGCGCAAAGCAGATGCGCGCGCTGGCGCACCCGCTGCGGATGCGCATCCTCGGTGAACTGCGCATCAATGGTCCGCGAACCGTCGGCGCCCTCAGCGAGGTGTTCGACGAGGCCCCCGGCACGCTGAGCTACCACCTGGGCAAGCTGGCAGAGTTCAATTTCGTCGAGGAGGCTTCCGAACTCTCCACCGACCGGCGGGAACGCTGGTGGCGCGCGGTGCACGAGTTCACCAACATCACGACGAAGCCGGATGCCCCGGCAGACGAGCGCCTGGCCATCACCGTGATCAGGCATCAGGTGCTCGATACCTACTTCGCGGCGCTGCACCAGGCCGTCGACGCCGAGAGCGACCTGCCCAGCGAGTGGGCGAGCCCCTCGGGCTCCTCAGACGTGGCTGCCTACCTCACGGCGGAAGAGTTCGCTGAAGCCTCAGACGAACTGCTTGCGGTGCTGCAGAAGTGGCATCGCCGCAGCGACAAGAACCGGGACGGCGCAGAAGTGGTGCAGCTCATCGCCCACGCCGTACGAAAGCCATGACCGCGATCATTCAAGGCCGGATGCGCCTGCTTCCCATGGTGGCGCTGTTGACCGCCCACGGGCTCTCGCTCGCGGGCAACGCGATCACGCTCGTGGTGGTTCCCCTGTACGTGCTGCACGACACCGGTTCCGTGCTGGCCACGGGCGTCGCCGGCGTGTTCGCCACCGTCCCCATGATCGTCGGAGGCGCGCTCGGCGGCGTGGTGGTCGACCGGTTCGGGTTCCGCCGTGCGGCGATCGCCGCAGACCTCGCAAGCGGGGCAACCGTGCTGGCGATCCCGGCGCTCGCAGCGACCACCGGGCTACCGTTCTGGGCACTGCTCGCCCTGGTCTTTCTCAGCGGGCTGCTCGACACCCCGGGCAATACGGCAAAGGCTGCCCTTGTTCCCGACCTGGCAGAGGCGGGCAACATCACGTTGACGCGTGCGACGGGGGCCGCTGGGGCGATCTCGCGCAGCGCGATGATGGTGGGCGCATCCGTCGCTGCCGTCGCGGTGGTCTGGCTGGGGCCGCTGAACGCGCTCCTGCTCGACGCCGCCACCTTCGCCGTGTCGGCCGCGCTCATCTGGTGGGGAGTGCCCCGCACCACGACGGGAACCCCAGACGAGGCTGCGAGCGGAACCTTCTGGCGGGACTTCACCGACGGCATCCGGTATCTCGGGGCGACCCCGGTCATCCGCAACGTCGTACTCCTGGTGGTGATCACCAACTGCTTCGACGCGGCAGGGATGCTCGTGCTCAAGCCCGTGTACGCGAAAACCATCACCCCAGACGGTGAACTCTTCGGTGTGATGGTCGCCTGCTTCGCGTTTGGCGCGCTCGCGGGGTCCGGGCTGTTCAGCTGGTTCGGGCACAGGCTGCCCCGGCGCGCCACCCTGATCGTGTGCTTCGTGTTGTGCGGCCCGCCGCCGTACATCGCCATGGCGCTCGACGTGCCGGTGCCACTGCTGCTCGCCGTCTTCGTGTTCGCCGGACTGCTTGCGGGCTCGATCAACCCGCTGCTCGACACCGTGTTGTACGAGCAGCTGCCTCGCGCCATGCGCGCCCGCGTTCTCGGTGCGCTCACCACGGGCGTGACGGCCGGGATGCCTCTCGGTGCCTTCCTCGGCGGTGTCGCCGTTGACGCGTTCGGGCTCGTCGCCGTGCTGACGTTCATCGCCGTCGCCTACGGCATTGTGACGTTGTCGCCGCTCTTCGGCCGTTCCTGGAAAAGTCTCGACCGGGTGGCCGCGACGTAGGCTGGGGTCGTGGCGCGCAGCATCTACATCACCTCGGTTGAGGGGCACGCGGGAAAGTCGACGATCGCACTCGGTCTGCTCGACACCCTCAGCCACGCGGCGCAACGCATCGGAGTGTTCCGCCCGGTTGCACGCACGAGCGCCGAGCGCGACTACGTGCTTGAGCTGCTGCTCGACCATGACGGGGTCGACCTCGGCTACGACGAGAGCGTCGGGGTCAGCTACGAAGAGGTGCATGATGACCCGGATGCCGCGCTGAGCCGCATCGTCGAGAGGTTCAAGGCGGTAGAAGAGCGCTGCGATGTGGTGATCATCGTGGGTTCCGACTACACCGACGTCGGCAGCCCCACCGAACTGTCGTACAACGCGCGGGTGGCCGCGAACCTCGGCGCCCCCGTGCTGCTCGTGCTGGGCGGCCAGTCGCCGCAGGAGGGTGCGCGAAGTGCCGACGACCTCGCACAGGTATACGGTCTCGCACGCCAGGAACTCGACGCGGCGCACGCCCACCTGCTCGGGGTGATCGCCAATCGTTCAGACCCGGCCCGGCTCGGCGCAATCATCGACGAACTCAGTGCGGTTGTGGGGCCAGACACCCCCGTGTGGGCGATACCAGAAGACCCGTTCCTCATCGCCCCCAGCCTGGCCATGCTGCTGGATGCCGTCGACGGCACCCTGCTCAAGGGCGACCCGGAGCTGCTGCTGCGCGAGGCGCTCGGCGTCGTGATGGCCGGAATGTCGATGGAGAACGTGCTGACGCGACTCATCGAGGGTTCTGTGGTCGTGGTGGCCGGCGACCGCGCAGACGTGCTGCTCGCCCTGCTGATGGCCCACGCATCCGAGACGTTCCCGTCACTCGCCGGCATCATCCTGAACGGTGGCTTCCCCCTACTGCCGCAGATCGAACTGCTCATCGATGGCCTCGGGTCGTCGCTGCCCATCATCAGCACCGAACTCGGCACGTACGACACCGCGCGCATCATCACGAAGACGCGCGGTCGGCTGGCGGCCGACTCCCCGCGCAAGTTCGACACCGCGCTCGCGCTCTTCGAGCAGCACGTCGATGCGGCCCTGCTGCTTGAGCGCCTCGACGTCGCCCAGCCGACAGTGGTGACGCCGCTCATGTTCGAGTACGCGCTGCTCGATCGGGCGCGCAAGAACCAGAAGCACATCGTGCTGCCGGAGGGGAAAGACGATCGCATCCTGCGCGCCTCCAGCACCCTGCTGCGTCGAGGGGTCGCCCGCCTCACGATCCTGGGCGACGAGGCCGAGATCAGGGCGCGCGCGACAGAGCTGGGTCTCGACATCTCTGCCGCGAGCATCCTGAGCCCGCTCGACGAGACGCTGCGCGAGCGATTCGCCGCCGAATATGTGCGCCTTCGCTCGCACAAGGGCATGACCCTTGAGCTGGCGCGAGAAACCGTAACGGATGTGTCGTACTTCGGCACCATGATGGTGCACCTCGGGCTGGCAGACGGCATGGTCTCCGGCGCCATGCACACGACCGCGCACACCATCAGGCCCGGTTTCGAGATCATCAAGACGACCCCGGGGGTGTCGATCGTCTCGAGCGTCTTCCTCATGTGCCTGGAAGACCGAGTACTCGTCTACGGCGACTGCGCCGTCAACCCCGACCCGAACGCCGAGCAGCTCGCCGACATCGCGGTCTCGTCGGCCGAGACGGCTGCCCAGTTCGGCATCGACCAGCGCATCGCGATGCTCTCGTACTCGACCGGGGAGTCTGGCACCGGCGCAGACGTCGACAAGGTGCGGTCCGCGACAGACCTGGTGCGGCGGCGTCGGCCCGACCTGGCCGTCGACGGGCCCATCCAGTACGACGCCGCGGTGGATGTCGCGGTCGGCGCGTCGAAGCTGCCAGACTCCGAGGTCGCCGGGCGGGCGACGGTGTTCATCTTCCCCGACCTCAACACGGGCAACAACACGTACAAGGCGGTGCAGCGGAGTGCAGGGGCCGTCGCGATCGGGCCGGTGCTGCAGGGGCTGCGCAAGCCCATCAACGACCTCTCCCGCGGCGCACTCGTTCAGGACATCGTCAACACCGTCGCCATCACCGCCATCCAGGCTCAGGCGCTCGAGGCGACCTCGTGAAGGTATTCGTCGTCAACTCCGGCTCATCGTCCATCAAGTACCAGCTGGTCGACCTCGACACCGGCGAGTCTGTGGTGAGCGGGCTCATCGAGCGCATCGGCGAGCCGGATGGCGAGGCGGCAGACCACCACGATGGCATGCGTCAGGTGCTCGCTCACCTGGGAACCAGCCACGAGTTCGTCGCGGTGGGTCACCGGGTCGTTCACGGCGGGCCGCGCTTCACCGCCGCAACCCTCATCACCGACGAGGTGGAGCGCGAGATCGACGAACTGTCTGACCTCGCGCCGCTGCACAACCCCGCGAACGTGCTCGGCATCCGCGCGGCGCGCGCTGCCCTGCCCAACCTGCCGCATGTCGCCGTGTTCGATACCGCGTTCCATCAGACGCTGCCCCACGACGCATACACCTACGCCCTCGACACAGCCGTTGCCGAGAAGTACCAGGTGAGGCGCTACGGCTTCCACGGAACCTCGCACCAATACGTCTCAGAACAGGCCGCCGCCTTCCTGGGGCGCCCGCTCGAGTCGCTCAAGACGATCGTGCTCCACTTGGGCAATGGCGCATCTGTCACCGCCGTCGACGGTGGACGCTCGGTCGACACCTCGATGGGGCTCACACCGCTCGAGGGGCTCGTGATGGGCACGCGCTCCGGCGACATCGACCCGGGCATCATCTTCCATCTGGCGCGCGTCGCCGGCATGAGCATCGACGACCTAGACACCCTGCTCAACCGGCGCAGTGGCCTGCTCGGGCTCACCGGCAGTGGTGACATGCGCGACGTACAGGAGAAGGCCGCGCTGGGCGACGAAGCAGCAAGAGCTGCCCTCGCAATCTGGCGCCATCGCATCCGGCACTACATCGGTGCATACATCGCCACGCTCGGTGGGCTCGACGCCCTCGTCTTCACCGCTGGAATCGGAGAGAACAACGCCCTGCTGCGGCGTCGGGCGCTGGCTGGGCTCGAGTTCCTGGGAATCGAGGTCGACCACGACCGCAACGAGCTGCAGTCGAAGGCCGCGCGCCTCATCTCGCCAGACGGGGCATCCGTCGCCGTGCTGGTGATCCCCACCAACGAGGAGCTCGAGATCGCCCGCCAGACCGCGGCGCTCACGCTCCAGCAGCCCTGACCGTTCCGGTGCTTCTGGGGCTGCGGATGCGCCGAGCGGGAAGTCAGCGGCGCCGACTATCCTGAGGTGGTGGTTACCGCCCTGTATCGCCGCTACCGGCCAGAGACGTTCGCCGAGTTGATCGGCCAGACCCAGGTGACCGAGCCGCTCATGACGGCGCTGCGCACCAACCGGGTCAACCACGCCTACCTCTTCAGCGGCCCGCGGGGCTGCGGCAAGACCACCTCGGCGCGCATCCTCGCCCGCTGCCTCAACTGCGTGGAAGGGCCAACAGACTCGCCGTGCGGAACCTGCCCGAGCTGTGTCGAACTCAGTCGCGACGGTGGGGGGTCGCTCGACGTCGTCGAGATCGACGCCGCAAGCCACAATGGTGTCGACGATGCCCGCGACCTGCGCGAGCGCGCCGTGTTCGCTCCCGCCCGCGATCGGTACAAGATCTTCATCCTCGATGAGGCGCACATGGTCACCCCGCAGGGGTTCAATGCCCTGCTCAAGATCGTCGAAGAGCCGCCGGAGCACGTGAAGTTCATCTTCGCGACCACTGAGCCCGAGAAGGTGATCGGCACCATCCGGTCACGCACCCACCACTACCCGTTCCGGCTCGTGCCTCCCGCCCAGATGCTCGAGTACGTGCAGCAGCTCGCCGACAGCGAGAAGGTGCAGGTGGCTGCCGGCGTTCTGCCTCTCGTCGTGCGCGCGGGCGGTGGTTCGGTGCGCGACACGCTGTCGCTGCTCGACCAATTGATCGCCGGTTCAGACCCGACGGGTTCAGGAGCGGTGGAGGTGCAGTACGAGCGCGCGGTGGCTCTGCTCGGCTACACGCACGGCGCCCTCCTCGATGAGGTCATCGACTCGATCGCCGCTCACGACGCTGCTGGTGCGTTCTCGGCGGTCGATCGCGTCATCCAGACCGGGCAGGACCCAC
>Ga0180215_1004646_pt1 | contig 12067 bp, 13 predicted proteins | sample eDN3rd37CBELigBY_FD_128871 | JGI IMG/M metagenome (GOLD analysis project Ga0180215, IMG submission 128871) | Enriched backyard soil microbial communities from Emeryville, California, USA - eDNA 3rd pass 37_C BE-Lig BY (version 2) (version 2) | ecosystem: Environmental > Terrestrial > Soil >...
CTGAGAGCGGCGCGCGGCCCGGCTGACGCTGACACGACGGAGCGCGCTGGCTCCATGGCGCTTGCGGCGGTGAGCACGCGTGCACGGTCAACGTCTTGCACGAACTGGGCGACGTAGTCGTTTGCGGGGTCGGTGAGGATCTCTTCCGGTGTGCCGATCTGCACGATGCGACCGTCACGCATCACGGCGATGCGGTCGCCGAGGAACATGGCCTCATTGAGGTCGTGGGTGATGAAGACGATGGTCTTGCCGAGGTCGGCCTGCAGCTCGACGAGTTGCTCCTGCATCTCGCGGCGGATGAGGGGGTCGAGTGCGGAGAAAGCTTCGTCCATCAGCAGCACCTCGGTGTCTGCCGCGAGCGCCCTGGCAAGACCGACTCGTTGGCGCATGCCGCCGGAGAGCTCGGACGGAAGGCTGTCGGCCCAGCCGTCGAGCCCGACGAGACTGACGACCTTGCGGGCGCGCTCCAGGCGTTCCGCGCGCGAGATTCCCTTGATCTCAAGCCCGTATGCGACGTTGTCGATGACGGTGCGGTGAGGGAGCAGCGCGAAGTGCTGGAAGACCATCGACACGTCGGTGCGACGGATGTCACGCAGTTGTTTGCCCACCACGCCGGTCACGCGCTTGCCCGCGATCGTGACGGTTCCTGAGGTCGCGTCGAGCAGACCGTTGAGCATCCGGATGAGTGTCGACTTTCCTGAGCCCGACAGGCCCATGACAACGAAGATCTCGCCCTTCTTCACTTCGAAGGATGCGTCGATGACGGCCGCAGTGCCGAGCGACGCGACATCGTCTCGGGTCGCGCCTGCGGCCAGCCGCTTCACGGCCTCGTTGGGCCGGCGGCCGAACACTTTGTACAGATTCTCTGCCTTGACGGCAATCGTGTGAGTCACGTGATCTCCGGCACCCGCACGGCCACAACCGGATTCTCGGGTGGGCGGGCGCTCACTGTGACGGACGGGTGGGCTGTGATTGCACGGGGCGCCGTGGTCGGGCGCGTGCTGGGGCCATCGTCGGGATCGCCGCCATCAGAGCTTCACCGTACGCTCACGCGGTCTGTTACTAGGTGCAACCGCGTGGTCGCGTCCTGGGCTTGGAGGTCATAAGGACCGCCAACCACCGTAACAGGAGCCCCGCTCCAAAGCCGGGGCTGGGAGTGTGCTGAGAACTGGTGACGCCCGCCGATCGCTGTCATCACAGGCATCCAGTCGTTGCCGTTTCGTTATCTGACCCCGTGTCGGAGCACGTGGCTACCCTTGAGTCATGTGCGGTCGTTACGCCCTTGACCAGGGCACTGATGAACTCATCCGCGAGTACGTCGCGGCGGGTGGCGACTACCGCGACTGGCGCCCGGACTGGAACGTCTCGCCGACAGACACGGTGCCCATCATCCGCTCTCACGAGGGCAGGCGTGAGCTCACCGGTGCACGGTGGGGTGCGGTCTCACCCAGCTCGCCGACCTTCGGCGGCGGCAAGCCCATCATCAACGCCCGGATCGAGACGGTGGCGACCAACGGGCTGTTCCGCCAGGGTTTCCTCTCCCACCGCTGCATCGTGCCGGCCCTCGGCTACTACGAGTGGCAGCTCGTTGACGGCGGCAAGCAGCCCTACTTCATCAGTGAACCGGATGCCCACCTCGCCATGGCGGGGATCATCCGTCCCTGGCGTGACCGCACCAAAGCCGATGACGACCCAGACCGGTGGCGGCTGTCGATGGCGATCATCACCATGGACGCCCACGTCGCACCCGGTGAGGTGCACGATCGGATGCCCGCCTTCCTCACCCCAGACAGCTACGACGACTGGCTGGGCGACCACCTCAGCGGGGAAGACCTGCTCAGGCTGATCGACCGCACCTCGCACGAGGTCGCCGGCGACCTCGGCTATCACCCGGTCTCGCGCGCCGTGAACAGCGTGAAGAACCGCGGGCCAGAGCTGGTGGAGCCGTTGGCGAGCACCGAATGAGCCCGACGACGCTCACTCGGGTCGCACTCGCCGGCTGGGTCGGCTGGACCGTTCTCGCCGTCACTGTCTTGACTACCGCCGTGGCAGCCGCCCTGCAGCGGTGGTCGAGCGTGTGCGGAGCAGGTCAACGGCGATGCCCTTCAGCGGTCGCTGGCTTCTCTACGGCGTTGTCGTCGGTACCGTTGCTGCGGTCGTGACAGGGGGTGCGCGAGCGGCGAGCGGCATTCCGTTTGCGGCGCCCGCGGGTGTGTCCCTTGGCGTGACGATGCTCTCGAGTCTTGCGTTCGCCCTCGGCCTCGCAGCAACCGCAGTCGCAGGCCTCATCTCATCGGGTCGGCGCAGTACGCAGGACAACAGATAGACGGTACGGGAGCGGAAATCGTGCTGTGGTACACCCCCCGGGACTCGAACCCGGAACCCACTGATTAAGAGTCAGTTGCTCTACCATTGAGCTAGAGGTGCCTGTGTTTCCACGGCGGACCGTGAACCGAGAAACAAGATTAGCATGAGCTAAGACCGTTCGATTCACAAGGGAGAAACTCGTGGCACAGGCCGAAACCGTACTCGAAAAGGGCGCCGTCGCCCCAGACTTCACTCTCAGTGACCAAGACGGCAACCAGGTTTCGCTCTCCGACTACTCCGGCAAGAAAGTCATCGTCTACTTCTACCCGGCCGCCAGCACCCCCGGCTGCACCACAGAGGCCTGCGACTTCCGTGACAGCCTCAACTCCCTCGCATCCGCCGGCTACCAGGTGCTCGGGCTCTCCAAAGACGAGCTGCCTGCGCTCAAGAAGTTCCAGCAGAACGAGAACCTCAACTTCCCGCTCCTCAGCGACCCAGACCTCACGGTGCACAACGCCTACGGAACCTTCGGCCCCAAGTCGATGTACGGAAAACTGATCAACGGCACCCGGCGCTCCACCTTCGTCGTGAATGAGGACGGCACACTCGAGCTCGCCCTCTACAACGTGAAGGCCACGGGCCACGTGGCGATGCTGCGCAAGAAGCTGGGTATCGACTCCTAGTCGATCACTCGTGCTCGCGACGAGCCGTCGCCGCGAGCACGGGCTTCGTGAACATCAGCACCAGAACGGCGACAGCGAGCAGGATGAGCGGCCAGCCGACATCCGGCCTCGCGTACAGCCCCTGCAGGCTGCCGAAACCAATTGACGCCTGGAGCACCTGCCACACCACAACGGCGCCGCGCGTCCACGCCTCGCCTGCGAGAAGCTTCACCGTCACAACGGCAACACCAACAGCCGCGAGTGCCGTGAGCACCAGGATCGCGACCGCAGAAGCGAACGACTGCGGGGTGTCGATGAGCAACTCCACCAGCAGGTAGACGGCCGCACCGGCCACGAGCAGGCACTCGACGAACAGCAGGATGCCTACAGCCACCAGGGTTGCGGGCTTCCTCCCCCTCTCCTCAGAGTGGTGCGAGTTGTGCCCATCCAATTCATTCACAGAGACATCCCATATAAAAACCGTTGATTTGCTACAAGCGATATGAGAGTCTATTGGAGGTTGATTTGGCGCCTACAGGGCTGTGGGGCAGATCCCGAAAATCTTTTTCTCTCTTCCTTACAAGGATTTTTCTGTACCCCTGCGCGGGGAGAATTCTTCGCGCGTTCACCTAAGGAGCATCCACCGCATGGATTGGCGCGACAACGCAGCATGCCTCACGGCCGACCCCGAACTCTTCTTCCCGGTGGGGAACACCGGCCCGGCGGTCGACCAGATCGAAAAGGCCAAAGCTGTGTGTGGTCGCTGCACCGTGAGTGAGATGTGCCTGCAGTACGCACTCGACACCAACCAGGACTCCGGAGTCTGGGGTGGCCTGAGCGAAGACGAGCGCCGCGCCCTCAAACGCCGCGCCGCGCGCGCCCGCCGCGCATCCTGAACCACCTGCGCCGCCACGGCGCAGCGGCGACGCTCACTCGTTCTTGTTGAGCCAGTTCAGCGGAATCTCGATGGTCACCTCGGTACCGCTTCCGACCAACGTGTGCCAGTCGATGGTGCCGCCCAGCTCTCCCTGAATCAGCGTGCGCACGATCTGCGTGCCCAAGCCCGACCCGACCTTCCCCTCGGGAAGTCCAGACCCGTTGTCACGTACCTGAACCGTCAGGGTCGTGTCGGTACGAGTCGCCTCGATCTCCACGTTGCCCTCCCGGCCGGCGAGACCGTGCTCCACGGCGTTGGTCACCAACTCGGTGAGCGCCAGAGACAGCGGCGTGGCATACGCGCTCGGCAGCTCCCCGAAACTGCCGGTGAACTTCGGATGCGCCTTCGTATTGTGCGTCGACGCCACCTCCGCGATCAGCAGCAGAACGCGCTCGAACACCGCATCGAAGTCGACGTTCTGGCTGAGACCTCCACTCAGGGTGTCGTGCACGACCGCGATCGCCGCCACGCGACGCATGGCCTGCGTGAGCGACTCCCTGGCCTCCTCTGAGTGCGATCGTCTGGCCTGGATGCGAAGCAGCGACGCGACCGTCTGCAGGTTGTTCTTGACCCGGTGGTGGATCTCGCGGATGGTCGCATCCTTCGTGATGAGTTCCTGCTCCTGGTGTCGCAGCTCGGTCACGTCACGACAGAGCACGATCGCCCCAACGCGCTGCCCCTGATCCCGAATCGGAATCGCTCGCAACGACACCGTGACGCCCTTCGCCTCGATGTCAGTGCGCCACGGCGCGCGGCCGGTGACCACGAGCGGCAGCGACTCGTCGACGACGAGCTTGCCCGTCAACAGTGAGGTCGTCACCTCTGCAAGCGACTCGGACTCCAGCTCACCCGAGAAGCCCATGCGGTTGAACGCCGACAGGCCGTTCGGGCTCGCGAAGGTCACATACCCGTCGACGTCGAGGCGAAGCAGGCCATCCGAGGCGCGAGGAGCGCCGCGCCGCGGCCCGGTCGGTGCACCCAGATCGGGAAAATCACCGTCGGCGATCATCCGGAACAAGTCGTTCGCACACTCGTTGAACGTGAGCTCCTGCCTGCTCGGCATGCGCGCCTCAGACAGGTTGGTGTGCTTGGTGATCACCGCGATCGGAGTCGTGGTCTCAGGGCCACTGGCATCCACGCGGCGCACCACCGGCACCGCGCGCACCCTGGTCGGAGTCTCTTCGTACCAGTCCGGTGCAGCCGAATCGATGATCTGGGAGGTGGTGAAAGCATCCGTCACCTGCTGCTTCCACTCCGGCTTGATGGGCTGCCCAACAAAGTCCCGGTAGAACAGGGTTGCCGAACTGGAGGGTCGCGCGTGCGCCACCGCCACGAAACTGTCGTCAACGGTCGGAACCCACAGCACGATGTCGGCGAACGCCAGATCTGCGAGCAACTGCCAGTCTCCGATCAGAAGGTGCAGCCACTCGATGTCCGCCTCAGAAGAGCGGCCCTGGGCGTTCACGAGTTCAGAGAGCGTCGACACCAGAACAGCCTACGGTGGCGGTTGCCCGCGCGCATATCGGTGGTGGCGGGGCAGCCCACCGGTACGCCATGCTGTAGCCATGTCAGATACACCTGAGCGGCCAGACCGCACCCTGCCGATCATCCTCGGCATCATCGGGGTGCTTGTCGTCGTCGCCGCGCTCGTCGTGTTCACCAGAGGAACCCCGGCACAGCTCGACCCGGCCACCCCGCAGGGAACCGTGCAGCAGTACGTCACCGCGGTTCTCAACGGAGACCAGAAGGCCGCAGCCGAGCTGCTCTCCCCCACCTGGCTCGAGGAGTGCGACCCCCTCTCCTACGGGCCGGACTCCACGCAGAGGAGGGTCAGCCTGATCTCGACAGACGAGAACGACACTTCGGCCACCGTGAGGGTCACCGTCAGCTATGGGCCGGGCGGAGACCCGTTCGGCTCTGAGTACGAATATGAAGACTCGTTCCGACTCGACAAGTCCGGTGACAGCTGGCTCATCGCCACAGTGCCGTGGGAGTTCGCGGTCTGCCCAGCAGGAGGAAGCAAGTGACGGCCGCGCCACCCGCCACAGTCGAAGGCGGCGTGCACACGGTACGGCGCGTCGTCTTCTACCTGCTGCTCTTCACCATGGTGGTCATCGCCGCCATCGGCCTGAGCGGGCTTCTCGGGCGCCTGCTCGACGCGGGTAACCAACTGCTGGCAGACGACACCTCGAGCCTCGCGCAGTCCCTCGCCTTTACACTCATCGCTGGCCCCCTCGCCGCCGTTCTCTGGTGGCTCGTGTGGCGCGGCCTCCAGGCCGACTCCGACCGCGCATCCGTCGCCTGGCCGCTGTACCTGATGCTCGCATCGCTCACAGCACTCATGACCTCGGTGCTGTCGCTGCTCGCGGCCGCCACAGCTGGCATCCACGGAAGGTGGCCAGCATCAGAACTCGCCGTCGGCATTGTGTGGGCCGGCGTCTGGCTCTGGCACCACTGGATGCTGCGGCACCCCACACTCGGACCGGTACGGATGCGCGGGGTCACCCCGACGCTTGGAGCGCTCTTCGGCCTCATCGTGGCCACCATCTCTGCGGTGACGGCGATCGGCGGCCTTCTCGACGCCCTGGTAGAGACCACGAGTTCTTCCCTCATCGCCTCCGGGGCGCAGTGGCAGACGATCACTCCCCCGTTCGTGTCGACGCTCGTCGGAACGATCGTGTGGTGGTGGTACTGGTACCGGCAGGAAGTGAAGAGCCTCGGCACCGGGTTCGCACGCGTCGTGCTCGTGCTGGTTGCCGGGGGCGTGGCGACGGCCGTCGCGGTTTTCGGAATCGTCACCACCCTGCACGTCGTGCTCAGGGTACTGCTCGACCCGAGCGAACCCCTGGCGGCGCGACTCGGCCTCCTCGGCACGGCAGTGGCTGCTGCTCTGGTGGGAACGCTGCTCTGGCGCTATCACCGCGACGTGGTCGCCGGGCATCCGCCCGTCGTTGGCGAATCGACCCGCCTGCTCACGGCGGGCGTGACGCTCGCGACCGTGGCGACGGGCGTCGGGGTCGTGGTGAACTCCCTTCTGGCAGCGTTCAGCACCACGCTCGCCGGCACCGGCATCCAATCGCTACTGCTCGGCGGGCTGAGTGCGCTCGTCATCGGCGGCCCGCTGTGGTGGGTGACCTGGTTGCCACGAGCTCAGCGCGAGCCGCAGATGATGACTCGCCCAGGACGACGCAGCTACCTCGTCGCCGTGTTCGGGGTCAGCGCGCTGGTTGCACTCATCACACTGATCCTCATCGCGTTCCGTCTGTTCGAGCTCGGCCTCGGCAACTCGGGTGGTGAAGGCATCCTCGAAGGTATTCGCAGCCCGCTCGGTCTGCTCACGGCGACGCTTCTGGTGGCCGGCTACCACTTCGCCATCTGGCGGCGTGAGCGGCCTGCCGCCAGCACCGCGCCTGTTACCAGGAGGGTGGGCCGGGTCATCCTGGTCACGGGTGCGGACGCCACCGAAGCACGGGCCTGGGTCGAGAGCACGCTGGGAGCACGAGTCGAGGTGTGGTCGCGCGCGGATGCCATCGCCGGCCCGATCGACCGGGAGCGGCTCGCCGCCGCACTCGACGGCGTCTCCGCGCCGAGGGTGCTGGTGGTCGCCTCTGACGACCGACTCGACGTGATTCCGCTCGGCGGCTGAACCTCAGACGCGCGCTGGGCGCCGAAACCATACGCCGCGTGTGCGTTCGCGCTCGGGTGCCGGCGGAAGGATGCGCTCGGTTGCCAGAGCCCCGATCGCCAGGCGAGCGGGGCTCTTCGCGGCCGTGTCATAGAGCGTGCTGCCGGTGAGCACAGCGGCGTCGAGCGCGCCCTGATCGTGCGGGACCAGCACGGGCGACATGATTCCGCCGAAACGCTCGAGCGACGCCTCCACCTGGGCGGAGGGGCTCGCACCGATGGCGCTGGAGCGCAGCTTGTTCATCACAACCGTGACGCGATCTGTCGCGAGGGTCTCCATGAGGTCGACGTGTGCGCGAAGAAAACGGGACAACCCCACGGGGTCTGCGGCACCGACAGCGATGACGTGGTCGGCCTCGCGCAGCGCAGCGATCGTCGCGGCGTTGCGGCGCGGCGAGTGCAGGTCGCTCGAGATCTCTTCGTCGTTCTCCAGACTCGCGCCGGTGTCGACGACCGTGTAGTCCACCCACGTTCTGCACTCCTGGAGGGTGTCGACGACACGCTCGGCAGAAAGCTCCGGCCAGCGACTCGGCCGCCCGATTCCCGTCAGTACCCAGAAGCTGCCGTGCGCGCTCTGGTACCGCTGCCCGATGCGCTCGAGTTGCTCGAGCGTGAGACTGTTCGCCCCGGCCAGCCGGCACGCCGCGGCAAAGCCCGGAGCCTCATCGAGCAGCCCGAGCGTTGGGGCGATCGAAGCACTGTGGGTGTCCACGTCGGCGAGAGCAACCGTGCGTCCCGCAGCAGCCAACTCTGCGGCCAGGTTCACGGCGATCGTGGTTCTGCCCGGTGATCCTACGGGGCCCCACACGGCCACGACCTCGCCCCGGTCGGTCTTCGGCCGGGTTGGCGTCACCCGCAGTTGATCGCCGCGAATCGCAGCCTCGACGGCGTCCCACCCGGAATCGGCCCTCACGACCTCGTACAGGCTGAGCCTGGCGGCGAGACGTGCACCGTCGTCCGTGTCGGCGAGAGCGATCAGGCGCACCCCAACGCGATCTGCCTCGGCCATGAGCCGATCGGTGAGATACCTCGACTCTGCGGCGACGAGGGCGAGCTCCGCACCGCAGCCGGCGAGGATCGACGAGAGCTCGTTCGCGTTGTCGCAGCGCGCCACCACGTCGTGGCCGTGGCGCACAAGTTCGGCCCCCACCCGGTCTTCGACGGCAAGGGGAACAGCGAGCGCGATCAGGGCCATGCTCAGCCCCTCACCAAATTCGCCGGCAGGTTCGCCGGAACGAGGCTGAGCGCATCCGCGTTCGCGATGGCCTCCAGGATGCGCGCGGTTCGGGCACGGGGTACCAGCACCTCCACGCTCATCGCCTGGGCACCGGCAATGATGCCGTCGGCTTCGACGACCCGCACCACCGTGGCATTCGGCACGAGCACAGTCGGGGGCCCGAAGACGCCCGCATCGCCCTCGCGCGACGCCCAGATGTCGACGGTCGCGCCCGCGGCGACGGCCTTCGGCAGCCCACTGTTCACGCTGATCACGATGGGCGCCAGCCTCTCGCCAGCACTGTTGCCCACCGCCGCGACCGGCACGAGTTCACCCGCCGCGACACTGCGAGTGACGACGAGCCCCTCAGCGGGAATGCTGTCTGCCCCAACGTACTTGTCTGAAACAGCGCCGAGCCTCACGCTCTGCTCCACCAGGTCGCTGGCCGTCACGCGGTCGCCGACGCTGAGGGCTCCGCGCGCGGCGTACACCGTGGCTGAACTATCCGCAGACGCGACGACCATCAGCACTCCGGCGATCGACGCGATGACCAACACGACCCCGATCACGAAGCGCGGATCGATCCAGAACGCTCTCTTCTTGCGCTGCGTCGGGGCGGGCGTTGCTGGCATCCGGATCTCCCTGTCGATTCGGTTCGGGTGTGAAAACCATGTTCTGGGGAAATCGCAAACGGGAGAGAAAGTTATCCACAACTTGGTACTTCTGCCGCCACTTCGCGCACAATAGACAAATGGATACAACGGATTCGGCCGACACGGGGGCGCTGGGGCGCTTTCTGACCCTCGCCGATACCGCGGAGATCCTGAACATCACCGCCAGGCAGGCGTACGAGCTGGTGCGATCCGGAGAGCTTCCGGCGATCAAGATCGGGGCGGGCGGGCACTGGAGGGTCGAGCGTTCGGTGCTGGAGTCGTACATCGAGGCGATGTACGAACAGTCGAGGCGCATGAGCCTGTGGAACCAGACCGAGTACGACAACGTCACGGAGTTCACTCGCAACTGACACTCCGTTCAGCCCAAGCGTCAGATGCGGATTAGGCGAAGTTGGGCAAACGGCACCAGGCGGTGCTGCTGGACAGCCGACTCGCGCCTCGGGGTTCCGCGCTCGTGGACGGCGATGTCGAGGTGATCCCGCCCCACCCGATCGATGGTGCCGTGCACCGAACCGTCGACCAGGTCGAGCTCGACGCCCTGCCTTCGTCGACACAGGTCACGCAGAACGAATGCGAGGCTCAACCGGGCGGACAGCTCGCCGGTCGGCACGGCCGACTCGACGCCGCTCAGGCTCGCCGCGACCTGTGCAGGCTGCAGGACGATGCCGCCCACCGCCGCAATGGGGACGATGCACTGATGGCGCGTCGGTGTTTCATCCACGACGTCGCCAGACAGCCAATCCTTACCGAGGGCGGCAGGATGCACCGTGATTGCTTCACCGCCGTTCAGCAGCACCCGGATGTCTGAGCCGCTCCCCCACGAGTCGGCAGCGAGCAGTGCGGCCAGACGATCGCGGACCGACAGGCGGCCGAGACGCAGGCGCTCCTCTTCCGCTTGCAGGTCGAGGTCTTCTGCCGTGAGGCCGCTCTCGAGCTGGCTTTCGAGGTCGTCGAATAGGTTGTCCCAGCGCATGTGCAGAACGGTATCGACCACCGCCGTCACTGGACCGAGGTTATCCACAGCCCCGAAAAAGGGGCGTGGACTATTGCTCGAAAAACTGGTTGAGTCGCTCCTGGCGGGGGCTCCCCCGTACGGGGGTAGACAACTCCCACGTGAAACGATCAGACCCGAAGGTTCACCGATGACTGCTGCCTTGCCCGCATCCGTCCCCGGCGCGGATGCGCCCGGCCGCCCGCTGCATGCCACTCGCCTCCCGAGCAAGGTCATCAGGGCTCCGTTTGCACCAGACGAATTCTTCGGCCGCCAGCCGAGCAGGTCAGCAGCGCTTCCAGACCCCACCCCGCTTCTCGAAAACCTCGCACGCTGCGTCATCGAGATCCTCGGCGGTGCACGCGACCTTGAGCAGATCTCCCGCTGGGTGAGCGCCGACGTCTACCAGCACCTGCTCAAGCGCGTCGTGCTCTCGACGCGCGCGAGACGCGCGAAGAACCAGAGCGCGAGCAGGCCCGCGTTCAGCATCGGGTCGACCACGGTCACCCACCCGAGCGATGGCGTCGTAGAGGCGGTCATCATCGTGCACGGCAGGGCGCGCACTCGCGCCGTCGCCATGCGGCTGGAGGGCCTGGACCAGCGCTGGCGCGCCACAGCGATCAACGTTCTATAGCCGCCAGCAGCCATCACTGCTGAGCCATGCGGCGCCCGGTCTACTACCTCTTGCCGCGCTTCTCCTGCGCCCTGCGCTGCGCCCGGTTGACCGGCGCGGCATCAGACCCGCCCGTCACCTGACCGAAGGCCCCGCGCTGTGCGGGCTGGTTGCCCGCCCGAGCCGGCTGCTGGGCGGTTCCCCCGAAGGCCGGACTCACGGCATCCTGAACCCTCTGGGCCTTGGCCGTCGACGCCTGGTCGAGCTGTCCACGCTGGTTGCGCACCTCCACGCCACCGGCCTCTGCAGGTGCGGAGTAGCTGAGCCTGCTGGTGGGCGTTGAACTGGAGGAGAGACCCTTCGCCGCAACGATGGGCGCTGCGGCAGTGCCGCCACCCTGGGTCACCTCGACCTCGAGGTTGAACAGGAACCCTACCGTCTCTTCACGAATCTGGCCCATCATCGACTGGTACATGGCGAAGCCCTCACGCTGGTACTCGACCAGCGGGTCGCGCTGGGCCATCGCCCGCAGCCCGATGCCGTCCTTGAGGTAGTCCATCTCGTAGAGGTGGTCGCGCCAGCGGCGGTCGAGCACCTGCAGCACGACCCGGCGCTCGAGCTCGCGCATCGCGGGCTCGCCGAGCTGCTCCTCGCGCTTCTGGTAGGCGATCTTCGCGTCGGAGAGGATCTCGCGCTTGAGCCCCTCGGCGGTGATGCCTCCCTTGCGGCCCGCGGCCTCGGCGACGACCTCGTCGATCGTGACGCCGACGGGGTACAGGGTCTTCAGCTCGGTCCACAGCGCATCGAAGTCCCAGTTCTCGCTGTGACCCGACCCCGTGTGGTCGTCGATGATCGCGTTGATCGCATCCTCGATGAAGTGCTGCACGCGGTCGGCGATGTCGTCGCCCTGCAGGATGTGCCGGCGGTCGGAGTAGATCGCCTCGCGCTGCCGGTTGAGGACGTCGTCGTACTTGAGGACGTTC
>Ga0180215_1004647_pt1 | contig 12065 bp, 18 predicted proteins | sample eDN3rd37CBELigBY_FD_128871 | JGI IMG/M metagenome (GOLD analysis project Ga0180215, IMG submission 128871) | Enriched backyard soil microbial communities from Emeryville, California, USA - eDNA 3rd pass 37_C BE-Lig BY (version 2) (version 2) | ecosystem: Environmental > Terrestrial > Soil >...
AAATGAATTACCAATTTTCTTTTATTTCAAGTGGGAAATAGGGATTAATTGGTAAATAAGGGTTTGGAAATTCGAAACGAAGTTTCAAAAAAGGGACTTTTTCAGTGACTTCGAACCGTCCCCATGCACCTACGCTCCCGTTGTATCAGATACATTCGAATCAACTGCATCCTCATCCATCGTATTATTAGTATTTGGACCATTATTATTGATGGTAACAAAGCCGGTATTAAAACTTCCCGATCCTGCTACAACCTTACTTGTTGAAGACGGAGATGCATTCAATGTGTACTTAACGATAATGCCTTCATTGCTATTAATTGTAACAGGTCCGAAGAACGAACAACCCATAATAACCCCCCTGACTGTGTTGTATTTGTCACACCAAATTCCTTGTATCAAGATTCACTATAGTTAATCTCCAATACTAGAATCAATGACATCTGGATCATATACATTCGATTGATTATTAATCGTCTTTGTATTAATAACATATCCAGTATTAAAGCTTCCCGCACCCGCAACAACTTTACTTGTAGAACTAGGAGAAGCATTAAGTGCTCCGCCTGTTATAACACCTTCATTACTATTTAAAATGAACGGTCCTAGAATGATTGTCAAAAAACGAACCTCCCTTTAATTTCAAGAAGCTCCTTCCTGTTAAGCCATTACACAAACAACTTTTCTATTAAGAACCTCTCAACAAATGTATTATCATCATATGTAATTTAGCTATTTACGTAATGGACAACCGTCCAATCTAAGTAAGATTATTCGTCCTCTTTCATGAATGTTTTTGTGGGTTGCACTTCCCGTTCTATTTCACGCATAAAAATACTTTACTACGGTATTCCGCAAAGATTTTATCACATATTAAAAATAACCAAAGACACTGAAAAATTAGGAGAAAACTATATCCATCACCGAATTATTACTGCGACTCGCTCTTGCATTTGTGAACTTACTTGCTTTAACAAGAATAATTGGCCGTAAAGAACTTTCTCAAATGACCTTTTTTAACTTTGTTTCGGGTATTTCGATAGGTACAATTGGTGCATCCCTCGCGATTGATTCTACTCTTAGTATTCGAAACGGAGTTTTGGCATTAGTAGGATGGAGCGCTTTTACAATCGTTCTAGGTTTAATCGATATAAAATCGAAAAAGACACGTAATTTAATTGAAGGACAACCACGGATCTTAATTAAAAAAGGACAAATTATGGAAGATGAACTACGAAAAGTTCGTTTAGACGTCGATGCACTAAATTCTTTGCTTCGAAAGAAAAATGTATTCGCTGTCTCTGATGTTGATTATGCCATTTTTGAAACAGACGGTACGCTGTCAGTGATGAAAAAAGAGCAACAAATGCCAGTCACAAAATCTGATATGAGAATTCAGCAAACACAATCAAATCTGTATCCGATTTCGACTGAAGGCATTACAGACGGAAATATTATTTCAACTAACCTCGATAAACTTAACCTTGACAAACAATGGTTAGAACAACAAATACAACAAGCAGGAGTGGAATCAGTATCAGATGTATTCTATGCCGAAGTGCAAAAGGATGGCTCACTATATATTGATAAAAGAAATGATGTTCTACATTAAAGCATGAGGCAGGGCTAACCTAAGAAAGCATGGGGACGGTTCTCCTGCTTCATTTTTTGAAGCAGGAGAACCGTCCCCATGCATTACCTATGCATCATAATTGAATCCAAAATCTCTTAACAACATTGCCATCTTCTTCAAGAAAATCTGAGTCTGGTATTCCGCCATTTTTCACGATGGCTTTGAAGGAGCCGACATTATCTTTATCACACACAACAAGTACCTCTCGCAACCCTAATTCTTTAGCCTTTTCCAACGACAATTTTAATAGTTTCGTAGCATAACCCTTTCGTCTCTCTGACGGACGAATACCATATCCAATATGACCACCACGATTACATAAAAAATCTTTAATTGATGACGAATGTTCACTGCTCCAAGAATTCGCTCATTGTGATCTATCAACCAATATGTTGAATCAGGCACCAATCCCTCTGGAAGATCAACACCCTCGCTATTATCAATTAAAAATTGTACCATCTCCTCAAAATTCCTGGGATCCTTTTGGATAACCCACGGCACCATATCCTCACCACTCTCTACCCACTCTTTATAAAAGGAAAGATACTCATTTTTCAGGCCCACCTTCGGCTTAGTTAAATATAGACACTCACACATGACACACACCCCAAAGTCCTATTTTTATAATCTATATTTTAAAACCTAGTATTAAAGAACCATTAACATTTAATGTAGTAATCATTTCTATATTGTTTTATCACTAAATGTACTAAATCTCCCAATCCCCCAGGTAGATATCATACACACCAGAAGACTACAAATGCCGGCCATCACGATATAGAATGGAGTAAAATAAGGCAATGCCTCAGCCCAAACAAATTGAACAGGTGAAAGTATACTTTCATAGCTCCATCCATCTACCCTTGTTTTCACAAAATTCCATCCGATAAAATAAAGCGAAACCCGTTCTCCGATAACAACTAATAAACCAATAAGAAATGAGTATTTTACCTGCTCCTTTTTAAAAATAAAACCGATAAACACTCCTAACATCACATATGTAATAATAACAACAACCGACCCAATTATGATTCCTGAAGCCGGTCTATTAAGGTCAAAAGGCACTTCATAGATTATGTTATACAAAGAAAAGCCACTAATTATCGCAATAACGTAGGCAACCATAGAAACAAACGCACTACTAAAATATTTCCACATAAACCTGCTCCTCTCAAAAAATATAACCAGTTTTACTACGAAAGCTGTGCTTCATCAGCCTCTTTGTACGATCTAATCTCACAGCTTGTCTTATGCCACAAGTTGAAAATCCTAAATGAAAAGCAGAAGGCAAAGCATAGAAATAGTTCACAGGGACCCTTCTTACGCGTACTTTTCAAGACGCAGTTGAAGAGTGTTTTTTACGGAGACGAACATTTTCCGCACACAAAATAACGAATCATTGCCTTCAATAGAAAAAATCTTCTATTATTAAAAAAGAAACTTTATGTAGTGATAATTTACATGTGTAAATAGTTGTTTTTTATGAAAAATTGTATGATTAGCGTGTTATTTGTCTCGAGCAAATTAATCATAAACTAATAAATGCATGGAAGTCCTATGTACTTTTTTAAAAGCAAAATGGCTATCCCACCCTATTAATTGTATTACTCCTCTTGTACATCAAGTCCTTTATAGAACTCATCCACAATGGGATAAAGATCCGGTTCGGTATAATAATACTTTCCGTTCACTTGTCTTAAAGAAAATGAAAACGGCTCTTGTTCCTTATGAAAAAGAAAAATTGAATATCGAAATCCCGATCTACTCTGTTGATTTTCCTCTGGGATAAACGTAACTTTATCAATTTCACTTAAAAATCCTTCAATCGTTTTATTATTTGATACGACTTTCTTAAACCCAGAACTTCCATCTACAATTACTAGCTTTGTCACATTATCAAGGTCACTATCCACAAAGTCCGGAAGCGTCTTACTATTATTGCCGCAACCAACCACAATAACAACACACATCAATAGAAGTGATATTCCCTTACACAACCTCATGACAACCCCCTCCAATTCATTGGACGTATCATCACCCAATAAAGTTTCAAACAGAGGGACGGTTCTGCTGCTTCATTTACAATAAAATGTGTAGAAACCTACCTTTTATTGGAAAGAAAGGTGCTTTCCTTTACAACATTTCACTTAACGGTATTTAATCTGTTTATGTTTATCTACCTAACAATTGGTAACACTATATAAATATTAGTCGACATTTTTTGACAGGAAGGACTTTTACATGCTGTTCTTACTTATTTCCGTTTTCATTTTCGTAGCCATTGCCCTGTATGTGCCAAAACGACTTGAAAAGCATGAGCTCTATCCCATTGCGTTATTTTCTATTGTGATAGGGTTTACATCTGATATTATTTTTGACCTTAAATATGATGTCTATGGTTATTTTACACCTGGTGTGCAATTTCTAGGATTTTTACCGATATTAGTGCTTTTCCCAACATCAGGCGTCATCTATATGAACTTCTACCCATACAAAAAGCCACTGCAGCACCAGTTTTCGTATATCCTTGCTTGGACTCTCTTTAGCCTAACGTATGAACATTTTTCGATAAAAGCAGGTTTCTTTTATCACAATGGCTGGACATACTTGTACTCGGCGATTGCATATCCACTTCTATTAGTCATGCAACTACAACACCTGAAATACTATAGAAAATACATAAAAAAGTAAGGCATGGGGACGGTTCTCCTGCTTCACTATGAAAAGTGAAGCAGGAGAACCGTCCCCATGCTTGCTAAATTACTTCGAGTATTTCTGCAGGTTTGTATACCATATAGTCTGGTTTTTCATTTCGAACAACTTCAATGGAGTCATAACCCCAGCCAACCCAGATTATTTTCACCCCTGTTTTTTTACATGCAATGATGTCCCTGTGTTCATCACCAACGTAAATGACGTCAGACGTTTTTAACTGATTTTCTCTTAAAAACCTCTTTATTAACCGATCTTTTCCAAAAATCTTACGTGAGCAAAGAATCGTCGTCACACTGTCTAACTTATTTTTTTCCAAAAACAATGCAATATTTTCTTCTGAATTTGACGAAATAATCGCCGTCTTATATCCTCTTTTTTCTAAAACATTCAACAAATCTCTAACTCCATCAAACAGTTTAATCTCATTGATGGACTTCCGGTACAGCTTGTAAATTTGCGGGATGATAAAAGGCAGCATGTACATCGGGAAATTCAGCTTCTTGCTTCTTTCCCTCATTGAAAGCTTCTTCATATTCTCCAACTCTTCATACTTCATTTCTTTTAAGTTATATTTCTCAGCAAGAGTGTTCCAGCTAGACGCAAAAGCCACCCTCGAATCAACAAGTGTCCCATCAAAATCAAAAATCACATACTTAACCATTCCCTAAACACTCCTAATTTTCCACTAATACAGTTTTATGGTAATTATTAAGTATACGTTCTCCACTAATGAAAGAATTCCTTTAAAAAAGTAACGAACATGATGCACAGGGACGGTTCTCCTGCCTCATTCCCTGATGCAGGAGAACCGTCCCCACGCTTTAATCGTGTTTCATTAAGTTGAAGCACAAGAACCGTCCCTCTGCTTACCTCTGCTTATAAATATGAATCTCTTTCAATTTTTAAGGAGTAGCAAATCATTGACAAGTTTAGTTTGAAACTAGAATAATCGATTGTCTGCCCATTCTTACACACACGAACAAGCTCCTGGACCTTCAACCAATCCCGTTTCATACCCTCAGGAAGCTCAGCTTCTTTCTTTCTAACCTTTCGTAATGTTTCTAGATGGCGTTCAATCAGCATTTCGTAGTTAACCGTTTTTTCGGCTGTCTGGAACCTCTTCGGAGCAGATGCACCACGATCGTCCCGTACAGATTGCCAATATGCAGATTCCTCTCGTCTCCGCTTTTCGGCCTGTTCTGCTTTCTTTTGTTGATTAAAAAGATATATTCTTTCAATCTGTGAATCTAACAGCGGCAACCCGTGTGAAAGAAACATGTTTATTTCATCATCTTCAAAGCCTTTTGGAAACTCCCTTACATAGTCATGCTGAATCATTTTCTCCAGCAATTCATTCTTTTGATTATTTGGAAGTTGTTCGAAAAATGTCCTCGCCTGAGGACGTAGATTTCCAAGAGCTTTACCTAGCCGCTGTTGTCTATCATAAGTATATTGAAGCTGTTTCAAATAGGTGACTTGTTTATCGGTTAACGGAAGGCCCATCAATGCTTGCTCCAAAATGATGGCAGGAATCGTGTCAACTTCTAAAAAAGGCTCAATATCAAACGTCTGCTTGGTTGCCACTTTATGTAAAATTTCATCGCGCTCTAGATCAATTTGATGAAATTCTTTAATAATATCCTTCACCACTTCTGAAGATAAACTCGTATGATGTTCAAAACATGTTTCACCGAGCCCAACCTTCTCCCCCTTTTTCTTATTAACAACAACATACTGATAACGTAAAGGCTTACCACAAATACAACGATAATCTCGATTTCCAAAGCCACTATCTAATATTTCGACCAAAACCCAGTCATCAATAATTTCTTCCAATTCCTCAGTCGAAATGTCCTCACTAACCGTTACACCCTTTTTCTTTGCCAATACCTCAAGCCACTTGCTTTTCTTACTCTGCCCTACACTCCTTTTCAAAAATTCACGTTGCTCCTCTGACAACAACATCATCCACTGATCAACTTGCGCCTTCGATAACGGCTGCATCCACTCACCTCCAAATCAAGGGTGAAGCACAGGGACGGTTCTCCTGCTTCAACATTCACAGGTATGTCCTTGTCCATCCCCCCACCCAGACATATAATCCTTCAATCTCTACTGATTCTGCTTCAAACTTTGTGCAACTCGAAACATATGACCATTTAAATCCTGAAAGGTAAACTCCCTTACATTCCACGTCTTCGATTCAATTTCGCGAATGATGTTCACACCCTTTTTCTGATAATACGCATAAACCTCGTCCACATCATTTACAAACAAGTACGCACTTGTTGGCGAAATTTCCTCCTGTTTATCAAAATGAAGCAAAATTTCACCGCATGTTACTTCAGCATAACCTCCATCATCCCAAATCCATTCCAAGTTAAAACCAAGCACGTCATGATAATATTCAACCGTTTTCAACACATCTTTTACAGGTAAAATTGGAATTTGACATTGTATATACCCCCGCACGGTCTTCCCCCTCCATTACATTAGACATCAACTCTAAATTAATAATTCAACGACATTTCACCTATTCCTTTATAAAAAGCAGAGGGACGGTTCTCCTGCCTCATTTTCCCAGAGGCAGGAGAACCGTCCCCTAGCTTCCCCTAGCTTCATGCTCTAAAAATTAAATTTGGCGAGATTCCCAGAATCCTTGCTGCTTGTCGTTGTGAAACACCTTTAATAGACTTAATACTATGCAGCACTTCACTTCTTTTTGCCTTTGGTAAACTCTTCACTTCTACAATTTCAATTCCATCCAGAACCCTCTTAATCTCTGGCCTTGCTTCATCATCAGTTAGCTTTCTTTTATCCACACCTTCATCAAGACATACATCATAATTATGCATCTCATTGAATTCAATAAAACGATTTGTAGCATCCTTTTTCTCAGTTGAAAACATCCCGAGTATAAAATCAGTATCTACCAATCTATGTGGATAATATCTGCCGTAATATTCATGACAGCTGCTCCATCTCCACTCACATACATGACCAACCATGCCGGCCTTAACTGGGTTTTGATGAATATATCTAGTAACGGTTCTAGCATATTGATATGTCTCCACATTTTCACTTTTAAAACGATCTTGAAAAAGATGTCCATTTGTGTGGTATTTCAGATTATAGTATGAAACATAACTCACACCTATCCGCTTCATCGTATTCGACAAACTTTCATTACCTTCTTTTAGAAGCAAATGCACATGATTATTCATAAAACACCACGCATAAATACTCATGCTAGATTCAATCCTATACTTTTCAACAATACAAAGAAGTTTATTAAAATCTTGGTCGTCATGAAAAACTTCTTGTCGATTCGCTCCTCTAAACATCACATGGTACATGCCGCTTCGACTAATTTTTCTTGGTAAACGAGGCATAGCAGCTCACCTCTTTTCTGCAGTTTTGTAGGAAAAAATTGATGGTATAATGATGGGGTTTATTTAAAACATTTGTCACCTCCAATTAAAGCATAGGTTAGGGGATTATACGAGAGTACTGGGAGTAAGTAAGAGTTAGAGGAAAAAGCCAAAGACACCATAAACTGTCACAATCCTTGGCCCAAAGCACACAGCTACCCTACCAACGGTCGGCCAAGAAGTACCTTCGCATTTATCATATACTTTTTTGCCAAATCATACAGTTAGTTTTCTATTATAAAAATGACAATTACAGCACAAAGAGTCAGTTTTCACAATTTACTCATTAATCAACAAATGATAATGATAATTTTTCTCAATTAATCATTGACAACATTCAGATAATTTAGTTTAATAATAAACAGAGTTGATAATGATTATCATTATTGTTTTAAAAGAGGAGGTTAACTCATGCTATTATTTTGTTGGTTGTTCCTGTTTTCACTGTGTAAAACTATTAACTGCACAGCAAACACAGAACCCTCCTCTGTAAGCGAAGTGAGGCACGAGAACCGTCCCCCTGCTTCAGGATGAAGGGCCCCATCCATGAGCAATGTTTCGTTTACATATCATTTAAAAATAATTAACGATGGAGTGAGATAAAATGAAAAAATTTCCTTTACTTTTTACAATGATTATATTGGTCATGATGATTGCCGTTGGTTGTGGTACTAAGTCCGTGGAGAACTCATCTGCTAGCACTGAAACTACTAAGGATTCCACAACAGATACATCTGCTTCTGAAAATAAAGAAGTAACTGTTACGCACCTTTTAGGTGAAACAACTGTGAAAGTGAACCCAGAAAAAGTAGTCGTGTTTGATTTTGGAATGTTAGATTCACTTGATAAGCTTGGAGTGGAAGTTACGGGTGTACCACAAGCAAATATTCCTCCTTATCTATCAAAATTTGAAGATAGCAATTATGAAAATGTTGGTAGCTTAAAAGAACCTGATTTTGAAAAAATCGCCGAGATTGAACCAGATTTGATTATTATTTCTGGCAGACAGCAAGATTCATATGAAGAACTTACAAAAATCGGACCTACCATTTACATGGGGTTAGATACATCGAAATACATTGAATCTTTTAAAGACAATCAAACAACGCTTGGTAAAATATTTAACAAAGAAGCTGAAGTGGAAAAAGAGATTGCAGCAATTGAAACATCCATTCAAGCATTACATGAAAAAGCATCATCAAATGAGAGCAATGGATTAATCGTTCTTGCTAACGAAGGAAACATTAGTGCATATGGACCTGGCTCCCGCTTTGGACTCATTCACGATGTCTTCGGCTTAGAAGCAGCTGATGAACAAATTGAAGTATCCACACATGGACAAAATGTTTCGTTTGAATACATTGCCGAAAAGAACCCTGACTATTTATTCGTCATTGACCGAGGTGCTGCTGTAGGTGGCGAGTCATCTGCTAAAGAACTTATCGAAAATGAACTTGTTTTCGACACAAACGCTTATAAAAATGACAACATTGTCTACTTAGACCCGAACTTCTGGTACCTCTCAGGCGGCGGCCTCGTATCAGTCTCAGAAATGATCAAAGAAATCGAAAACGGATTAAACTAAAGCATGGGGACGGTTCTCCTGCTTCATTCTCAAAGAGCGAGAATGAAGCAGAGAACCGTCCCCGCGCATCATTTTACAACGATAATTTCGACATCCAAAAGCTACCATCCTTTGAGTAGTCTTTAAATGGACTTGGTGATAGCTGATCAACTTTTTGATAATCTTCTTCAGTCAATTTAACTTGTAAAGCCTGAAGATTTTCTTCTAATTGAGTTTCATTTTTTATACCGACAACTGGAATCACATCCGAACGGCGCAGCAACCATGATAGCGCGAATTGCCCAAGCTTCATTCCTCTTTCTTCAGACCATCGTGCAAGCTGTTCGACTAGTTCAAGCTTCGCACGATTTGCTGGCGCGTCCAAATCCAAGCTATCACCCCTTGAATTTACCGGGAGTGGCTTCCCTTCGCGGTATTTTCCAGATAGCCACCCTCCCGCAAGTGGTGAATAAGCCATAATCGATAGTCCATGCCGCTCGGCTGCTGGTAAAATTTCTTGTTCACAATATCGGTTTAATATGCTGTATGACAATTGATTCGTCACAAAACGCTCTAGGTTCATTTTTTCACTAACCCAAAGCGACTCGATCATTCTCCACGCTTCAAAATTCGAACAACCAATATAACGAACCTTTCCCTGCGTCACCAAATCATCAAGTGCGCGAAGTGTTTCATCAATTGGAGTAAAAGGGTCTGGGCGATGAATCTGATAGAGGTCAATATAGTCCGTGTTCAAGCGCTTCAAACTAGCTTCAACTTGCCTCATAATGCGATGACGACTAGCACCCTCACCGTTTGGTCCTTCCTCAGTTCGAACTTTAAACTTCGTCGCTAAAATAACCTTATCTCTAATGCCCTTTACCGCTTTCCCAATAATTTCTTCACTCGTTCCCTTTCCATATGTATCAGCGGTATCTAAAAAATTTATACCCGAGTCAAGTACCTTACCAAGAATCCTTAAAGAACTTTTCTCATCCATATCCCAGTCACCATACGTCATCGTACCTAAACACAACCGAGAAACCTGCAAGCCAGTTCTACCTAAATAAACATACTCCATAACATACCCTCCAATGCACGGGGACGGTTCTCTTGCTTCACTTATTTTCATCGAGAAAAATTGAACAGATCCTCTGACGTTCCGTAAAAAAAAGAACTGCTCCCTTGCTTTTTCCTTTTATTGTAATGCCCATGTTTAGTAGTCGCAATAGATTTTGTTGGTTAAAGGAGAAATGGTTACCGTACAAACCAATGAACAAAAGTACAAGCGACTTGGTCATCGCCGTACGAACCAACGTAAGATTTAAGAAACAAGCTCCTACGCCACAGAGGATTCGAAGAAGCAACCTTTCAGCTTTTCGCAAAGCTACATGCTGCATATTCGCTATAGTAAAGTCATGAAGTTTTTCATGTAGTTTAAACTCCTTATTTTTTCACAAAAACAAAACCCGTCTTAACAGACGAGTTTTGTTTACTATCTTTATTTTCATCTTTTTAAAATGCTTCCTTAAAAAAGTCCATCGACTTCACTAATATTCTGTCGTAATAATTGGTGTTCCGATCGTCACACCCACATATTCATCAGCACTCATTGTACGCAAGCCAATTTGAAGATTCATTTTTTCATGTTCTCTCGTCATAACCGATGTTTCAAGCTTATCTGAATATGCTGAAAGAGATACAAAGGATGGCTCATGCAACCCTTCAACCTCAGTTCCTTTAAAATCACTCATGATATCTCTAGCTTGCTCGGAAAGTCCACTTGCCTTTTTTTCAGTAGTTCCTCTTATTGTATAAAAAGTTTCTCCATCAAAATCCTGGCTCTCAAAGAAATGAAGAGTTTCTTCATCCCATTTTTCACCACTAAACTCATGAGACACATTCAATTCAAACACTCCACCAGTTTGATAAGCCGTCACAACGATTCTTTGGGTAATGCCATTAGCATCAACCTTCGTACCTGTTGTTACATAATGATGGTCCACTTGCTCCTTTTCTTTTACCCAAGAAAACGCTTGTCTATCATTCATAATTGCGTCAAATCTAGCATTCATCTCTTCCTTCGAACTAACATGTCCGATCGATTCGCGGCTATATACCGTCCATGCTTTAATTGTTACACCATTTTTTTCTGCAACCTCAGCAATATCAAGCAAATCACTTTGGGAATCACTATAACCAGAATGTATATAACTAAATATAGCACTTAATGATAAAATAATCGTTGCAATTGTTTTCACGTTTCCCTCACCTCAGTAGTAAGGGTAGCCACATTGCAATATTTATAAACCTACCAAACTATAAAAAATTTTCCTTTACCTTATATCAAAACGTAATCAAGCATCTTTTTCAAAGTATTCTCATATACATCAAAATCTTGTTGTGAAAACAATATAAATTTCATTTCACCAAATTGGGTTACTTTTAAAAATTCTACAATTTTAGTGAGTGCAATTGTTGATGCTAACGCAATCGGGAATCGGTACACACCCGTAGAGATAGCAGGAAACGAAATACTCTGGATAACTTCTGTAGCTTGCGCTGTAATACCACCTTTAACTAGTTCAAAATGATGCATGGGGACGGTTCGAAATCACTGAAAAACACTTCCAGATAATTGGAAACCATCTTCGATGCTACTATAAATAAAAAAAGAAAAATCCTCCAGCTTTGGTATAATGGAATCACGACAAACCAAAAC
>Ga0180215_1004648_pt1 | contig 12064 bp, 11 predicted proteins | sample eDN3rd37CBELigBY_FD_128871 | JGI IMG/M metagenome (GOLD analysis project Ga0180215, IMG submission 128871) | Enriched backyard soil microbial communities from Emeryville, California, USA - eDNA 3rd pass 37_C BE-Lig BY (version 2) (version 2) | ecosystem: Environmental > Terrestrial > Soil >...
GATTTGGTGATATGTGCACGGTCACCGATTATTTCTTTCAATTTTTTCTCGTGTGTATCCAACACTTCCGGTTCATCAAAAAATAAAACCTTGGTTAAGGGTTTCTGGCGCAATAGGCCAGCTTCTTCTACAAGATAGGGTACATTCGCTACTTTGGCATATTCTTTGATTTTATCGTTGTCCACGAGAGAGTACAGCTGATCCTGATAATACCCCTGAATATGCAAATGATGCTGCGCTGCGTAATCAAATAGAAATTGTATAATGTCTTCAGGAACAAAACGTTCGTAAAGAATCTCACCGTCTAAGAGATTTTTAACAAGAGATCCTTGATACGTGATCAACGGAATATTTAAACCTATTTGACTAGCAATTTGCTGTGCTGAGGAAAACATCCGCCCGGTCGCTAGGGTTACCTTTACCCCTTTTTCCATCGCGCTAACAAGCGCTTGTTTGGTGTCCTCTGTAACTACTCTATCGTCATTAAGCAAAGTATCATCGACATCGATGGTGATCATTTTATACATGGTTTTCCACTCCAATCACTGAGTAATCGACTTTTTCTCCTTCGGCCAAAACTGATCTGGACGTATTTCAGAAAGGATCATGCCGAAGAAAATCAACAAGCATCCGGCCAAGGCCTTTACCCCTAAAACATCTTCGGTCCAAATAAAAGAAGCAAGTGCGGCAAACACCGGCTCCATAGCAAAAATCAAGGCTACCCGGGTCGGAGTAGTGAATTTCTGACAAACGGTCTGGGTTAAGAAAGCAAATGCTGTGGCTGGTCCAGCCGTTATTACTAATGCCCAGATCACCAGTGGTTGTCCAATATTGGGAAGCTGAACAGCCGTTCTCCAATCTTCAAATAACAAGGCACCAAGGGCACTTAAAATAGAAACCACAAAAATCTGAATGAGTGCCAAGCTAAGGGAAGGATAGCGGGGTGCGTATTTCCCGGTGAAAATGATTTGCAAAGCAAAACAGATTGCACATAAGAAGACAAGCATGTCCCCTTTATTAAGCGATAGAGAGTCCCCCAGAGTGAGAAAATAGAGACCGAAAGTGGCAGCAATAACACCGACAATGGATGGCCATTGCAGCTTTTGCTTTAAAATAAAGTAGCCAAAAACAGGAATTAGCACAACCGATAAGCCAGTAATAAAACCGGCTTTAGAAGAAGTGGTGTAAAGAAGTCCGATGGTTTGAAAGGCATAACCACCAAATAACCAAATTCCCAGAATAACCCCACTTAGCACCATTTTTACCGATATAGCCTTCAATTGATCACGAAAAAACAGCAACATAAACAAAAATAGAAGCACAGCAGCCATGAAAAAGCGGATGGCGTTAAAGGTATGGGGCGGTAAGGTGGCAATGGCATTTTGCACCAAGACGAATGTTGTGCCCCAAACAAAGGCAACAGTGAGTAGGCTTAGGTCTGCCAAAATGGACCTTTTCATGTTGTTCATCTCCCGCTTAAATAAAAACTGTACCTATTATACAGCATTCGTCCAGTAAAGAGAAATAATGGTCATATCCTGAAATCGGATATGACCATTTCCAACCTCTTATAGTTAACTTCTGTTTTTAAGCAGCAATCTTTCCGTATATTGCACAAGATGGTACATAATGGTTGCACAAACCGCAATGATGAACAAACTAACAAATACTAAAGTCAGGTTGAATACTTGAAACCCGTATATAATCAGATAGCCCAGGCCTAATTTGGAAACAAGGAATTCTCCGACAATAACACCAACCCAAGCAAGACCAACGTTGACTTTTAGCGTGGAGATGATGGTGGGAAAAGAAGCGGGAAGAACAATTTTGGAGAAGATTTGCTGTCTTTTTCCGCCGAAGGTTTGCACCAGCTTAAGGTAATTTGGATCCACTTCCTTGAAACTACCATAAACAACAATCGTGGTAATGACAACAGAAGTGGCTATAGCCATGGCGATGATCGCTGTATATCCACCTCCAAAGGCAACAATGAACAAAGGTCCTAAAGCTACTTTCGGCATTCCGTTTAAGACGACGAGAAAAGGATCCATAACCCTAGATAAAAATTTGGACCACCAAATGCAAACCGCGATGGCGGTACCAAGGAGGGTTCCGGCAAGAAATCCAACGATGGTTTCCAACACTGTCGCAAAAATATGGGGGTGAAGATCCCCTCGTAAGGTCATATCAATAAACGTATTCCAAATCCTAGAAGGGCTGCTGAATAACAGCGGATCTATCCATTGCATTGTTGATGCCCATTCCCAGAAGCCTAAAAAGAGGATTAAGATCGTTAATTGCGAGATTCCCACATAGAGACTATATAGTCTCTCTTGTTTCAGATAATTCTTATGTTCCTCTGATTTACCCCCGCGTTTCAACCAGCGATCCCAAAACTTCATTTGGTATTCAACTCCTTCCAAACTTTTTGGAAGTAGCTTTGAAATTCGGGTACTTCCCTGCTTTCAAAGGGGAGCGGGTTGCGCAGGGAATCTGGAATTTCAATAATGGACGCAACCTTTCCCGGACTGGATCTTAGTACAACAATCCGATCAGACATGGCTATGGCTTCAGAAATATCATGGGTGACTAAAACGGCAGTTTTCTTTTTACGTCTTAGTGTATCGACAACTAAATCCTCTAAACGAAGCTTGGTTTGGAAATCAAGTGCAGAAAACGGTTCATCCAGCAATAAAATTTGTGGATTTGTCGCTAAAGTCCGAACGAGTGCAACTCTTTGTCGCATTCCCCCGGATAGTTGGTTCGGATACTGGTCTTTGTATGTGAGCAGGCCCATTTCCGAAAGTAATTTTAGTGCCATCTTTTCGTTTTCTTGCGTGAGGGTTCCTTGAATTTCAAGACCAAGCAAGATGTTTTGCTTGATCGTTCTCCAGCCCAATAGATATCCTGTTGCAGCATATACCCTATCTCTTTGCAGGGAGCTGTAACAGGCTTGTTGTTAACCAGGATTTTTCCTCTTGTTGGTTGGAAAAGTCCTGCCAACATAGATAACAGTGTGCTTTTCCCGCAACCGCTTGGTCCCAAGATACTGATAAATTCCCCTTCTCTCACAGTGAAAGAGATATCATCAACAGCGTAATTTTCGCCGTCTTTTGTAATAAACGTTTTGCTAACGCGGTCAAAGGCTATGACATGGTTAGTCCCCATATCGCCCACCTCCTACTTGTAGGGTATTCAAGAAAGGAGAATGGGTGATTGGTGGCGTCTATAATTTTACTTTTCTCATAAAAAACCAGGTTATTAACTGAGCAAGGCTAACCGCAAGAAGAAGACTATTTAAAATCAATGGTTTCTCACTCCAGCTAACCAAGAGAATAAAGGCCCCTAACGAAAGCAACCGTCCAACGTTGAGTCCCGTTTCTCTAATGATGATATCTTCGACTTTCCATTTTGCAGCCTCTTTGCTTTTACCGATGGCATCGAAAACAATGGAAACCGCCGGTATAAAAAACAAAGGACTAAACAAGCTAATGCCAATTCCCATCCATAATAAGGTATTGTAATTCACATCATAGAACAGAGGGAGGACAGAAACAGACATCAGAATGGCACCCCAAAACATCGCTTGGTTTCGCCAGGAAGGACGAATATACTTTCCCACAACATAAAAGGCAATAAACGCTACTCCTGAGGTGATGAAGGTATAGATTCCCACTTTCCATTCGTTGCTTGTAGCCACAAAAACGAGAATACCAATAAGGAAGTTAAAAACTGATTCATTAATGCCTTGACCAATCATCGCAAAGAATATCCGTTTCCAAGTTTTGCTTCTATTAAAAACGGCATAGGTTTCCTTAAGTGAAAATTGTCCCCCCGACTTTCGTTTTCTCAGGAAAAAGCTCAATATCACACCCGCTATATAAACACCTAATGAGATAGCAAAGATGGTATAGTAACCTTTCATACCCGTCATTTGAGAAATTAAATAACCAGCGCCAAGCGGTGCAGCCATGCCAACGAGGGAGCCAAATACTCCCGCCAAACCGTTAAACTTGTCCCGATTTTCCCGATTAGTAATCTCGAATAAAACAATATTAAACGAAAACCAGAAGAAGCCGTGTCCAATTCCTTGCAGGAATCCAAGAGGGAAAATATAATCCACCGCTTTGTCACCCAAAAATAAAACAAATAGGTAGAAGGAAGCAGCCACTGAAATACCGGATCGCAAGCAAGACATCTTATTGTAAACCTTCACCCATTTACCGGAAAGCATAAAGGTGATTTGCATGGCTAGATAGAACGCTACATTATAATATCCGATTAGCGCGTAATCTCCCGCTTCCTTCCATAGATAAACATTGACGAAAGTGCCAGATAAAGCTTCGGCTAGTAAAAATAAGGTATTCACGTATAATAGGAGACGACCTTGCGAACCTAACTCCGTTTTGATAATGGACTTGTCGGAGTCTAATTTATGAAGGTCTTTCCCCCATTTGTAGAATAAACCATATTTGGATTTAACCTTCATTGCTTTTCTCCCCTTACCACATGTATCTGTAACCATAAGAATACCCACCAAAACTAGTTTTTATAAGGTTGTCCCTGAACACAAAACAAAGAAGGGGCATAAGTCCTAATGCCCCTTCTTTCATTTCTATTGTTTCATTGCTTTTTTAGCAAATTCAGTATTCACAATGTCCTTGTAGTCAACTTTTTGTTTTAATTCCCCTGCATTTTCCATAACAGCTTCCAAATTATGATACTCTTCTTCATCGAGGATCGGATCAGTTGCAAAGGCGTCTATCGCTTTAAAACGATCCAATACTTTCAACATTGTCGGGCGGTCCAGTTCGGGGAAATGAGGGGCGATGACATCGGCAATTTCCTCTGAAGAATGATTAGCTACCCATTGTTGTGCTTTGTAGACAGCGTTTGTAAATTTTTGTACGGTATCGGGATTATTATTAATGAAGCTTTGTTTAGTTATATAGACGGTGTAGGGAAGTTTTCCGCTATCTTGACCGAAGGAAGCGACGACATGACCTTTTCCTTCTAATTCTAACTTAGAACCAATCGGTTCGAATAATTGAACGAAATCACCGGTCCCGGAAGCAAAGGCACTGCCTAGATTGGCATAGTCAATATTTTGTATGATCTCGACATCTTTAAACGGGATGACCCCATTATTTTTTTGAACAAATTCACTAACCATTTGTGGCATGCCGCCTTTACGCTGACCGATTAACGTTTTACCCTTCAGCATATCCCAAGTGAAATTATCAATAGGTTCTCTGGAAACGAGAAAAGAACCATCCGCTTGTGTAAGTTGAGCAAAATTCACCGCGGGATCAGAAGACCCTTGATTTTTAACATAAATGGTCGCTTCTGTACCCATTAGAATGACTTCTGCATTATTGCTCAGTAATGCCGTCATCGCTTTATCTCCACCATTGGCATTGGTCACTTCAACTTCAAGCCCTTCTTCCGCAAAAAAACCTTTTTCCAAAGCCACATACTGAGGAGCATAGAAGATAGAGTGAGTAACCTCAAACACTCTTACCTTTTTCGGGTTAGAAGACCCGCCTCCACAAGCAGCCAAAATCAGAAATGCAAAAACTAAAGAAAGAGACAAGAGAAACCGCAGTGACTTTTTCATTCTTTCAACCTCCTTTAACGTCATGGTTGTTGCCTAAAGTCCCTTGTGAAAAGGGGGTTAAATGGGCTACAGTCTATTTATATGAGTTCAGGAACGAATGTGAGCACATAATTTTAAAGCGGACACAAAGATATCACATTTTGTCAAACCATGTTGGCTAGAAACATGGTATAATGACAGGCGTATAGATTTGGATGTGATGTTTATCACGTCTACTTGTACGGATTTAGGGTAAACTAAGAACTATTAACTAAAAAAAATAGTTGGGGTGGTTGAAATGCACATCCTAGTGATCGGACTTAACTACAAAACAGCCCCGGTTGAGATTCGCGAGAGATTCGCATTTAAGGAAGAAGATATGAAACGAGCCGTTGGAGCATTACGTTCGGCAAAGAGTGTCCAAGAATGCGTGATTATCGGAACCTGTAACCGGACGGAGATCTATGCAGTTGTGGACCAGCTACACACGGGAAGGCATTATATCAAGGCTTTTCTATCGGCTTGGTTCGACATAGATAAGACACAATTTACGGATTACCTTTATATAAAAGAAAATGACGATGCTATCGGTCATTTGTTCCGTGTGGTTTGCGGGTTGGATTCCATGGTTTTAGGGGAAACACAAATTCTTGGTCAAGTACGTAATTCTTTTATTTTAAGCCAAGAAACTAAGGCCACGGGTACGATTTTTAATAATCTATTCAAACAAGCGATTACGGTGGCCAAGCGTGCTCATTCGGAAACAGATATCGGTAAAAATGCAGTTTCTGTCAGCTATGCAGCGGTTGAATTAGGGAAGAAGATATTTGGTTATTTTGATAAGAAGACCGTGGTTATTCTTGGTGCGGGGAAGATGGGTGAATTAACAGGCAAGCATCTTCAATCCAATGGTGTCCATAAGGTCATTGTTGTTAACCGTTCGTTAGAAAGAGCACAAAATCTAGCGGATCAATTCAATGGAGAAGCCCGTACTTTTGATCAATTATCGCAAGCCTTGATTGCGGCTGATATTGTGATTAGTTCTACCGGTGCAGAGGGTCATGTCGTGACTAAAAAGGATATTCAAGCGATTAGTAGAAAAAGAAATCATCGCCCTCTTTTCATGATTGATATTGCAGTTCCAAGGGACTTAGATCCAGAGATCAATGAACTAGAGAATGTATTTTTGTACGATATTGATGACTTACAAGGAATTGTAGACGCTAATCTTCAGGAAAGAGCTCGTGAGGCAGAGAAAATTGGCGTTATGATCGATGAAGAAATTGCAGCTTTTAAAGCTTGGTTAAATACACTAGGTGTGGTCCCAGTGATCACGGCCTTGCGTGAAAAGTCATTGCGCATCCAAGAGGAAGCGATTCGGAACATAGAAAATAAGTTGCCACACTTACCGGAAAAGGATTTGCGAATTATACGTAAATATTCGAAAACGATTGTCAACCAGATGCTGCATGATCCATTAATTCGTATGAAAGAAATGGCTGCAGACTCAAATGGGGATGAGGGGTTGGATCTTTTTATTAAGATCTTTGCTTTGGAAGAGGAATTGGCCAATCAAGAGCGAATTAAGGAAGAAAGAAAGAAGCAGGAAAAGCCTCAATTGGACTCTACTGAATTTCGTTTGCCGACTCTCCGTGTTAGTGAGGCAACTGTCCGCTCCTAAAGAAGGGAGTTATGTTGGTGACCATTCAAAGCTGGATGTATGATATGACGGTCTATATTTATGCTATAAGTGTTCTGATGTATTTTTCCGATTTTTTACAAAGTAACCGGAGGGTCAATCGAACGGCCTTCTGGTTACTTGCGATTGTATGGATTCTACAATCCGTTTTTTTTATTTCGCAGATGGTTTCAAAAGACTATTTTCCCGTCCTTACCTTATTTGAAACCCTCTTTTTTTATTCCTGGATTATGGTTACCCTTTCATTAGTCATTAATCATTTCTTTAAAATGGATTTACTTATCTTTTTTACCAATATTCTTGGTTTTATTGTGATGGCGGTCACTATATTTGCTAATCCAGCTGCAGCTCCGGCACTTTCTGAGCAACTTATCTCTGAGCTGCTGTTCATCCATATCAGCTTGGCGATGTTAAGTTACGTTGCTTTTTCTATTTCATTTATTTTATCGCTTATGTACTTGGCTCAAAATAAGCTGTTAAAAGAAAAGCGTTGGTCACCTTTACTTCGCAAGCTGCCAAGCCTTGGCCTTCTCGATTTGTATGCTTACCGATTAACGATGATGGGTGTCCCGCTTTTGTTTTTAGGATTGATACTAGGAGTGTTGTGGGCACATGTGATTGGACAATCGATATGGTTGGACCCGAAGATATTCACTTCCATTCTAGTAGTTGTGGTCTATTGTATTTATCTGTATCGTCGAATCAGCTATGATTGGCAAGGGAAGAAGCTAGCCACGATGAATGTTGTGGCCTTTGTTTTTGTATTACTCAATTTTTTGATTTCAGGATCGATTTCTTCCTTTCATCAATGGTTGAGATAGTAGTTTAAACGGCTGGAGGTTAATCGTAAATGAGAAAAATTATTGTTGGAACCCGTCAAAGCGCCTTGGCGTTGACCCAGACGGAATGGGTCATCCGTCAATTGAAATCATTTGGACTTCCTTTTGAATTTGAGATCAAAAAGATTGTTACCAAAGGAGATAAAATACTTGATGTTACCCTTTCGAAAGTTGGCGGAAAGGGATTATTTGTGAAAGAAATTGAACAAGCTTTGCTTGATAAGGAAATCGATATGGCAGTTCACAGTATGAAGGATATGCCTGCTGTTCTGCTCGAGGGATTGACGATTGGTTGTGTTCCCAAACGAGTCGATGTCCGTGATGTTTTGATAAGCAGAAATGGTCAGACACTTGAGGAACTCCCTCAAGGCGCAATTATCGGAACAAGCAGTTTAAGAAGAAGTGCACAAATCCTGGCTTACCGTCCCGATCTTCAAATTAAATGGATTCGTGGAAACATCGATACTCGGATGAGGAAGTTGCAAGAGGAAGAATACGATGCGATTATCCTTGCTGCCGCAGGGTTAGAGAGAATGGAGTGGAAAGGACAAGTTACGCAGTACCTTCCTGTTGAGATTAGCCTTCCTGCTGTTGGACAAGGGGCATTAGGAATCGAATGCCGCGAAGACGATGAAGAGCTATTAGAGCTTCTTTCTCACTTGAATCATCCAGAAACAAATACCTCCATTAAAGCGGAACGGGTCTTTCTAAATACCTTGGAGGGAAGCTGTCAAATCCCGATTGGGGCTTATGCGATTACGGACAATGACCAGATTTCCTTAACGGGTCTTGTCGCTTCACCGGATGGTGGGGTAATACTGAAGGATCACGTTCAAGGTTCTGACCCTAACCAGTTGGGTCTTACGTTGGGAGGACAGCTGAAGGAAAAGGGCGCAAAGGATATTCTAGATCAAGTCCGCAAGGAGAACGATCTATAATGGTTGGCTCACCATTAAACTTGAAAGGGCGCCGGATTTTAGTAACGAGAGCAAGAAGCCAAGCAAGTGAACTAGTATCTAAAATTGAACGGCTTGGCGGAAATGCCTTGGAATTTCCTGTTATTCGTATAATACCGGTGATGGATCAAAAACCGCTGGAACAGGCAATAAACAATTTACAACAGTTTGATTGGATTCTTTTTACGAGCACGAATGGCGTTGAATTTTTTGCAAAAAAGCTGGAGCAGATGGGATTGTCTTTTTCTGATTTAAAGGCCAAAATCGGTGCAGTAGGTCCGAAAACAGCGGAAATGATTGCTGAGTGGGGGAAATCAACGGATATTGTAGCAGACGATTATCAGGCTTCAGGATTACTTAAAGTGTTAGAGGATCAGGTTGATCCAGGTGACTATGTTCTTTTACCAAGGGGAAACATGGCTAAGGCAGATCTACCCGAAGGTCTAAGTGCGCGCGGAATTCATGTGACGGAAGTGGTTGTCTATGAAAACGTCATGTCATCGGAACGGTCGGAAGAGGTAAAAGCTAAGCTGAAAGACGGACAGCTGGATGTAATTACGTTTACCAGTTCCTCAACGGTGACCAACTTTTGTAAGCTTATGAAAGAGGAGCCGATTACTGACTTATTGGCAGGTGTGAAAGTGGCTTGTATCGGCCCTGTCACAGCCGCTACGGCCGAGGAGCTTGGCCTCCGTGTAGATGCTGTAGCCAAGGATTATACGATCGAAGGTTTGATTCAGGAAATATGTCATTTTTATGAGACAGAGGGGGAATAAGAATGTCTTTTCATCGACATCGAAGATTGCGCAGCAGCGGGGCTATGCGAAGTCTTGTTCGTGAAACGCATTTGCAGGCAAGTGACTTTATATATCCGCTTTTTGTTGTAGAGGGCGAGAACAAGAAATCAGAAATTTCCTCTATGCCGGGCGTATACCACTTTTCACTGGATAACTTAAAAAATGAAATCGATGAAGTCGTTGAACTTGGCATTCAGTCGATTATGGTTTTTGGTGTTCCCGCGGAAAAGGACGAGGTAGGAAGCCAAGCCTATTGTGAAACGGGGATCGTCCAACAGGCAATTAGAAAGATCAAGGAGTGGGCACCGGAACTAGTCGTTGTTGCCGACACTTGTCTTTGCCAATTTACAAGCCATGGTCATTGCGGAGTGATAAAAGATGGCATTGTTGATAATGATCCGAGTCTGGAATTATTAGTCAAAACTGCGGTCTCCCAAGCGCAGGCAGGTGCGGATATTATTGCCCCTTCCAATATGATGGATGGCTTTGTTGCTGCGATTCGCCAAGGACTGGATGAGTCTGGTTTTGAAAACGTACCGATTATGTCCTATGCAGTGAAGTATGCATCCTCTTTTTATGGGCCGTTCCGTGATGCCGCTCATTCAACACCACAGTTTGGTGATCGTAAAACTTATCAGATGGATCCTGCCAACCGCTTGGAAGCGATTCGGGAAGCCGCTTCAGACGTGGAAGAAGGATCTGATTTCCTAATGGTGAAGCCTGCAATGGCTTATATGGATATCATTCGCGAAGTTCGGGACCACTTTAATCTTCCTTTAGTTGCTTACAATGTCAGTGGGGAATACTCCATGATTAAAGCCGCTGCGGCAAACGGCTGGATTAATGAAAAAGACGTAACGCTTGAATTGTTGACAGGTTTTAAACGAGCTGGAGCAGATCTTATTCTCACGTATTCTGCAAAAGATGCGGCTAGATGGCTGCAAGAAAAGTAGAGGGCTGTTGGTTTGGACCGTGGGGAATGGCTGCGGAAATAGACGGAGAAAATCCTCTTAAATCCCGATTCGAGGATTTATAGGCCGAAATAAGGGGAGCTTTTACGGTTATTATGAGAAAAAGGGCATTTTTTGAACGAATTTAAGCGAATAGACGGAATTTCTCCGCTTAAAACCCAGCTAAGTGGCCCACACCGTTCCATTAAGCGGAAATCGTCCCCTTATCTTGACAGTCCAAACATATCAAAGGAGGATGTTTGAGTGAGTAAAAATCATGAGAAATCCCAGATATTCTTTGAGGAAGCGAAGAAGTATATTCCTGGCGGTGTAAACAGTCCTGTGCGAGCTTTTCGCTCCGTAGGGATGTCACCACTATATATCGAGTCCGGAAAAGGATCGAAGATTTACGATGTTGATGGGCATGAATACATAGATTATGTTTTATCCTGGGGTCCGCTCATTTTAGGGCATGCCCATCCAGCGGTAGTACGAGCACTCCAAGCCGCAACAGAGAAAGGAACTAGCTTTGGTGCGCCTACAGTACTGGAAACGGAAATGGCCAAATTGGTGACCGATATTCTGCCTTCTGTGGAAGTGGTTCGCATGGTGAACTCTGGTACGGAAGCTACAATGAGTGCATTACGCCTAGCTCGCGGCTACACCAAACGAAATAAAATCTTGAAATTTGAAGGCTGTTATCATGGTCATGCGGATAGCTTGCTAATCAAAGCGGGATCAGGTGTGGCTACGCTTGCCTTACCTGACAGCCCGGGTGTGCCAAGTGACGTGGCTAGTCAAACGATCACTGTTGCCTACAACGATTTGGAAAGTGTCAAGCTTGCCTTTGAACGCTATGGTGAGGACTTGGCAGCTGTTATCGTAGAACCGGTGGCTGGAAATATGGGTGTGGTTCCTCCTCTTCCAGGATTTTTGGAGGGCTTGCGTGAGATCACCGAAAAATATGGTACCTTATTGATTTTTGATGAGGTCATGACTGGCTTTAGAGTAGATTACCATTGTGCTCAAGGGAAATTTGGCATTACGCCGGATTTAACTACACTTGGTAAAGTCATCGGTGGTGGCTTGCCGGTGGGTGCTTATGGTGGAAAACGGGAAATTATGGAGCAAATCGCCCCAGCTGGCCCAATTTATCAAGCAGGGACCTTATCAGGAAATCCATTAGCTATGACTGCCGGGTATACGACGCTAAAAGAAATAGGGAAA
>Ga0180215_1004651_pt1 | contig 12060 bp, 20 predicted proteins | sample eDN3rd37CBELigBY_FD_128871 | JGI IMG/M metagenome (GOLD analysis project Ga0180215, IMG submission 128871) | Enriched backyard soil microbial communities from Emeryville, California, USA - eDNA 3rd pass 37_C BE-Lig BY (version 2) (version 2) | ecosystem: Environmental > Terrestrial > Soil >...
AATCCAGCAAGAGTCGCTGGGCGCGGCCGCGGCGTACCTCGCACGCGAAATCCATGCGGCTGCAATTGTCGTCTTCACGTTTACTGGCCGCACCGCGCTCGCTGTGGCCAAGTACCGGCCCACCGTGCCCATCTTTGCCTTCACCACCTCGCCCGAGGTCGCCCGCCAGGTATAGCGGGCCATCCAATGCTATATCGTGTGTGTGGGACCGAACAGCAGGGACTAAGACAGGGGCCGTGCCGACGTATTCTGCGTGCGGCCCCAGCTCAACATTGTGCGCAATGTGATCCCGGTCGTGACGAGCCGCTGCAACACGATCATTGAGCTCTCGGACATCACGCACGCCTTCTTCCTGGAGCACAAGCTGGCATACCCGGGGCAGCCGGTCGTCCTGACAGCCTCGCATCCGGTGGTGCCGGATGGCAGCGGCAGCACCCCCACCAATTTCCTCAAAGCCATGTCGCTGTAGCATATTATGGTCTGTATTATATCATAGTTCAATACAATAATAATGCGATCCAGTGGCTCTTACCGTGCGTCAGAGCGGTGTGGTGCGTCGGCGAGCTCGCCGCATGTGGCCGCACGCATGCTCGCCCGGCGCATATCGGGCCACGTGGGAGAATACACGTGACTATCAGATCACGTGCTCCCTTGTGCTTTTCGCCGGACAGCGGACGAGCGCGGACTGCGGGCCGAACCATGGCGCTCTACCGGCAGCTCACTCACGCACAGGAGGTCGCGGGCCTCTACCGTGCCGCGCTAAAGCTCGCAAGGTAGCGCGCGATATGGCGCGACTAGACAGATGGCGAACGGCGCGCGTAGCAAGGTGCTGACCAACAGCGGCAACGCCATTCTCGGATCGGACGTGTAGGAACTGGGCGGTGAACTATGACCTGTGGCGCGAGGAGGCCGTGCGCATCCGCCACGAGTTTGACGTACGTGTGCTCGCCGTGTCAGACTACACTGCACCGACTGGTGGTGCTCATTTGTCGGCCGCTGGACTCGGTTCATGTGGCACCCTTTTCCTCCGCCAGCGGAACCGGAACGTGACGGACCAGAAGACGATCCAGCGGCTCGTGGACTACACCAAGTCGGAGCTGCACCGGCTACGGCACCCAGACCCCTACCGCCGTACGTGCTAGACGTCGGCCGACCTGAGTGTGGTCGGTGAAAAGTCCAACCTCACCACGTCAAAATCGTGACGACGCACGGGGTTCAATGTCTGCAGAGCCGTCGGCGCCGGAGGGCAGCAAGTGGGAGCGGAACGTGCCCCCGCCCAAGCACGTACGGAGACGAAGCAGTTCGCGGTGAGCCCTGAGAGCTTCGAGCCATTCTAACACAGGGGTTAACGCGTGCTTTTTGGTGCACGCACGGCAGCTTGTCGAAAAGGGCTATGGAGACTTCCACGGCTAAAGCGGCTGGCCCGCGTGTACACACGCGCTCGTCAGCGGCGCGGGCTGTGTGTTGTAACTGCAATAAATTTTGACAGCGACGCGACAAAACGCGGAAGCTTTACAGAGCCAGTCTTGTAGTACAACGGTCAGGCCGGGACATGTCTACGCGCTCGGCTTGATGGGCACGGCCTCTTCGATGGCCGCGGCGGTGCTGACCTCGGGCGCATGCACCGACGGCGACGGCGTCTCGGGGTGCGCGCTGGGCGGGAGGGCGCTCGTGAAACGATGGTGAGGTACACTCGTGAGCCGACATCGTCTTTAGTTTCGCTTCACTGCGGTCAGGTCGGCTCGTACCGGTGGTAAGTCCAGTAGCGGTAGCCCTGGAAAATCTGCAGCGACTCGTTCGTGACGTGGCAAGCGAGCAGCAGGTAATTGCGCGGCTTGACCATCCAAGCGAAGCGCATGAAGAGCCCCGAGTACACGGCCAGCGCTGAATGTAGGACAATGCAATGTTGGATGGCGGGCATCAGAGGCTGCGTTCGTATTGCGCTGCGTCGCTCGTGCATGGTTCGTACCCAACGTCATGTTAGGGCTAATCTGCTCCGGGCTCCGCTTGGTGTCCAGGAAGGCGGCCAGCGGCAGCGACCAGTTGAACACTTAGCAAGGGCGAAGAGAGACAAGGCAAGGGACTGCGGAGGCGCGGTTAGCGTGCATGCCGGGTGCATGGATATAGGTAGAGGGTACATACCCGGTCCCCAGAAATGCTATTGTTGAGCAAGGGGTGCGAAACATCGTACTACAACCAAACCATTAGTATGGGGAAACGTTTCGCGCCGTTGTGGTTCCTACGCACGCACCGTGCTGGGCAAATGGCACTCCGCATCCCCACAGGGTGCAGTCTGGCTTGTTAGCAGTGTCTTTCATGGTTCAACTGATGCTGCAGATCAGTTGCGGCGTACCTCATCAGGTACTGCCGGAACTCAGGGCTCCGCAGGTAGGACGCGGCCTTGCCGCCAGCACCGGCTGCCGCCATGGTTGCAAGCCTGTCACGTTCTGCGGCTTGAAGGCCAAAGACCTTACGGATGGGTTGGGTTGTTAGCCACAGGCATCTTCACACATGGGCCCCATCTTATCAACCAACTGCCCGTTCGCAACCAAATTGCGATCACACGCTGCCCACTGAATACTACGACCCCCACGCACTCGTCAACCTCGCGCCTGGACGCCTCAAGGCGGCTGGGCTACCGGTAGGCCGACTGAGCTCCAGGAGGACGGCCCATCCCACCACACCCAGGTGCGCCGCCGGCGAACTCGACCCCATGCTGCACCCTCCGCGACAGCGCTGCTGTGCATACCTCTCGCTGTCCTTCCTGGGTGCCCTGCCGCCTTACCTTCACGCCGTGCTTCTGGTGGCCGCTGCTCGCCGCGTTCGAGTGGCCGGGGTCGCTGCCGTCGCCTCTGCCGCCGTCGTCGCCGACTCGAAAACTCTAAAATGGCGCCACGAAACGCGAAACCACGCCACCCCCCCCGGGGCGGACGGTTGTTTCTGTTTTGGTCCGCGGAGCGCCCTTTTTTCAGCGGACGAGGACGCAGAGCGAGGACGAGGGCGACGAGCGAGGACGCAGAGCGCGGACGAGGGCGAGGAGGACGACGAGCGAGGGCGACGGAGAGCGACGAAGGACGACGACGACGACGACAAAGACGACGGAGAGGACGACGAAGAGGAAGAGGAAGAGGAGGGCACAGCGGCGCAGAGGACGACGCACAGGACGACGAGGACGACGAGGACGACGGCGACGACGACGACGCAGAGGGCAAAGAACGCGTCGGCGAGGACGACAAAGAGGTCGCAGAGTACGACGAGGAGGAAGGAGGAGGACAAAAAGAGGAGGGCGAAGAGGACGACGCAGCCGGCGCAGATGACAACTGCCGTGGAAACGAACGCTACCGGAGGTCGCTATAGGCGAGCGAGGCCCGAGAGCCCCGCAGAACCCGCACACCGACACGCCGGACACTCAAGAGCGTAAGGAACGCCGGACGGGGAGACACCAGGAAGGGCGAGGGCCACCATAGCGCGAGACCGGCCGCCGAGAAGGACGGGACATGGTGCCGTGCCGGGCAGCACGCCCGCGCCGAAGAGCGTACGCCGGACGCCATGTCGCTCATCGACGAGACCAAGCGCGGCAATGTCGGCCAGGTGATCGCCCTTCTGAGCAGCGGGCGCGCCGATCCGAACATGGGCGACACCAAGGGCAACACCGCGCTCCACCACGCCGTCGATAAAGGTGCGTCCGTGCTCGCAATGCCCGCTATTTGTTCACCCAACTAATGTGATCTACATCATTGGGAGGCCTTCAGCACTGCCAAACCAGGCTACGTGGAGATCATTCGGGTACTGATCCAGCACAATGCCGACCCCAACCTGGCCGAGCTGGAACATGTACGACGCTGTTTCGGCAGCCACTCACGCCTTGATATCCAGCTCACGCGCGGACCGCCTCCCTTCCAGAATTCCCTGATGCGCAGTTGTACACGCCGCTGCACCGCGCGGCCATTGCCGGCAGCACCAAGGCCGTCGAGGCTCTGCTGGCCAGCCCCAGCATCGACGTCGACCGCACCGACAAGCTCGGTCCGTGCCAACAGGCCCAATCACTCTGGCGCGACGGGCCTACCCCTGACCATGTCCGTCGTCAAAGTCCGTTCCGGTCCGCCCACAGGCAAGACGGCGCAAGACTATGCAAAGGCCGGCGGCCGTGACGGCATTGTGGGCATGCTGGCCAAGCGGTCCAAGCCGCCGACGTCGCGCCTGCCGCTGGCACGGTTCCGCGGCGGCGGCAAGCCCGCAGCAACGCGCACGACGTCGCAGACGTCCCTGAACGCGCCAGCGTCGCCCACCACGCCGGCCGCAGTGCCATCATCGGCGCCGGCACCGGCACCGACACCGGCACCGACGGGACGGACGTCGGTCGATCTGACGCCCAAGGCTGTAGAGTCAACTGTGACGCTGACGCCACCTGCTGCTACGGCAACGGCCGACACTTCACCCGCGCCCAGCGCGCCAGCGGCGGCGCCGGCTCCTGTTGTAGAAGCGCCCACACCCGCAGTCACCGAGGCCCCGCTAGCTAGCTCGCCCCCCAAGCCTGCCGTGCCGCCACCAGTGCCCTCCAAGGACTCGGCCGCGCCGCCGCCGAATGCCAAGGACTCCACCGCCGTCGTCAAGGCGCCCGGGGAGTCCACACCAGCTGTCGCGTCGACGCCCACAGAGACGCCGTCGCCCACCACATCGCCCCAGCGGCCGGCAGCACCGAGCCCGCTGCGGCTGGCCTCGTCCGGCTCGATAAAGTTGGCGGCTCACGAGGCGCAGGCGCCGAGCGCGTCGCCGCCGCCGTCGCCGCCGTCGCCTGCGGCACTTCGCGCCCCCTTTGGTGTGGCGTCGCCGTCGGTTGCCCCGCCCAGCACGTCGCCCGTGGCCGCCTACTCGGGCAGTGAGCGTAAATTGCACCCTATGCAAGCGAGCCGTTTCAGGCTCTCTGTAGCTCACCTCAGACCGCCGCTTGTAACTACGCTTTGAACCTTTTAAAGGCGCCGACGCAGCGGTGGTGCCGCTGCGATCGCTGGATATCGCGGCGGGGAACCGCCGCAACGAAAAACGCAGCTCGGTGACAAGCCTGAGCAACGACAGCGAACCAGCTCCCGCACCTACGCGCACACACTCAGCAGCGCCGGAGAAGACCTCCTCGCGCAACAAGCTGTTCTCCATCGCCAAAAAGTCGTGTACGTCGCTAAAGATGGCTGGCACTTGCAAGCGTGTACGCGGCGATTCACAGTTGTATCCGCCGCTGTGCACCATCCTTATTGCTCTGTTGTGTAGCGTCATCCGCAGTGATTTTGGGCCCTTCACCGCTGGTGATGGCCGCCAAGGCCGGCGACTATGACGAAGTTGAGCGGCGCCTGATGGCCGGCGAGGACGTCAACTCGCGCGGTACGTCCACTTGAGAAGTGCCGCGGGCACCTGCGACGCAGGACTGATGCCGACATGCCTTCCTTGCGTGTTGTTGAACACCACAGACCGCGACGGCTGTACGGTGATATACTACGCGGCCGAGCAGGGCAACGTGCAGGCGATGGCGCGCTTGATCGAACGGCACGTCGACGTCAATCTGGCGAACGAGGCCGGCTGGACACCGCTCCACGCGGTCGTGTGCGGCGCGCAGCCCGACCACGAGGTTTGCTTGGGCATGCTCCTGCACGAGGGCGCCAACCTACGCGCCGCCACAAAGAACGGCGAAACGCCGCTGCAGCTGGCACAGCGTCGCAATGCGCAGCCGGGCATCCTACAGCTGCTGCAGCGCGCCACGCTTAGCGCCTCTGTCAAGATGCTCCGCCAGCTGGCCGACTACCCGGGCAGCACGATTGATGCCGACAAGGCCACGGCGCTGAACACGGTCCTGCGTCAGTACGACGAGATGCAAGGTACAGGTCGCGAGGTGGCGCTGGATGGCGGCTGCGGAAAAGTCTGTGCAATGCGACTTTTGTTGTCCGCTACCATGTCTGATGTATTCCGCAGCCGACCTGGAAAAGAGCCGCCGCGTCATCGAGCGGCTGGAAGCGGCTGTCGCGCGGGCGCCGGTGACCCCGGCGAGCGCACCGGTGAAAGCGGTGAACGAGTCGGAGAATCCCGCCAGCAAGGCAGCCGACGCAGTAGCCGGGCCGTCCACAGCTGATGATGCCGCGAGCTCGACACTCAGTTTGAGCGCGAGCCGGTCTCCCGCAGTAGGCGGGACTAACGCCGCGTCCGCGTCGTCGCGTGGCGACCGGCTCGTGGAAGAAGGTACAGTTGGACAACCGAGGGCTGTCGGGGAGATAAAACATAAAGCTGAAGACAGCGGTCGCTGAGACTTCCTCGGTGTTATCCTGTCGCACAGCAAAGGGTATCGTGGCGAGCACGGCGCCGGCCAAGCTGTCGACGTGCTTTGACTGCATCCAGCACCGCCGCGAGATCGCCCAGCTGAAAGAGTAACGCGGTCTGGAAACTTGTGGATGTAGATTCTGTCTTGGCACTTAATACCGTTCGCGTGAACTTGATTGGTGTGGGAGGCAATCGCGACTAGGGAGCGGGACAAGCTGGCCGTGGCCAACAAGAAGCTTTCGACGGCGATGGCCAAGAACGCGGTGGTGCGTTGCGGCAGCCTCTGGGCGCCGAGTTAATAGCTGCCCACTAACACGTGCTGACTGCGTAAAATTTGCATACCGCAACCACAGGAGGTGGAGGCGAAGGTGGCATCGCTGGAGCAGCACATCGCGCAAGCGGAGCGCGAGAGGGACGAAGCGGTCGATGCGCGCATCAAAGAAGTGCAGCGGGTACGCACGACGTGGAAGTGGCGGTTGTTCATTGAGCATGCTGACTGAATCTGCCTCGCCTTTGCTGTAATCACTTATCGCACACGCGCCAGATCGAGACGGTGTACAGCAACAAGGTCAGCAAGGTCATGCAGGAGACGGAGGGCGTCCTGCGCCAGGTGCACATTGACCTGGACGAGGCCGACCGCGCGCGGCAGGACCTGCTGCTCTTCCAACTCAAGAAGAAGAAGCTCACGTGGGTGCCGGACCAGCTTGTGGTCGCGTGCCAGGGCCAAGGTTGCGGCAGGGTACGCCGCGTTGCACTTTGGATCTTGCGCGCGAATATAAGCGAAGGATGCTGACGAGGCCTGGTCTGCCGCGCAACTACAACCTCGCGGCACCGACAGGTGTTTGAGCAGCGCGTGCGCAAGCACCATTGCCGCTGTTGCGGCCGCGTCTTTTGCAAGGCGTGCACCCGCGAGCGTGCCGCGATCCCGCTGCTCAACTTCAAGTCGCTCGTGCGCGTGTGCGACTCGTGCTCCATGCTCCTGCTGCCGGGCAACCCGTCCAACCCATTCCCTGGTACCTCGATCGACGGCGGCGGCAGTAACGACGGCGACGGCTCCGACGAGGAAGACGACGCTTGAGCCCTTTCATTCATCCAGAAGTTCGTCACTCGGTGGTTGTTTCCAGTTCCAATTTTTTTGCCGCTCCTCGGCGCGGCCGCCGTGTATTACACCGCTGTACAATACCCTCGCATTCGTCGTCGTTCCTGTACACTACCACCAAACAAAACGCGTTGCATCACATGGAGAGCATGGCGCCCAGCGGATTGCTGGTTCCCAGATGCGGCATGGGGGCTCGCAGCGGCGCCAGCAACCGGCGCACGACGCTGCGGCAGATGGCGATCCACCACACCACACTTACTGAACCGGCCGGTGCGCCCGGCAGGGCGAGCAACCACCCAAGCGGGGTTACCCACGCTGACGGCAGATACACCACCGCCTGGCCGCGGAGCATCACGACCAGGCCCAGGTGGAGCGCGCCGCCTAGCCATGCCAGCGCCCGCTCCACGCGCGCTGTCCGGCTCTGCACCGTTGCCTGCAGCTCGTTCGCTGCCGATTTGGGGCCAGCACTTGCGATACAGGATTGGTCAGCCTTTCCCTTGCGTGGTGCGCCACGTTCGGCGTCGTCGTACTGAGCTTTTCCAGCTCGAGCGTCTTGCGGTCCAGCTCGCGCTGCGTGCGAGCCCAGCGGGTGAACTCGTCCTGTGCAGGGCACGAACGTGCAAGTCATGTAACGAACCATGTCAGAAAGGTCAGGACCCGATGGCGGCAGTCCGCGCGGAGGCCTACTTGTGGACTGATGGTTTGCACGGTGCGGCGCAGCTTGGGGATCTCGCTGCGCAGCTCAGCAATGCGGGTCGGCGGGGTGGCGGCGCGGGCGACCACGAAGCGCTGCAGGAGCACTTGCAGCAGCTCCACCACGAGGACCGTAACGAGTACCTGCAGCGCCGGCGCTGACGCACCGTCGACAATGGCTGCCGCCGCCATGCTTCGTCGCCGTAGCCAATGTTTCTTTTGTCTCAGGCTTGAAGGTCCCCAGCTTTACAGACCCAGCGATCCTTCGTCTGCGTCGCCACCCGCAACCTCCGTGCGGGTCTCGTCGTTTGGTCGTCCGCTGCTTCCAGTACCTGACCCCTTTCCAGTCCACACCGCGCAACCCTTGGTCTGGGCTCTTGTCCGGCCCAGGTCTCGCCCGACGTCCGGCCACCTTCCAGCGACGGTCCGGCCCTTTCTTCGTTGCCCGCTTCGACGTCTTCTTCAGCTTCCAGCCGACCTCTTCGTCGTCCCCTCGCCCGATGACGTCACAGCCACATGGACGTTTGAGCGGGTTTTCCGTTTGTTAGGCGTCGTTTACGTTCATCCGTTGCAACAATCACACTATGAGCGTAAATTTTCACTAACATAATACTGTTACGACGGTAAAACTACGGGATCTGCTGCGAAACCGGTTTTGGCGGCAAGTTTTTGCGAAAGTTAATTTGCGTTGCGCCACTCGCTTTTTTCTTCTGCCGCAAGGGAAAAAAGTTGCGTACGTACCCGGCGCCGCTGCGCTCTTCGAAGCGCCCTGTGCGTCCCCAAACGCCCCAACACGCCTTGTGGAGAGGCCACAGAAGCTGCTGGATGACTTGGAGCGTGCGCTGGCGGTGGCGATTCGGCGCTGGATGGTGGTCAGTAGCCGGCAAACGGCAGGACTGGCGGAATGGGTCATGCCGTCGGGGTGGCCGTTGGCAGTGCGAAAAACGCCTCGGGCAGGACCACGGCCGCAATACAGTACCGTGCCAGGAGCTGTACAAGCCGTGAGGGGCGCGGCTGCGTGGGCCGGTCATGGAAGGTGGCGTGGATTTCGGCTTTTTGGTTGCTGCCTTGCCGAATGTGCTTTCGTAGCGAGCGTAGACTACGCTCTTCTGGTCTCTCCCCCAAGCGGTCAGGGCGTCGGCGACGCAATCTTGATAGAGGAGTGCCTCTGTGGCCTTAATTTACGAATGGACTGCGAACGGCTCTGATCGGCCTGCCTTGCCAACCAAAACTAATCGACTGGCTATACCATCTGTCGCTGCTGGACCACAGAATTGTACTCGCCACGCGCGAATTTCAAACAACCATGGCTTCGGAAAAGAACAAGCCTGTTGAGGAAGTTCCTCCTGAGGACGTCGAGGACGAGGAGTATGGCGCGCGCCGGTTGCTCGTAGGTCACACCGCGGTCACCCAGGCTGACAAACGCTTTGCAACCGTGTGGTGCTTCATGGCGTTGCAGGGAGGAGAGCGACGAGAACGACGAGGGTATGACGTCCGCTGCATTCGCCAAGCGTTGCCAATCTCTGAACGCTAATTGTTTTGCTGCACATCCAACGGGTGCTGCCGCGGATGCAGAGGACATTGAGGACGACGAGGAGGGCGATGAGGAGGGTGACGAAGACGACGACGAGGAAGGCGACGACGACGACGACGACGAGGACGACGAGGAGGGCGACGAGGAAGAGGAGGGCGACGAGGAGGGCCAGCCCTCGCCTGCCCACAAGCGTACCGCCAAGGGCAAGGCCAAGGTGCGCACTGCTTTCTTGCGTGCTGTTTCACATCAGGTTGCTAACATGTACTGTGCCACACGTGTGCCATCTTGTGGACTCAGGCCGACGAGGAAGGGGAGGAAGAGGAAGAGGAGGAGGGCGATGATGGTGCGCCGGCGTCACGCATTGTCCCAAGCCTGCAAAGGCCCAGCTAATTAGAATTGATTGGCATCGTGCATGTTCCCGTCGACAGAGATCGACCCGAGCAACATCATCACCACCAAGCGTCAGCGGTCCCGCGTGAACTATGCGGAGGAGCAGGACGACGAGGATGAGGAGGACGACGAGTAGACGTGCCATCCCGTGTAATGGAAGCCAGCGCCGCGATGATCTCTGGCTCTCCTAAGACATTGTAGACCTGCTCGTCGTGTGGCTAAACTTTGCCCTTGTACCACCACCCCATTGTGACGGAATAGCAGCGCTGCAATAGACTGTTCGCCTCAGAAACTATACAGGCGTCTGTACAAGCGTCTATGCACGTTTCTTCGCAGCTGAGGCCGAGGCCGCGGCGCCGGCCTCGCGCACGACGCCGCCGTTGCGGTCGCCGATGTCCAGGCGGCACTTTACGTACACATGGCAGATGTCCTCGCCGGCCTCGTTGCGCACGACGACGGGCACCTGCAAGTCGTACTTGCCCGGCTCGGCCGGAACGAGGAACTCACACACGGCGTACACGGTGCCTGGCAGCCGTTGCGAGGCGCCGCGGGCACGAGGCCAGGGGTGAGTGAGGCGGCCATGCAAGATTTCGAAACAGCCGCGACTACGAGCTTACCGCGCGCCTGCTTGCTGTAGGTGCACGTTAACTGCGTCGGAAGAAAGCGGTCGGAGCGCTCCAACTGGCCCAGCACCATCAGGCCGGCGGCGGTCTCGGCGAGGGTGGCTAGGGCTCCCACATGGATGGCGCGGACTGGATTCCGCACCTTCTGGCGATCCTGTGCAAGAGAGGGCGGCTGTCGGGCATAGGTTGTTGGCGGCAACGGTTAATACATTGGTCTGGGCTGCTTTCCCTCAAGCTCGATGGAGCCGCACCGGCATTGACAGCGCCGTCCGCGTTAGCGTGTACTCTTCGATAGATAAGCCTGCGGCAGCAACGACTGAGCCGATGCGCGCATGGCATTTGAGCGAAACTTGAAACTGTAACTGGGCCGGCGCCGCCCCACGCACCGAGCGTGTAAGGGAACGGGTTGACCGCCGCAAACATGCGGCAAAAGAGCCAGTGGCCAAACGGGTAGCGCTTGATATTGTTGTAGATCTTGCGAAAGTTGTTGTTGGTGCCGCGGGTCGCGATGAAGCCGACCTGTCAGCCAAGCGGACGCAGTCGCCGAAGGTCCCATTAAGTTACCTCGCAACACGTCGTCAGCGAGCGGCGTCAATTCCGTACCACGGCCGGGTACAGGGCGAGCAGGCCTATGTAAAAGAAGAGCTGGTACGCGTTCAGGCCGACGGCGGCCAGCGTCTTGTCCACCGTGATCACGACGGCGCGCACAATATCCATGGCGAGCTCGCTTGGACTTGCCCGCTCAGGGCGGACACAGTTTCCTCAGGGTCGCCCGGTCCACTCACACGTGACGTCCGACCCTACATGCAGGTCTTTCTACAGTCTTGTTGCTCCCTTGTTGTTGGCCTGCGTCCTCAACCGCGTCTGCGGCCACCTCTCGCCCGCGGGGGCCGGCGTCAGCGCCGTTCAAATCAATCGTCGCCACGTGGCCATGTTGGCGCCAAAAGGTCGACCGGCCGCCGCCGCCGCCGCCGCCGCCGCTCGTCGGTGCCGCCCCAGCCGCCTGCCGCCACCCACACCGCTGCTCACACGCTTACCACCCACGCGACTGCTCGCCCTCCCGCGGCTCGACAAGCGGCTGGCCACGATGGCGGCGCCAACGACAACGACGACGCTTAGCCTGCCGGCCGCCGACGACCTCCACGTCCACCTGCGCACGGGCAGCATGATGCGCATGGTCGTGCCCCAGACCGTCGCCGGCGGCTGTCGCCGTGTCTACGTCATGGTGAGACTGCTGGGCAGGAAGGGAGATTGGATTCGTGTGGATCCGTGCTCACGAATGACCACCCTCAGGCTCTCCCCCACTCGTCGCAGCCCAACCTGACGCCGCCGATCACGACGGTGGCGCAGGCGCTGGCGTACAAGGCCGAGCTTCAGGCGCTGGCGCCGGACGTCGAGTTCCTCATGACGCTCTACCT
>Ga0180215_1004652_pt1 | contig 12059 bp, 9 predicted proteins | sample eDN3rd37CBELigBY_FD_128871 | JGI IMG/M metagenome (GOLD analysis project Ga0180215, IMG submission 128871) | Enriched backyard soil microbial communities from Emeryville, California, USA - eDNA 3rd pass 37_C BE-Lig BY (version 2) (version 2) | ecosystem: Environmental > Terrestrial > Soil >...
TCAATCCATGGAGATATAATGTCCGCTGTGAAGATTTAGTTGCTGGATTAGGGATTAAAGAACTTAAATTCAGCGGTAGAAGCGAAATGGGAGGCGCAAGTGCAGTTGCAGCCATCCAGCAGGCTGCTCTTGCTGTTGAACATGGTGTAGCAGAATACGTGGTTGTCACGACTGGTCAGAAAGGTTTCTCAGGACCGAGATTAGGAGGAACGGATCCGAGAATACTAGATTTTAATAATACCATTATGCCAAATCCAGAGTATCGCGATAACATGGAATACCCATACGGTTTAATGGTTCCAATGCAATATTTCTCCCTACATGCTAACCGCTGGTTCTATGAATATAATCCAGACCCAATCGGAATGCAAATTGTAGCCATGACCTGCCGGGAGCATGCCCACAATAATAGCAAGGCCTATATGAAGGGCAGAGTTATGACCGAGGAAGACTATCAAAACTCTCCGATGCTGGTTAATCCTTTTCGCTTATTCGATTGCTCTTTAGAGGTAGATGGAGCTGGTGCCGTGATTGTCACATCAAAGCGCAATGCCCACCGTTTCAAAAAGCCTATCTATATTGCTGGCATCGCGGAAGGACATGCGAACCAGCCTGATGATATGCCAACTCGTCCGGATATTTTGGACATGGGGATTAAATATGCAGCACCAAGAGCCTTTGAGATGGCCGGCATCTCAAGAGATGAGATTGATTTTGCTGAAATCTATGATTGCTTTACGTTTATCGTCTTACGTCAAATTGAGGAAATGGGTTTTTGTGAAAGAGGAGAAGCGCCTGAGTTTGTCAAAAATGGACGAATTACGTATGGCGGACAATTGCCGATTAATACGCATGGAGGCTTATTATCACAAGCGCATATCGTAGGAATTAATCATGTGGTTGAAGCAGTCCATCAGTTACGAGGAGAGGCAGGAGCCGCACAGGTAGAGGATGCAAAAATAGGGTTAGTGACAGGATATGGCGATATGGGTGATGGCTCCATTGCCATTTTACACAATTAAATCTATGAATGAATGGAAAGAGGGGTTGTTAAAATGAATCATGTAGAACTGCAGGCCATTAGGCCTTTACCAAATAGAGATTCTGATTGGTCACGTGATTGGAACTTATATAAGCCTTTTTGGGAAGGAACAAGAGAAGGAAAGCTGTTTGTCCAGGAATGTACAGCTACTGGAAAGAAAATCTGGCCGCCGAGGTTTTTATCTCCGTATGAACCTGGAGCTGAGGTCAAGTGGGTTGAGGTAGGGACAAGAGGGGTTATTTACACATTTAATATTGTTCATCGATCCTTTTATCCTTATTTTAATGATCAAATCCCATATGCACTTGTTGTTGTTGATGTCGGGGATGGAGTAAGGTTTCTTGGAAATACAGTCGGAATGGACCCAACAAAAGTAAAGATAGGTATGGAAATGGAAGCGGCATTTGAAAAAGTCGATGATGAAGTCACATTGGTTCAATGGAAGCCTGTGAATGGAGGGATATAACATGAACGTCCAACAGGATCTCTTAACTGGCATTCGCGTTCTTGATTTTACCTGGAGTGTTTCAGGCTCAACGACAACCAGAATATTGGCCTCCATGGGTGCTGAGGTCATTAAAGTAGAGTGGCCAAAGACACCTGATATGATGCGGTTTTCCATGTATGCCAAGGATGATGAGCCGGGCTTGGATAATGGAGCGTTTTTTAACAGCTTAAATGCTGGAAAAAGAAGCTTTACTGTTAATATCAAATCCGCTGAAGGCATGAATATTGTGAAAGAGCTGATTCGAAAGTCAGATATTATTACAGAAAACTTTAGTGCCGGAGTGTTTGAAAAATGGGGCTTGGATTATGAATCACTGAAAGAAATCAATGAAGGAATTATCTATATGAGTATCTCCGGATTAGGCCATACGGGGAGACAAAAAAATTATGGCACATGGGGTCCGACGGCGGCTGCATTATCCGGCATGACCTATATTTCCGGCTTGCCAGATAAGCACCCTAGCGGCTGGGGCTATTCAATTTTAGACATTGTTGCTGGCTATACGGGGGCCTATTCTGTCTTAACAGCCCTACTCTATAAGAATCGGACAGGTGAAGGTCAATATATTGATATTTCACAGGTTGAAACCGCATTGCCTTTGGTCGGTACCAATCTATTAGATTACTTTGTCAACGGCCGTTCCTCCAATAGGCCGGATTTTCCAACAGGGAATCGTTCGACCCTTTCCGCTGATGGAAACAAATCAGATTTTAGGGGAGCGATCGCCTGCCCGCAAAATACCTATCGCTGTGCGGGTGATGGACCGAATGATTATTGTGTCATTGCTATTTACAATGATGAGGAATGGGAACGATTCAAGGAAGCAATCGGCAAGCCCGAGTGGGCAAATGATTCGAGATTCTCAAGCCTAACAGGGCGTATTCAACATCAGGATGAGCTAGATCAACATATTGGAGAGTTTACACGCAAGCTTAGTAAGTATGCTGTAATGGAAGCATTGCAGAAATATGACTTAGTGGCTGCTGCCGTCCAACAGAATGAGGATATTGTGGAATATGACCCTCAATTAAGTTTTAGAGGCTTGTTTGAAACGGTTCAACATCCGCTCTTAGGTGAAAGATTAGTAGAAGGTGTTCCGATTAAAATGTCTCAATCATCCCCTTTTATTCGTAAATCTGCTCCACTCATGGGTGAGGATAATGATTTTGTGTTAAAAGAAATCCTAGATTATTCAAATGAAGAAATTGAATTATTAGATACACAGGGTGTTTTCTGGCCATTGGATATGCCAAAAGAGTCGTTTAAAGCCGTCAGGCCATTATGGTAAAAGGGAGGGAGTGAAATGATGGTGGAGAAGGCAGCTTTAAAAGGAATAACCGTACTTGAGATAGGAGATCAGTTGACCCAATTTGCTGGAAAGTTACTAGCAGATATGGGAGCAGAAGTGATCAAGGTGGAGCCGAAGGAAGGTGCTCCATCAAGAAAGATAGGACCATTTTACAAAGATATTCCCGATCAAAATGGGAGCTTGTATTTTTGGAACTATAATACATCTAAGAAATCAATCACATTACAGCTCGAGACAAAAGAGGGACAGGAAAAGGTGACCCAGCTGCTTCATGATGCAGATGTTATTCTTGAGGGAAATAAACCAGGTCAAATGAAGGAATGGGGTTTGGATTACGTTACTTTGTCAAAGAGGTTTCCAACACTCGTCTATTGTTCTGTTACTCCTTTTGGCCAGGAAGGACCATGGAGTCAATACCAATCATCTGACATTGTCCAATTAGCACTAGGCGGCATTATGGCAGTTACCGGCTATGATGATGTTCCTGACGCACCACCTATTGCCCCAACCGGTGGCCAATCCTATCATTTAGCAGGATATTTTGCCGCGATGGGAATTGTGAGCGCCCTCTTGCATCGTGATTTTAAAAAGGAAGGCCAATTCATAGATATATCCGTTCATGATTGTGTAACGGTCTCTACTGAGATGTCTCTTCCATATTGGATTTATCAAAAGGAACATGTCATCCGCCAAACAGGCCGGCATGCCTTACCAAATCGTTCTGTACGCTGGAATCTGAAATGTAAGGATGACAAATACATTCTCGTTTTAAATACGTATTTGGATACAAAGCGTTGGAAAGGTTTGGTTTCTTGGCTGTCCTCCTATCAGCTTGAAGAGGATTTGGCGGACGAAAGATATGTGGATGATAAGTACCGTGCACAGCGTATGGAGCATGTAACAGATGTGTTAGAACGTTTCTGTATTCAATTTGATTCGGAATATATTTATCATAAAGCACAAAGTATCGGCCTGCCGTGGGCACCAGTCCGTGCACCGGAAGATATGATACATGATAAACATTTACGTGAGGATCGAAAGGTCTTTGCATCCGTATATCACCCTGAGGTAAATGAATCGTTTACTTACCCAGGTGCTCCGTATAAACTCCATGAAACCCCTTGGGGTATTAGTAAGAGACCGCCATTATTAGGGGAACACAATGAGGAATACTCTATCAATCTAAGAACCTCTAATCTTTCAAACTAATAGTGAAATTCTATTCAGTTAATGAGTTGATGGACCAGTCAACTCATTAACTACGGAGATTTTGGTATTGCTTGATGTGTTTGAAAATAAAGGGGGGTAACTTCGTGGGGACAGTCATTTCATGGATGAATCAGTATGTATATATTCTGTACACCCTTACCTTTACCCTTTACATAGTTACGATTTTTGTACCGAACGAAGAGCTCCGGTACTTGATTGGCGTGATGGCCATTCTGCTCATCCTGATCTCGTTCAAGGGAGCAAGTACACTCTTTAAAATTCTCTGCCTCATTTTTAGTTTTACTGGACTTCTATTTTATATGAATGCCGGCCTGCCTATCGTTCATCTTCCGTTGTATATGTCTTCAAACATGTCCCTTCTTTCTTTGTTAACCGTGCTTCCCTTGATGACAAGTGTAGTACATGCAGGCCGATTTGATCGAAGGCTCAATGAATTAATGAAAGGGAAAGTAGAGAATTTAGGAAATCTATATGTTAGGAGTTCGATGACAACCTATCTATTAACAGGATTTATTAATATATCTGCCTTAACCCTATCGCAGGAGGTATTACAAGCAAGCCTGCAAAATATCCCGCAAAAAACAAGGAAAATCTTTATTAGTAAGACGACACTTAGAGCATTAGCTGTTGCATTAATCTGGAGCCCGACAGAGATTATCGTGGCCATAACGGTGGATTCAACCGGTATCAGTTATTTATCCTTATTGCCCTGGCTGTTACTCTGCTCCTTACTTGTCATTTCTCTTGATTGGATTATCGGGAATAGAAGCTTTCGCTCGATAAACGTTGCACACGATGAAGGGGTAAATCAAAAGATACATGCCAAGAAAATGATCATTCAAATCATGAAATTAGTGATGGCTTTAGCCATTTTTTTATTCGTTGTGGTGCTGACAGGGAGCCTTTTGCAACTGAGTTTTATTTTATCTGTAGCCATTGTGATTCCGGTGTTCTCTCTAAGCTGGGCGCTTCTTTTGAAGAGATGGAAGAGCTTTAAGGTAGTTGGTTGGAGGAATTGGAGGGAACGTACAAATAAAATGCAGAATTTTATTGTCCTGTTTCTTTCTCTTTCACTCTTTTCCAACAGTTTAAGTAAGACTTCCTTTCATGATGTGATAAAGGCGCCGTTTCTTGCCTTTAGTGAATATCCCATACTGATTTTAATTTTTATTCAGGTTGTTTTTTTACTGGGCGGGTTAATCGGTGTACATGCAATCGCCACGATAGGGGTTTTATTTGACGTAATCCAACCTCTATATGGGGTGATCAATCCGGTTAGTATTGGAATCGTGGTAATCACAAGTGCACTGGCTACCGCAACTGTTGGAGCCTATGGGGTTACGGTTACCATGACTTCTGTGGCAACCAAGCAAAACCCCTACCGGATTACGTTACATAATTTGCCTTTCTCCTTACTTTTCGGAGCCATTGGCATATCAATCGGTTATTTTCTTTTGTAATTTTTTATAAACTTCTTTGGAGGTAGAAATATGGTGATGACGCCGCAAAAAAGTGAAGTGAAAGGCAGGATTGGAAAGCAATTTGATGGATATCAATCCTTTCAATACTTAACACCAGGAAAGGATTATAAGCCTTTTCAACTGCCACAGACAGAGAAATATCGGCAGACAGTAGAGATAAAGCTTAGAGAGGATCAGGAAAGGGTTTTTGAGACTCTATTAAAATACTATCCGATTGTCTCTCTTAGGGATCATGGTTTTGTGGTCCCCAAGAACCAGGAGGACATTATTCCTTATTGTCGCCAACTCCACACAGCATTTGACTATGAAGGGCTGGCCTTATCCGGAGTAGACGTGTTATTCGAGAACTTTATGGATGGAATCTCCATTCTGACCTCATCAAATGGCTTAAAGTGGGATGATGTCATTTTAACATTAGGAATACGCTATTGTGATATGGCAAAACAGGATACCGTTTATATTGCCCGAAATTATCAAGATTTGTTGGATGCAAAAGGGTCAAATAGAATGGCCATTCTGCCTTCATTGGAAGCAGCAAGTATTTTAGAAAATGAAGTGGATCGTGTTGATGTTTTATATGGTCTAGGGATCCGATGTCTGGGGATTACCTATAATGAAGCCAATACATTAGGCTCTGGTTTAATGGAAAAACAGGACGGTGGGTTAACAAGATTCGGCTATAAGGTCGTGGAAAGAATGAACACCTTGGGGATGGTCATTGATATCTCGCATTGCGGAGATCAGACAAGCCTCGATGTGATTGAGGCAAGTGACGCACCGGTGTTTATTACACATGCGGGTGCGCGAGCGATTTGGAACTCCCCAAGAATGAAGTCGGATAAGGTATTAAAGGCCTGTGCAGAAAAGGGCGGTGTTATTGGGGTTTGTGCAGCACCCAATACGACTCTCTCAGCAAAGAACCCAAATGAACATACGATAGAGTCTGTTATGGAGCATCTGGAGTATTTAATTGACCTTGTTGGGGTCGACCATGTGGGGCTAGGTCCTGATACGTTCTTTGGAGATCATGTGGGATTACAGCATGCATTTGATGATCTGTTGTCCCTTAGTGAATCGCATGGGGAACATTTCGAGGAATCCTCCTATGTAATCGGATTGGAAAATCCAACCGAGGCCACGAAAAATATGATGAAATGGATGATTACACAAAACTATAGCATTCACGATATTCAAAAGATCATTGGCGGCAATGCATTGCGGGTTTTACAAGATATATTAACTTAATCGGAATCATGATCAAAGTAAGAACATCTCTATTTTATAGGGATGTTTTTTGTGTGTATGAAGTTAGATGAATGGATATTCGTGGACCCGAAGGGAAGATAATCATTATTTTAAAATAGCTTGTAAAGGGCATATTTTATCCCAACTCTAAATTAACTTTTAAAATTACTATATGTTTAGGTTATAAAAAAAGAATTTTCCCTACCTAAAGCTACATTGTTTGAAAAACGATAATTGATTAGTATAAAACTACTATTTAAATATTCAGAATTATCATAAAAAGTTAGGGGGCTTTACATGTTATCAAAAACAGATAATCAGTTGTTAACTCGTACAGGACCAGGTACACCAACGGGTGAATTATTTCGCCGCTATTGGATTCCGGCCCTTTGCTCCGATGAACTGGATCAAGACGGGAAGCCAAAACGTGTGAAATTATTAGGTGAAGATTTAATTGCGTTTCGCGACTCGCATGGTGAAGTGGGTCTAATGGATGAAGCCTGTCCTCATAGAGGAACATCCTTGTATTACGGAATCAATAATGGCTGTGGTTTAACCTGTATGTATCACGGATGGAAATTTGATGTAGATGGCCATTGTGTTGATATTCCATCAGAGCCAACTGACAAACTAAAGAAATCAATAAAATTAAAGTCATATCCTATCCATGAGCAAAACGGTATTATTTGGACTTATATGGGTCCTAAAGAAAAGATGCCACCTGTACCAAACTTTTATTGGATGAAGCTTCCGCAGGAAAATTTAATGGCTGAACGAGTGTGGCAGGACTGTAATTATCTTCAAGTAATAGAAAATGATTTAGATTTTGTCCATGCCGCCTTTCTACATAAAGCCCTCATTAATCAAGATATACAAGAGAATGTCTTATGTACGGATTTAGGGATTAATCCTGATCATCCGTTAGTGAAAAATCCTCCAGTAAAGCAGGCTGTACAGGATACCAATTACGGAAAACGTTGTGTGGCAGTGGGGATTGGGGACGAGGTAAATAACGCGTATATGGAAATTCATTATATTTTCCCGTTTTATTCCTATCCACCAAGGTTTGCAGGTGAAGATGGAATGTTCCATGCGTTTATCCCTCGAGATGATGAAAGCACATGGAGCTGGGATATCCAGTTTGCTCATCATAATCCAATTGATGTCGAAACACAACATATTCGAAGAGGTTTATTAGTGGATGAAAACCATCGAAAGTTACGGAATGTAGAGAATGACTATGAACAGGATCAAACCTTGATGAAGACACTTAACTTTAGCGGAATTCGCGGTATTGCCACACAGGACCACGCTGCGACTGAGAGTATGGGAACCATTGTTGATCGTTCTACGGAACATTTAGGGACAAGTGATCTTCCGATAATTCATATGCGGAAAATGCTGTTGGATACTGTTAACGATTTACAAGAGGGGAAAGATCCATTGACACTTGAAAATCAGTCACTGCAAACGTTACTGAGCGAGGGGCTCTATGCACCGAAGGAGAAGTACTGGCAGGAAGCATTTCCATTAAAAGAAAGATTTGATAAAAGTTCTAATGTCATGAAGTAAAAATGTCCATTTGTAAGGTTCTTAATGTTATCTAAAAAATTAATCGTCAGGAGAGAAGAAATATGAAAAAATGGCCCATAGCAATACTTACGATTGTACTGCTCACATTTACAATCCTAGCTGGTTGTTCTTCAGGTTCAAGCAAAGAAGCAAGCAGCAGCGGTGGAGATGCTAAATCCAAGGAGACACAAACATTGAAGCTGATTTCCTTTTTATCAGTGGATCATATGCTGACAAAAGAAATTATCCCGATGTGGATCGATATGGTTGAAAAGGAATTAGACGGTGAAGTGAAAATTGAATGGACTGGCGGTCCGGAATCCATCCCTGCAACTGAACAATTTAATGCGGTGAAAAATGGTTTGGTTGATATTAATTTCAATGCCTCATCACAATTTTCAAACCTGATGCCTGAATCAGATTCAATGCTAATGTCACCCTTTACACCAGCAGAAGAAAGAGAAAATGGTTATTTTGATTACTTAGGCCAATTGTTTGAAAAGAATGGTGTTGTCTATTTAGGACGTTGGTTAAGTGAAGAACCGTTCTACTTCTGGAGTAATAAAGAAGTTACTAGCTTGGCAGAATTAAAGGGTGCTAAATTCCGTTCAAACCCGATTTATCATGGAACGATGGATCAATTGGGAATGGTACAGGTTGACGTACACCCATCTGATGTATATACATCACTCGAAAGAAATCTAGTAGAAGGATTTGGATTTACATTATTGGGACCAAGAGAGAGCGGATGGACTGAAATTACGAAATACGTGATCGATGAACCATTCTTAAATCAAAATACGATGATCATGATTAATCCTAATTCATTTAACGGCTTATCTGACGAAGCACAGAAGAAAATGATTGAAGTAACAGCAAAATTTGAAACGGAAATGGCAAAATATTTTAAAGAAAAGAATGAAGAGGAATGGAATGCCCTTAAAGAGGACGGGGTAAAAGTAATTGATATTAGTCAGAAGGATCGTGATTTATTACAAAAGCATATCAAAGAACAGACATGGAAATCGCTAGAGCAGAATATTGATAAAGCTACTGTCAAGGAATTAAAGGAGCTGTTAAATAAATAAACTCTCTATGAAAAGGGATAGTTACTATCCCTTTTCAATTAATAGAAGGAGGCGGTAGTTTGAAAACATTCTTTAAGTGGTTAGATAAGATTGAAAATATATTCGCCGCTATTGGGATGTGGATGATTGCTTTCATGATGGGCCTAGTTGTCTTTGAAGTCATCATACGTAATTTATTCAATTATTCTTTTGGCTGGTCGATTGATTACACAAGCTATGCACTGTTATACATTGCCTTTCTAGGAGCTGCATGGTTGTTACGTGAGGGTGGCCATGTTTCGGTAAACATACTCGAGGAATATCTGCAGGAAAAAAGTATTAAATTTCTAGATTACATTATTGTTATTTCCGGGATCCTATTAAGTCTTGTCTTAGTATATTACGGTATAGGTGTTACATGGGATTTGTATAGTAACGATGTAAGGAGCCTCTCAGTCGTAAAAACCCCGCTTGCCTATGTAGTAATGATTATTCCGATTGGGAGTCTGTTATTGCTGTTTGAATTTTTCCGTAAAGGATATTTGTTAGTGACAGTTAAGGTTCCGGCTGAAACTATCGATACGAAGAAAGCAACTACCAATATCAATAGGGATGTAAGTATTAACCCTAAAACAAATGTATAAGAGGTGGTGAAGGTATGGAATGGTGGTTAGTACTGATTATTATATTATTCAGCCTGCTCACGCTTATGTTTATGAGAGTCCCAGTGGCATTTGCTTTTATTCTCGTAAATATTGGCGGAGCACTAGCGTTTTGGGGAATGGAAGGAATGGATCAGCTTGTCATGAGCATCAAAGACTCACTAGTCAATTTCTCTTTAATTCCTATCCCTCTCTTCGTATTAATGGGTGAAATCATGTTCCATGCTGGCCTAGCAGGAAACCTCATTAATACGATTGATAAATGGTTTGGTAAAATTCCAGGCAGGCTAAGTCTCATTGCTGTTGGAGGTGGAACAGCGCTTTCCACGTTAACGGGTTCCTCCGCCTCCACTACGGCGATTTTGGGTTCTACACTACTGCCTGAGATGGAAAAGAAAGGCTACAAAAATGAATTAGCTTTAGGTCCTATTTTGGGCAGTGGTGGGTTGGCTGTCCTCATTCCACCTAGTGCTTTAGGTGTATTGCTAGCGTCCATCTCCAAAGTTTCCATTGGTACCTTTATGATTGCTATTATTTTACCAGGAATATTAGTCGCCGCTTTATTTGCACTATACGTTATTATTCGGGCAAGGACTCAGCCGCACTTAGCACCTGCCTATTCAACGGAAAAAATAACGTTGAAAGAAAAAGTTGTTGATACGATTAAATATGTCCTTCCGTTAGGATTCATTTTATTCCTTGTCATCGGCTTAATTTTGTTAGGAATCAGTTCACCAACTGAATCAGCAGCACTGGGTGCCTTTGGAAGTCTAATCCTTGCGGCAGCTTATCGAAAATTAACTAAAGAGAGTTTAGTAAATGCCTTCAAGGGCACAATGAAAATCTCCGTCATGATTTTAATGATTGTGACAGGATCTACTGCCTTTAGTCAAATCCTTGCTTTTTCAGGAGCTACCCAAGAGATGATTCGTTTAATTGCAGGTCTAGACATTGCTCCAATCGTACTTTTAAGTTTAATGTTGTTTGTTATTCTTATCATGGGTACATTTATGGAAGGTTTGGCTATTATCATGATTGTATTGCCAATCTTTACACCGGTAGCTATGACCCTTGGATTTGATCTTTACTGGTTTTCAACCCTTGTTTTGATAGCTGTTGAGGTTGGAGCCATTAGTCCTCCATTTGGATTGGGATTGTTTGTCCTAAAATCCGTAAGTAACTACAAAATGAGTGCGATTTATAAGTCTGCCATTCCTTTTGTTGCCTTGTTTGTTGTAGCACTTGTCATATTAATCGCATTTCCTGAGATTACGTTGTGGCTGCCTAGCTTAATAAAGACATAGAGTTAAGATTTATTGATAAGTCGACAGGGGGTGGCTCCATTACTTTTAATTAGTAGAAGTAATGGAGCTACCCCTGTTTTATGATAAACAGGAACATGTCATTTAGAGTGAGATGTTCTTTTTATTTGGAGTTTTAAAGATAAATACTATGAATCTGGATGGAGATTTTCATGGTTTCCTAATGCAAAAGATGCCTTAATCGAGTGAAGAAAAAGGCATACTGTATGATTCGGTTGAACAAGTGTATTAATTTCTAACCTATTCATACATTGTATCTAATCATTTATTTCACTAATATATAATTATAATTTAAATTTTCAGAAAATAATCTTACGATAAATTAGGAGGTAATGAAATCATGTTGACAAAACAAGATAATCATTTATTAACTCGTACGGGCCCGGGTACACCAATGGGTGAGCTGTTCCGCCGTTATTGGATTCCGGCATTAAAGTCAGATGAGATACAACCTGATGGAAAGCCACAGCGTGTGAAGCTGCTTGGGGAGGAATTAATCGCGTTTCGTGATACAGAAGGGAAAGTCGGCTTGATGGAGGAAGCCTGCCCACACCGCGGGACGTCTCTTTATTACGGCATCAATGATGGGTGCGGCATCCGCTGTATGTATCATGGCTGGAA
>Ga0180215_1004653_pt1 | contig 12059 bp, 10 predicted proteins | sample eDN3rd37CBELigBY_FD_128871 | JGI IMG/M metagenome (GOLD analysis project Ga0180215, IMG submission 128871) | Enriched backyard soil microbial communities from Emeryville, California, USA - eDNA 3rd pass 37_C BE-Lig BY (version 2) (version 2) | ecosystem: Environmental > Terrestrial > Soil >...
CGATCATTCCACGATACGACCGAATTTTCAAAGAGCGTCGTTGAACTTGCCTTGGCGTGACTCGCCGCCACTCCGCCGTTGGGCGTTTTTGGTGGTGGCCGTCGTTGCCGCGTGTTTCATTCGACAAGGAGAATGATACCGCCGAACTTCCGAAGATCAACACCCCACCGGTTTTTTTCGGGATTTCGCCAGATCGGCGGGGCGTAAATTCCTCGCTCCCTGGGACTTGCTAGCTGTTGGACCCCTCGGAATGTTCCTTGACCCCCTCGTAAAAGAAGGTGGCGGCGTCGTGGTAGAAGGTGAGGTCAAGGGCTCGGGGCACGAGCGCGGCCGCGACGAGGGGTTCGTCGGCGAGCTTGGCTCCGGAGAGGGTGACGACGGTACCGAAGCGGCGATGGATGACGAGTTCGCTCGCGGCGAGCCCGACTCGGGTGGCGAGGACGCGGTCGCGGGCGGTGGGCGCCCCGCCGCGCTGAAGGTGGCCGAGGACGACGGTGCGGGTCTCGATGCGGGCTTGTCTCTCGATGAGGTCGGCCACGGCCGAGCCGATGCCGCCGAGCCGAGCGCGTCCCAGGGGGCCGTGATCGCTTTGGGCGTCGAGTTGCTCGGCGAAGCGAGCCCCTTCGGCGACGATGACGATGCCGTAGTTCTTGTGGGGGGTTCGGTGGTTTTTAAGGACGCCGATCAGGTGGGGGGCGTCGATCGGGACTTCGGGCACGAGGATGTAATCGGCGCCGACGGCCATGCCGGCGAAGCAGGCGAGCCAACCGGTGGCGCGGCCCATGGTCTCGACGACGATGACGCGCCGGTGGCTTTCGGCGGTGGTTCGCAGGCGTTCGACGGACTCGACGACGACATTGATCGCGGTGTCGAAGCCGAAGGAGAAGTCGGCCAGCCTGAGATCGTTGTCGATCGTCTTGGGGACGCCGACGATGGGGAGCTGGAAGTCGTTGATGAGCCGAGCGGCGACGCCCAAGGTGTCGTCGCCGCCGATGGCGATGAGGGCGTCGAGACCGGCGTCGGCGAAGTTGCGCCGGAGGAGCGGAACGTCGATGTCGGGGTTCTTGTAGGGGTTGGTTCGCGAGGAGCCGAGAATGGTGCCGCCGAGGCCGATGAGGCCGTCGGTTTCGGCGACGGTCAGGGGGGTGGACATGCCCCTCACCAGCCCGCGCCAGCCTTCGAGGAAGCCGACGCAGGAGCCGCCCGCGTTGGCGATCCGCCGCACGACCGCCCGGATCACGGCGTTCAAGCCGGGGCAATCCCCGCCCCCGGTGAGCAAACCGACTTTCATGGAGCGATTCCGAATCCGTCGTCCCGTCCCGAGTTCACCACCGCAACGCGGTCCACGAACGTCGAGGCTACCATAGCGGACTTCGGCGCGGCCAGCGGACGCCGGATCGCGAGCGGTGGGATACGCGGCTGGGGCGCGTCGGTTTAGGCCCCCGCCGCGGCCGCGCGGGAGCGGGGCATCAGGACGCGCTCGACCCAGGTGGTGTCAATGTTGCCGTCGATGAAATCCTTGTGGCGGAAGATCTTCCGATGCAAGGGGATGGTCGTTTTGACCCCGTCGATGACCAACTCGTCGAGCGCCCGGCGCATCCGGGCGATGGCCTCGGCCCGCGTGGGCGCGTGGACGATGAGCTTGCCGAGCAGCGAGTCGTAATTCGGGGGAACGGTGTAGCCCGCCTGGATGTGGGAATCCCAGCGGACGCCGGGGCCTCCGGGGACGCGGAGGGCGGTGATCCGGCCTGGAGAGGGCCGGAAGTCGTGGTCGGGGTCTTCCGAATTGACGCGGACCTCGATCGCGTGGCCGTCGCAGGCGATGTCTTCTTGTCGGAGCGACAAGGGCTCGCCCGCGGCGATTCGAATTTGCTGCTGGACCAGGTCGATGCCGGTGACCAGCTCGGTTACGGGGTGTTCGACCTGGATCCGGGCGTTAACTTCGATGAAGTAGAAATTGTTGTCGGGGTCCACCAGGAACTCGCATGTGCCGGCGTTGTGGTAGCCGACGGCCTGGGCGAGCCGGACGGCGGCCTCGCCGATTTGGGCGCGGACATCGAGCGGGACGGTGGGGGCGGCGGCCTCCTCGACGAGCTTCTGGTGCCGGCGCTGAAGCGAGCAGTCGCGGTCCCAGCAGTGGACGACGTTGCCGTGGGAGTCACCCAGGATCTGGACTTCGACGTGCCGGGGCTTGTCGATGTATTTTTCGAGGTAGATGCTGGCGTTGTGGAAGGCGGCCTCGGCCTCGTTGCGGGCCATTTGCAAAGCGCCGACGAGGGTGGATTCGTCGCGGCAGACGCGCATCCCCTTGCCGCCGCCGCCGGCCGCGGCCTTGATGAGGACGGGGAAGCCGATGGAGCGGGCCAGACGGAGCGCCTCGGCGTCGCTGGCGACCGCGCCCTCGGAGCCGGGAACGCTGGCGACCTTGGCGATGGCGGCGATCCGCTTCGCCTCGGTCTTCAGGCCCATCTTGCGGATCGCCTCGTGCGAGGGGCCAATGAACTCGAAGTTGCAGCTTCGGCAGATCTCGGCGAACTGGGGGTTCTCGCTCAAAAAGCCGTAGCCGGGGTGGATCGCCTGGACGTCGGCGACCTCGGCGGCGGCGATGATTCGAGGGATGTTCAGATAGCTCTCGGCGCTTGAGGGCTTGCCGATGCAGATGGCGCGGTCGGCCAGATCCAGGTAGGGGGCGTCGCGGTCGGCCTGCGAGTAGACGGCGACGACCTCAACGCCCAGCTCCTTGCACGCTCGGATCACCCGAAGCGCGATCTCTCCGCGGTTGGCGACCAGGATCCTTTGGAACATCGGACTTCACCACCTCGACAAGCGCTCGCGCCTGGTTCTCTTCGGGTTCTCTTGGTTGGCCTGGGACTCGGCGCCGTCCGTCCGGTCAGGCCGGGACGACGCGGAACAGGGGCTGGCCGAACTCGACGGGCTGGCCGTTTTTGACCAGGATTTCGGCGATCGTTCCCGAGACGCCGGCGGGGATGTCGGTGAAGACCTTCATGGCCTCGATGATGCAAAGCGTGGTCGCCGGCTGAACGACGGTGCCGACGGTGACGAACGGGGGCGCGTCGGGCGAGCTTGAGGCGTAGAAAGTGCCGACCATGGGGCTTTCGACGACGATCGTCTTGGGTCCGGCGGGGGCCTCGGCGGGGGTGGGCTCGGACTTGGCCGGGGCGGCGGCGGGGGCCGGAGCGGCTTGGGGCGGAACGTTGAAGGCCGCGGGATACGGGAAGGGGGCGCCGCCCGGCGGAGCGACCGGCTCGGGGCCGCGCCGCTGGAGATGGATGCGGAAGGGGCCGTTGCTGATCTCCAGGTCGGTCAGGTCGTAGCGCTTCATCAACCGGACCAGGTGATGAACCTTCTCAACGTCCAAAGGCTCGTTGCTCTCGGGAGCGTTTTCGCCCATGCCTTCACTCCAACAATGCGGCGCGCCGCGTGATATTACGGATTTCGAGGGGGCCCCGCGGCGGCTTCGGTGGGCGCGGGCGGGGCCGATGGTCAACCGCCCGGGCGTCGCTGGACGGCTGGGCTCAGAGCGTCACGGAGTCGAGCGTCTTGGGTAGATTCGACAGGACCTCATGGCCGTCGGGCGTGACCAGGACGTCGTCCTCGATTCGAACGCCCCCCCATTCGGGCAGGTAGATCCCCGGCTCAACCGTCACCACCATGCCGGGCTCCAGGATCGTCGCGGATTCCTTGCGGAGCCGGGGCCCCTCGTGAATGTCCATGCCGATTCCGTGACCGAGGCCGTGCTCAAAAAAACGGCCGAACCCCGCTTGTTCGATGTACGAGCGGGCTTCGGCGTCGACGTCTTGGCACTTGGCGCCGGGGCGGATGGCCGCGATGGCGCGCTCCTGGGCCGTCAGGACGGTTCGATAGACCTTGGCGAATTCCGGAGTGACCTTACCCGTGACCACCATCCGCGTCAAGTCGCTTTTGTATCGGCGACCGTCGGCCCCCCAATCGAAGAGGACGAAGGCGTCGTCGCCGATTCGGGTCTCGGCCGTGGGTCGAGCGTGGGGCAAGGCGGCGCGCCGACCCGCCGCGACGATGGGGGGGAAGCTCGACCCGGTCGCGCCAAACTCGCGGAGAAGGGCCTCCAGGCGGTCGGCCGCGGCCTTCTCGGTCCAGCCCTCGGCCAGTTCGCCCCGGAGTTTCAGGAAGGCGCGTTGGGCCTGGTCGATGGCCTCGCGGATCGCGATGATCTCGGCGTCGTCCTTGACGCATCGGAGAGCTTCGGCGAGGCCGTCGGCGGGGATCAGGTCGCACAGGGTCAACTCGCGCTTGATGAAGTCCCAATCGGCGACGCTCAGATGCGACGCCTCGAAGCCGAGCTTGCGAACGCCGAGCTTCTCGACGACATCGACGACGGCCTGTTTCATCGTCCGCGACGTGGGCCGGATGTGGGCCTCCAGGCCGGGACATTCCTGGTCGAGCTGGGTCGTGAAGCGGCCGTCGGAGAGGACCATGTCGCGCTGGCGGCCGACCAGCAGGTACGACGAATCGCCGGTGAAGCCGGTCAGGTAGGCGACGTTGGTGGGGTGGACGACCAGCAGGGCGTCGAGCTTCTTCTCGGCGAGCCGGGTCCGAAGCGCCTCTCGACGGCGCGCGATTCGATCCATGAGGGGAGCTCCGAACATCGGATGAGGGAGAGCGTCGGGCGGACGAGGCCATGGGAAACGCGGTCGCCGGGGCGGCGGCGGGATGGCATCGCGGCCAGCGCGTGTTAGGTTAACCGGAACACGCGCCGTCATAAAGGGGTGGCGGCCCGCTTTCGCGACCTTTTGAACCCTCACGAAGAGGACGATCGCCATGCGACTTCGCAACCATTTCAGCCTCGCATTCACGGCCGCGGCTTGGGCGAGCCTCGCCCTGGCCGCGCCGGCGGTCTCGGCCGACGACGACGCGAAGACCATTTTCGACGGCTCGGGCCCCAAGGGCTGGATTCTGACCGACGGCTCTCCCCTGCCCGAGAAGTTCGTCCAGGAAGACGGCCTCAACCCCCACGGCACCGGGAGCTACATCGTCGCTCACGAGGAGAAGGCCGGCGACTTCGTCCTCGATTTCGACTACAAGCTCAGCAAGGGGTGCAACTCGGGCGTCTTCATCCGGGTCAACGACCTTAAGGATCCCGTCTACACGGGAATCGAGATCGCCATCGACGACACGACGGGCCACGGCTTCCACGATTCGGGGGCCTTCTACGACCTGGTCCCCCCCAAGACCAACGCCCAGAAGCCGGCCGGCGAGTGGAACCACATGACCATCACGGCCAAGGGCCCCAAGATCACGGTCGTCCTCAACGGAACGGAGGTCTCGTCGATCAACCTGGATGAGTGGAACGAGGCGGGCAAGCGGCCCGACGGCTCCAACCACAAGTTCAACAACGTCGCCATCGGCAAGCTCGATCGCGCCGGCTACTTCGGCTTCCAGGATCACGGCCAGAACTGCTGGTACAAGAACATCAAGCTTAAGAAGCTTTGAGAACGTTCGCCAACGCGCGACGGCGAACGGCTTGTGGCTCCAATGATGGCGCGAGAATTGCTTGCATTTTCAACCGCGTGAGTTTAACGACGAACGCGGTTTTTTCGTTCGATTTGGTCGGATGGGCTTCCGGCTCGGTCGAGCGAAGCTGGAAAGGAGCGTTCGACATGCGGCCGTCGCGCAAGGTTTTGTCGACCGCGGCAATGGGAGCCTCTCTATTGATCTTCGCGGCCCTCGGCTCGGCCCCTCCCATCGACAAGTCGAGTCCGGGAGACGAGGGGGCCCGCCTTCACGGCGTCGCCGGCTCGTGTTGCGCGGGCGACGCCGCCGAGGAGACCGCGTCGGCGTCTCCCGGCGATCCGCTCTTGGCCCTGCTGATCCAGGACGCCGACAAGGCCGAGGCGTCGGACTCGGGGGACAAGCTCACCCCGGAGCAGGCCGAGAAGGGCGTCGCGGTTCGAAAGGCGCTGCTGGCGCAACTGATGGCCCTAATGGACGTTGGCCGAGCCGACTGCTGCAACGAGCCGGGCTGCGGGTTCTGTCTGATCGCCGCGGACAAGTGCGTTTGCGGCCCGAGCTTAACCAAGGGCGGGCCCGTCTGCGCGGAATGCTGGGGCGGTTGGCAGGCCGGTCACGGGATGATTCCCAACGTCAAGCCCGAGGACGTTAAAGTCCTGCCTAAAAAGGAGTTGCAGGAACTTTACGACTTGAGGGCGAGCAAGATCGACGAAGCCGCCACCGCGAAATAACCCCAGGCAAGGCCCGCCGCGTCGCCTTCGACCCGCGCGGGCCTCGATCCATTCCAACGTTCCCGGAGGTTGATGGATCATGCCGACGCGCCGTCGCGCCTTAACCCTTCTGATCGCGGGGATGAACGCTCTGATCGGCGGGATTTTGGCCGTTCCCGTCTTCGGCTACGTCCTGACGCCCCTTTTGCGCAAAAGCGGCGCGGGCGCGTGGATCTCCATCGGATTGGCCGAAGACCTTCAAGGGGGGACGGAGCCCCGGCGCGTCGATTTTCGCTACAAGAACGATTCGGGCTACACGGTTGAGACGGTCACCGGGTACGCCTACGTGATCCAAGGAGAGGACTCGGCGCCGCGGGTTCTCTCGCCAATCTGCACGCACATGGGATGCAACGTCGCCTGGAACGGCGAACGCAAGCGCTTCCTCTGTCCCTGCCACGGCGGGCAATACACCGCGGACGGCCGCAACGTCGCTGGGCCGCCCCCCCGCCCCCTGGACCAATTGCCAACCCGCGTGGAGAACGGCGCGCTGATGATCCAGGTCGGAGCCCAAACGTAAGGAGCGTGGCGACATGGCCTTACCCGCCGGCGAGCCGACCCCGGGCGCCCCGCTGAGGCGATTCGTCGCGGCGGTGTGGGAGTTTCTCGACGAGCGGATGCCGCCCCACGTCGGTTGGACGCACGTCTTTGGCGGCGTCCTGCTCTTTCTGCTGGCGATCCAGGCGCTGACGGGCTTTCTGCTGGCGCTTTATTACTCACCCTCGACGGCGACCGCCTACGAGAGCGTCAAGTACATCCAGGAGCGGGCCGTCTTCGGCGGCCTGATCCGGGGGATGCACCGCTGGAGCGCGAACCTGATCATCGTCACGCTGGGGATCCATGTCGCGCGGGTGTTCATCTGGGGCGCGTACAAACCGCCGCGGCGATGGACTTGGGTCTCGGGCTGCCTGCTCTTGCTGCTCATGCTGGGCTTCGGGTTCACGGGCTATCTGCTTCCCTGGGACCTGAAGTCGTATTTCGGCACCGAGGTCGGCACGCACATCGCCGGCTCGGCGCCGGGCGTCGGCCCGTATGTGCTGGCCTGGCTGCGCGGGGGGAGCCAACTGGGGCAACTGACCTTGCCACGGTTTTACGCGATCCATGTGCTCTTATTGCCCGCCCTGCTCTTGGCCGGGGTGGCCTGGCACCTCTGGCAAGTGCGGGGGCACGGCATCACGCCCCCCTGGGTCCGGGTGGGCGAGGAGCGCGGGGTTCCCCGCGTCGAGCCGTTCTTCCCGTTCCAGGCGGCGCGCGACAACGCGGCGATGCTGGTTGCCTTCGCGCTGTTGATCGCGCTCGCCGCGCTGGAGAGCCGGGGGTATTTCGGTCCTCCCTTGGGCGACAAGGCCGACCCCTCGAACGCCGACTACGTTCCCCGGCCCGACTGGTACTTTCTCGGCCTGCAACACCTGCTGCGGATCCTCCCGGCCGGGTTCGGCCAGGTGTTGGCGACGTCGGTGATTCCCACGTTGGCGGTCATTCTGCTGGTGGCGGTCCCGTTCCTCGACCGCAATCCCGAGCGGTCGCCGAAGCGCCGGCCGGTGGCCATGGCGCTCGGGGCGGCGGCGGCCTTGGCGATCGTGTCGCTGACCTTCGCCGGCAACCGCGCCGTCCGCCGAGAGGAGCGGGCCCTCAACCAAAGGCTGGCGGCGGCGAAAGCCAAGGCGAAGGCCAAGACCAAGGCCCCGGCGGCCGAAGCCGTTCCACGCAACCAGGCCGAGTTGATCGCGGCGGGCGAGTCGCTGCTTGAGCAGCTCAAATGCGCCCGTTGCCATTCCCTGGACGGTCCTCCGGAAGGAGGGGTGCCGACGCTCGCCTGGGAGGGGAGCCGGGTTCGCGAAGGATGGCTCCGCGCTTATCTGAAGAATCCGACGCGCATCCACTGGGAGACCGACCTGAAGCGGCAAGGCAAGCGCCCGCGCGTCCGCATGCCCGACTTCGAGCTGTCCGACGACGAGGCGAACCAACTGACGGCGTTCCTCGCCGACAAGAAAGACGCCGAGCTGATCCCGCCCCAGCCCGAGCTTGAGGAATCCGCCGACCCGGCCGCAATTGAACGGGGCGAGAAGCTCGTCCACGAAACCTACCGTTGCATCGTCTGCCACCGAATCGGCGAGGACGGAACCGCCTTCGGCCCCGACCTCACCCACATCGGTCTGCGCGGGCGGCCCGATTTCCTCCACGCCATCATCCAGAACCCGCAGCGTCTCGACCGCCGGACGAGGATGAAGAACCTCCACCTCAAGCCGGATGAGATCGTCGACGCCGTGCGCTATCTGTCCTCGCTTAAGTAAGGAAATAGCGCCCGAGCCTGCGTCTCCCGGAATTACCGCGCCGCAACTGCGGCGGACGGGGGCGGGTTTTCCCTTCTACCCTCGCGGCGCTCTGTCCAAAAACCGCTTGAAGTCGGCATGCATTCCCCCTTCTCCCCTCGCGGGAGAAGGGAGGCACGCCCCGGTTTTTTGTTAACTCAAACTTCGTGCCGAAGAGGATTGGCTCGAAGGACCGGATGAGCGACGACGGGCGTATGGAGTCGCCTCGCCCTCCCGGGGAACCACTTCGCGGCGGTCAAACCGACGATCACCAGCTTCCGCCGTCGTCGCCCCAGCCGCCGCCCCAATCACCACCGCCGCCGGAGTCTCCCCAGTCGCCGCCGCCGGCGTCGCCCCATGAGGCGCCGTGGCCGCCGTCGTCGTCGGCGCCGATGATCGAATCGCCGCCGGCGCCGTAGGGATCGTTCGAGCCCTGACCGTGGCCGTAACTCGACGCTTCGGAATGGCCTCCCGAATGGTGGCCCGAGAACTGGTTGTAGAGCCAGTTGCCGGCCATCGCGCCACCGAGTCCGCCGAGCAGACCCGAGAAGAAGCCGCCGCCCCGACCACCGTATCCGGGTCCATAGCCGGGACCGCCCATGCCGGGCCCACCCATCCCGGGGCCTCCCATGCCGGGCCGGCCCATCCCGCCCATGCCCATCTGCTGGGGATAACCCCCGGCGCGATTACCGCCAAAAAGCCCACCGAGCAGGCGGACGACGAACAGGACGGCCAGGATGCCCAGGGCGATCGTAAACAGCGAACCGACGCCGAACTGGGGCTCCGGCCGCCGGGCGCCGGCGGGCGCGGCGTCGCCGAGGCGTCGCTTCGGGGGCTGATCGGCGGCGGGCGGGCCGACGGGAAGCGCCGCGGCGATCTCCTCGGCGGCGCGGGCGAGGCCGCCGTCAAAGTCACCGGCCTTGAACGGCTCGATGAACGAGTCGCGAATCTTCAGCCGCTTCTCCTTGGTCAGGATCGCGGCGTACCGCTCGCGCGTCAGGACGTTGGAGATGACCCGATCGTTCTTCGAGAGCAGCAGGTAGATTCCCTCGGCTCGAAGCTCTCGATCACGGCTTACGGCCAGTTGGTTGACCGCGCGCAGCTTGGCCTCGCGCGGGGCGTCGGCGGCCACGCCGGGGAGCGACTCGACCGTTTCGATGGTGATCGGGATCCCGGTCTCGCGCTCCAGCCGAGTCAATTCATCCTGGACTTTCGCCACCGCCTCCGGACTAAACATCCGGGCGCTGTCGCGGATCTCGGCGGCCCGGGATGGCGTCCAGGCCAACCCGATCGCAAGCAGCGAGGGGACGATCCAGCGGAGATGCGAGGTCATGTCGATTTTCTTCCTTCGGTAAGCATGGTTGCGGCCTCGTTCCTCGACCGCGAAACAACCGCGCCGGGACTTCGACGCCGGCGCGCTTATACAGGGCGTCGCGCAAACAGGCAAACCCGATCCGCGATCCGGGGCGTGGGGTTCACCAAAGTGTTCGTCCTCGTCGTCGGTTTCTTGGGCTCGTGTTTTGGTACGTCGCGGGCGCGAAAGGGTTCGGGCGAAAACGGGCGGATCGGCCGTTCACGACTCGGCGATGTCGTCCAGCCGGGAGATGGCGGCCACGTCGGCGATCCGGATCAAGACGCGGGCCCGATTGCGCCTGACTCCCAGGCGGACGGACTCGTAGACGTAGACCTCCCGGCTGGCCTGGCCGTCGCGGAAATCGTGGAAGTCGGCGTCGCGCAGCTCCAGGAATACCTCGTCGAGCCCGGTCAGCTCGCCAAGGCAGACGTAGGTTGAGACCAGGTCGACCACAACGACCTGGCCGAGCAGGTCGCGCAGCAGGGGAGAGTCGCTCGGAACGGGCATGCGTCCTCGGCAAAAAAGTGGTTCCACTTCAGGATTTATCGACGAAATCCGAGGCCCGGGTTCGACTTGACGGATGCCCGCGGCTCGGCTAACGTCCCGCCACCACCTCCACCGACATTCTAGACTCGATCGCCCGGGGGGTCATCCCCGACGACGACGAGATGGGGCCAAACGGCTTATGATCCTCTCGAAACGATCGCTCGTGATTGTCGCCTTCTCCGCCGTGGGACTCGCGGGTTGGAGCGGGCCGGAACCTCCCGAATCGGACGACGCGCGGGCCCCCGCGACGATCGAGTCGGAGATCGTGCCCGGCGATTCGGCCCCCGCGGCGCAACAGCCTCAGTTCGTGCTCTTGACCGACGGTCGAATCATCACCGGCGCCGTCTCCGAAGAGGAGGGCAAGATCCTGGTGACCCAGCCCGTGGGCGTCATGCGGTTCTCCGAACGGAAGATCGAGCGGGTCTTCAACTCGTTGAAGGAGGTCCACGCCTACAAGAGCGACCAGGTGCCCGAGATCGACATCGACGAACAGTTGAAGCTGGCCCAATGGTGCCTGACCAACGATTTGTCCGAAGAGGCCAAAGGCCACCTGAACAACGCCCTGAAGCTCGACCCGAAGAACCCGCGGGCCAAGGCGATGGCCGAATCCATCGTCATGACCGAGACCCGCCTGGCGAACCGCCAGCGCGACGAAGAGGTCCGGCGAACCTCGGCCGAGGTCGTCGACCCCTCGTCGATGAGCCGCCCCGCGACGCTCGACAGCGCCGTGGTGGAGGGCGCCCGCCGGGGTCTTGGCGTCAGCGACCTGCCGGTGATCTTCGACCTGCCCCCCAACGCGGCGGTTCGCCGGGCCGACGAGTTTCGCCGCTATGTCCACCCCGTCCTCCAAACCTATTGCGCCAAGTGCCACGACGACCGCCACGACGGCTCGTTCCAGCTCATCAACTTCCAGCGAAAGGCCGACCGCACGGTGGAGGCTCTCCGGGCCAACCTCGACTCCACGCTCAAGCTCGTCGACCGCGAGAATCCCGGCCGCAGCGAGTTGCTCTCCAGCTCGCTGCGCCCCCACGGCAGGGGGCCGAACACCCGGCCGATCTTCCAGGGGTCGAATGACCGGGCCTACCAGATCCTCGCGGCATGGGTGAACAACCTTAGGGTCCAGCCCGGCCCGGAAGCCTCGGAAGGCGAGCAGGACTCCTACGAGGGAACCGAGGGGTTCGCCGTCGACCGAAGCCGGATCAGCCGATCGGCCGTCGACGTGGCCCCCACGTTCGGTGGCCCGCCCGTCGGCCGCCCCCAGGAGATGTCGGTTCAGAACTTCCCGGCCGCGCGCTACACGCCCGGCAAGGGTTGGACCAAAGACGCGGGCCCCGGCGCGACCGACGCCCCCCTGCCCTTCGCCATCAGCGGAGTCAAACCGAACCTTCCGCCCCCCGCCGTCGATCCCCGCGTCGTCGATCCCCGCGTCGCCGCCGCCGCGGGACTGGCCCCCAACCCCAAAACAACCATCCCTCCCCCGAACACAATCGCCCAGCCCCAGCCGCAGGCTCCGCCCCAGCCCATCGCCGAGGATGACGATGTCGTTGACGACCTCCCCCCGATCCCGGAGGA
>Ga0180215_1004654_pt1 | contig 12059 bp, 19 predicted proteins | sample eDN3rd37CBELigBY_FD_128871 | JGI IMG/M metagenome (GOLD analysis project Ga0180215, IMG submission 128871) | Enriched backyard soil microbial communities from Emeryville, California, USA - eDNA 3rd pass 37_C BE-Lig BY (version 2) (version 2) | ecosystem: Environmental > Terrestrial > Soil >...
GTTGGCCGCCCGTGCCAGGGCGTCGCTCCTCCGGGGTTGTCGCAGAGCAAGCCTCAAACACCGCGCGCGGAACGCCGACGCAATCGGCGGTCCGTGGTGACTATCGCTCATGCGCTTTCACACTTTGCGCATGAGGCCATGGGCTTGGCTGAAGGCCCGGCGTTCCGCGCGCCCTTGGAATTTCAAGGGCACAAGCGGCGAATGGACTACGGGCGCGCCCGCGCCGACCAAACAACAGGGCCGCACCAGCGCGTCCGCAGCAGACAACACGTCCGCACCAGAGCGTCCGCTGCGAACAACAGGGCCGGCAGCGCATCCGCTGAGAACGACAGAGGAGATCGAGGTGGGGGCTTTTTCGGCCGGGCCGGCTGAGATTGTCCTTCACATCGGTGCCACGAGCACTGCGAAGCGAGCCCCGCAATCCATCCCGCAGGCGAGATTTCGCAACGCCGAACGCGCCTTCGTCGATCACAAATATCGCACGCACCTTACAGCGGTACGCCGCGGGCAACGGACCAATGTCACAAAACAGACGCTAAAAACGCGCAGCGGGGGACAGGCCGCCGTGGGTTGAACCAAGATGCGACAACTTTTGCCGGTTTTCCTCTCGCAGTTTCGCATTTTTTACCGAGAATGCTGGAAACAGCGGCCATGTCGTTGATGCATAAAGGGTATTCGTCCCGCATCTGACACGAATTCGCCCCAACCGGCCGTTCTAGACCCGCCCGCGCAGTTCCTGCGCCTCATGTCGTGCGCTGCACGACGCCGCCTGATGTCAGGGCAAACCGATCGTCAATCGACGGGCATCGCGGCGGATTTGATCCACCAACGAAACAACGACGACGAGGTTCAATGCGTATCGCAACGTCGCTTGCCATCCTGATGGCTGCAACCCTTGTTCCGGCCATCCCCGCGAAAGCGCAGACTGCCGGCAATCCGGCCAGCGCATACGGCATCAGCACATCGCATCTGATGCCGGCTGCGCCCCAGGGCGCGTATCGCGCGCGCAGTCATCGGCGCGGATATGCGCAGCAGCGCGATTACCGGCGCGGTCAGGCCCGTGCCTATGCGCCGCGCAACACGCGCCGGCACGCCCACCGGCATACCGGTGCCAGCGCATCGCGCAGCTGTCTCAGCGGCGAAACGCGCGCCCTGTTGTCGCGTTTCGAAGCGCGGTTCGGCACGGTGAAGGTGATCTCGACCTGCCGTCCCGGCGCGGTGATCGCCGGCTCCGGCCGCCCCTCGCAGCATCGCTATGGCAAGGCCGTCGACTTCATGCCGACGCCCGGCCAGCGCGGCGCGATGCTCGCCTGGCTGCGTTCGAACGCGAACGGCGCGGTCATCACCTACAGCACCGGCCATATCCATTTCGACACCGGCGGCTACCGCAACTACGCCGTCTCGGCCAAGGCGCGCCGCTCTTACGCCCGCGCGCGCTGATGCGTCCATCCGCCCGGCCCGCATCGGCGCCGGGCGGACATTTACGTTTCGGGCTCGGTGGTGAAGAACAGCGGATAGCCGTTCTGCTTGCCGAGTTCGGTCGCCTCCTTCGCCTTGGTTTCGGCAACGTCTCGGGTATAGACCGCGATGACGCAGGCGCCGCGGCGGTGCGCCGTCATCATCACCGCATAGGCGCGCTCGGCGCTCATCCGGAACACCGCCTTGAGCACCTGAACCACGAATTCGCGCGGCGTATAATCGTCGTTGAGCAGGATCACCTTGTAGAGCGGCGGACGCGCCGTCTTGGTCTTGGTCCTGGTGGTTGTCTTGACATTCGGCTCGGGCATTGCGGCGTCCGCGGTGAAGACGGATGTTGTCCATCATAGGCCGCCGCGGCCGGAACCGGGACCTGCACGCGATCACGGTTTCGCGGGCAGCAGCGCCATCAGGCGGTCGAGGAACGGGATCTGCGCCGGCAGAATTCTCGCGCGCGCCTCCTCGACCGGGAACCAGGCCGCGCGATCGATTTCCGGGAAGCTTTGCCTTTGACCGCTCCGGGGTGGCCATTCCATCTCGAACAGACTCGACTTGATCACATCGACATCGAGGTCGCCGGCGAGCGCAAAGGCGGTGACGATCTTGCCGCCCTTCTGCTTCACATCACCAAGCGGCTGGCAGTCGCCGTCCGGCGTAATGCCTAGTTCCTCGCGGAATTCGCGCCGCGCCGCTGTCAGCGAATCCTCATCCGGACCATATTCGCCTTTGGGGATCGACCACGCGCCGGCATCCTTGCGCGCCCAGAATGGACCGCCGGGATGCACAAGCAGTACCTGCAGGCCGGCGCTTGGCCGCCTGTACATCAGGATTCCGGCGCTGCGCTTTGGCAGGGCGACCTCACCCGCTGACGATGAAGGTGACGCCGACGCCGCGCTCCTGCGCCCGTCGCGAGAAGCGCACGAGGTCGGCGAGCCAGGTTCGGGTCGCAGGCGGCACCCGCGAACCTTCGGTCTCGATCAGCGCGATAAGGGCGGGGAGCTGGTCTGCCTTGAACGAGAATTCCTCGTATGACGCGATGATACCGTCATGCGGCAGCCCATGCATGTGCTCGCACAGGGTCGATTGTTCGAATGCTGTCCAGGCGTCTTCGGGGATCGGGCGGCTCTCGAAATGCACGTCGTCCGCCGGATCACCCGGCGTGACGTCGTCGATCCATGGACCGCGTGCCGCATAGACGCGACCGATCTCGCGCGCGCCGCTGTCCGGCATGTCGCCGCCTCCGCGATTTCCCGCAGACCATAGCGGCTCCGCAACCGGCTGGGAACCGGATCAGACCGCCGGTTTGAAATTCATCGCCACGCCGTTGATGCAATAGCGAAGCCCGGTGGGTGGCGGTCCGTCGGGAAAGACATGGCCGAGATGGCTGCCGCAGCGGCTGCAATGCACCTCGGTCCGGACCATGCCGAAGCTGCTGTCCTCGGAGGTCTCGACCGCGCCCGGTTCCGGATCGTTGAAGCTCGGCCAGCCGGTCCCGCTCTCGAATTTGCGGCCGGACCTGAACAGCGGCTGTCCGCAGCCGGCACATTCGAATACGCCGGCGCGCTTCTCGTGATTGAGCGCACAGCTACCCGGCCGCTCGGTGCCATGCTGGCGCATGATGTAATATTGTTCGGGGGAAAGGAGCGAGCGCCACTCGGCGTCGCTGCGGGTGACGGGATATGTCTTGGTCTCGCTCATGATGTAAATATGGGGCGCGCCGCTCCGCCTGCCAAGTCCGTCTCAAGTCCGTCGAGGGCGCCGCGCAAGCCGGTCACCGCCGTCCCGCCAACATCCGCCCTCTCCTCATTTCGGGCCCTAATGACCGAATCGCTGATCCGTTTCGTGCTGTCGAACTTCACGCTCACCTTTCTGCTGATGGGTCTGATCGCGTCCGCGGTCGCCTATTTCGCAAAGCCCGCGCCACGCACGCGCGCGCAGCTGATCGAAGCGGTGGTCTCGTATTTCATGCTGTTCGCAATCGGCATCACCTACTTCTACAATTTTGTGATGCACGTGTTTTTCGGCGAGATGGCTGCGCGCTTTATCGGCTGGGCGGACAGCCCGTTCCAGACCGAGCTGGGATTCGCGAGTCTGGGCTTTGCCGCCGTCGGGTTCCTTGCCTTTCGCGGCGATCGCGGAACGCGTATGGCCGCAGTCGTCGGCGTTTCATTCTTTCTGCTCGGCGCGGCCGGAGTGCATGTCTACGAGATGGTCAACGCGGGCAACTTTGCTCCCGGCAATGCCGGCATCATCTTCTGGACCGATATCCTCGTTCCCGTGATTGGCTTCGGCCTGCTTTACCTTCAATCAGGCCGGCCGCAGCCGGGCGCGTCCATCACGCCGCATTGAACAGCATTTGCATTGCGATTCAACCGGTCCGGGCGGACACTGCCTGCCTAACCGGTCGATGCCAGGCGCGCCAAACGATATTCGCGGCATGACACGTCTCGTCATGACACGAAGTTGAAAGACCCCGGCGAAGCGCCGCCATAAAATCCTTCAAGAAGACGTCCGCCAAAAGGCGAAGAAGGCAAGGAAGCGAAAGAAGCCGGTATCGCGTCGCGGGACCGAACGCGAGCCGGCCATCGTACGACTGACAAGGACCGTCTTTCCGTATCACGCGAAGGAGAAGGTTATGTCCAAGACGATTACGTTGGCCCTCGCCGCCACCCTGATTGCGGCCGGGCTCAGCGTCGCATCCGCGCAACAGGGTCAGACCCGCCAGATCCAGGTGCTGCCCGCGCCGGGCGGCGAAGGCGCCCCGGCCGCGGCGGCGCCGGCGGATGAAGCGGAAGCGCCCCCGCCTGCCGCCGCGCCAGCCGCCCCAGCCGCGGCTCCCGCAGCGGCTCCCGCTCGCAAACGCCCGGGTCGTCCGCTGAAACAGGCCGCGCCCGCGCCCGCGGCGCCCGACGGCGCGCCGCCTGCTGCGGACGACAGCGCCGGAGCGCCACCTCCACCGGCCGCAGTCGCGCCGCCACCCGGCAAGGACGCACCACAGAAGCTCGTGAAGGAAGGTCCGCCGCCGGTCGTCATCGAGAAAAAGCCCATCGTCAGACACAAGCCGAAGCCGCGCTATTATGGCGAATACCGCTACCGGCAGCGCTATGACGGCTATTACGGCGGCGGCTATGGCGGTGGATACGGTGGTGGCTATGGCGGTGGTTATGGTGGAGGCTACAGCCGCTACTGAATGCCGGCGATCGTGGACAGCGAGGCGGCGCCGCGCAGCCAGGCGCCGCTTGTCGCATGCCCATTGCTACTTCTGAATATGGTCGGCGCAGTTTGGAATCTCCGTCTGCCCGCCCCAAGGCATGATGGGAACGCTCGACGTTGAGTTCTTTGGCGAGCCTTCGATCAGCCGGTCGGAGAATACCATATAGACCAGCACATTGCGCTTCACGTCGCAGCCGCGCACGATCTGCATCTTCTTGAATAAAAGCGAGCGCCGCGTGCGAAACACGTCCTCGCCCTGCTCGAATGTCGTTTTGAACCGGATCGGACCGATCTGCCGGCAGGAGAGCGAGATGTCCGAGACCTCCTCGGCGATCCCCAGCCATCCCTTGAAACCGCCGCGCTCCGGCACGGTGAAATGACAGGCGACGCCTTCGACTTCGGGATCGTCGATCCCGTAGGTTGCGAGCTTATCGTTCGGCGACAGCCACTTGAAGACCGTGGAGCGCTTGAAGATCAGGTCGGGATCGTCGGCGGCGCGGGCAGCCCCGACCGGGATGGCTGTCGCGGCCAGTATCGGGAGCATGTGCAACAGCAACTTCAGCGTCGTTCGCATCGCGGACCTCCGGAACGGCCCTTCAGATAGGACCTGGCCCGGGCTCGCGGTAGTGAACGGCCGCTATCGCGGCACGCGCAATCGGGGCTTTGCCTGTTGCGGCGGCGGATAGCGCGGATTCTGGACGCACATATCCGTCCCGACACGCGCCGCCATGCATTGTGTGAAGCTGACGAACCCGCAACTCAGTGTGCCGTCGCGCCCGCCGGCAATGCGGCACTAGGGATATTCGACTTCGGCCAGTGCGGGTTCAGCGTCCGGCAGCAGAAGGACCGCCGCGGCGAAGACCGCCGCGACGGCAGCCTTGCCGCTCAACGGCGCGGGCCCCGATAGCGCGGATTCTCGACGCACATGTCGGTGCCGATGCGGGTCTGCATGCATTGCGCAAAGCTGACATATCCGCAGCTCATGACGCCGCCGTCACGGCCGCCGGTCATGATGCACCAGGGATATTCGGGCGCCGCGGAGGATGGGGTGACACCCGACATGAGGGTTGCGCCGATCACGGCGGCGAGTGCGAGGATTTTCATTGTGGTTTCTCCAGGTTTCTGATGCGTCCGCAACTGTCGGTCCGGATCTGGCCGCGACGGGGTTGTCCGGAAGACATTGACGTAACGCCACGAAAAGGTTGGTCGTTCGGCGCCGGCGGCCGGTTCAATCAAACATATCATTGCGCAACAGGCGCGGTGTGAGGAAGCGCGCCGATAACGGGAGTGTCATCCGATCGGACGATCAAGGACATGCAGCGGGATCGGTCCTGGCCTCCCCCCTCGGGATGGCGCGCGCAATTTCGGGCTGGGCGGTCAATGCCTTGGGCGGAGCCTGCTCCCGCTCACTCGCTGCAATGGCGCCGCGCCCTCGAGATTTCGCCCGACGCTTGAACCGACTGTCCGGAGCGCGCGACCAAGGTTCATCAGCAATTCACCGTCAGGAAAACAAGGCCATGACCATCACCAAAGCCGCCCTCGCCGCCGCGATCCTGGCCGTTATGGCCGTGTCCGCTCAGGCCCAGCAGGGTCCGACCCGTCAGATCCAGGTTCTGCCCGCTCCCGTAAAGCAGGCTCAGGCTCCCGCGGTTGCCGCCAACCCCGCTCCGGCCGCTCCGGCCAAAGTCGACGGAGAGGCCCCGCAAGTCGAAGCACCGGCCGCCGACGCAGCTCCCGCCGCGGAAGAGGCGCCCAAGGTCGTTGCACCGAAGGTCGCCCCCAAAGTGATCGTCGCCGACCCGGTCGTCGAGAAGCCCGCTCCGAAGTTCGTCGAGCCGAAATTCGCTCCTCCGGTTCGGAAGGCCTACGGCTACTACAAGCGCGGCCCGATCTGTCACTAAGCGATATCCGTCATCCATACGAACACCGGCTGCCACGGCGCAGCCGGTGTTCGCGTTCCTCCATTCAGGTCAGCGGAAGGTCGGAAATATGTCGTCAAGCGAGCCGCGCCGAATGACGCTCCCGCGCTGACTTGGCGCGAATGGCGGCGACGCATAACCGTAGCCAGACCATTGCTGCTCCATCCGCTCGTCTTCCAGGCCACGCCGCGCAAGCCTTCGCGCCTCCGCTCGTTCCCGTTGCCGCTCGGCACGAAGCCGCCGCGCGGCTTCGCGCCGCTCGCGCTGCGCACGGATCTGCTCGCGGTTCGCCAAACGCGGTTTCGCTTCCTCACCCGCAGGCGCCGCATCGGATCGCGCCGACGCGACAGCCTCCGGCGCAGGAACAGGAATCGGCACAGCGGCCGTCCGGTCCGGCCCCGGGCTCTCGTCCCGAGGCGCTGTACCGGTCGTGCTCCTGTCCGCCGAAGCGGCTGCCTGGAGTGTGGGCGTCTGCGCGCCGGCAGGCGGTGAAGCGGCGACCTGCCCGGTCGGGTTTGGGTTGCGGCCCGTCAAGCAATGCGCCTCGATATCCGGCCAAATCTGCTCCTCGCAGGGCTTGCCGGATGGTTCGTTCGCTGCGCTGCGCTGTTGAGGCTCGGAGCGTGCGTTCGACAGGCTTGCGATCAGCTCGGAACTCGCATTGAGAACCGACATCAGTCCGGTCGTCCCGAGGGCAAGCGCGGCGCATCCGACCACAATGGCCATTGCAATGGCTTGCCTGCGCTCGCGCGGTCGAATCGGACCGTCAAAGGACACGCGAAATGGATTCAAACTTGGCACGCGCACACCTGGCTTTGTTTTTCGTGTTATTCCCGAAAGAACAGCAATGATCCGGCCCAGGTTCCCGCCGCACGGGACGCAGCGGGTCACAAGCATGTGGCTTCGCCGAAGTCCCACATGCTGCTAAAGGCAGTCGCAGGAGCGCCTCGCATGATCAACAGACGACGGGTCGTGGCCGGGTTTGCTGCGGCGGCCGCAATTCCGCTCGCGGGATTGGAAGCAAGAGCGCAAGCCGGCATGAGCCGGGGCACCGCCTTCGCGTTCTCGTTCAGGACCCTCGACGGTCAGGATCTGCATCTCGCCGATCGCAAAGGCCGCCCCGTGCTGGTCGTCAATACCGCCTCGCTATGCGGCTACACCCCGCAATATGCCGGCCTTGAGACCTTGTGGACCCGGTACCGGGACCGCGGCCTTCTGGTGATCGGCGTGCCGTCAAACGATTTCGGTGGTCAGGAACCGGGCGAAGCTTCCGAGATTCGCGATGTGGCGCGCCGGCACGGGGTCACCTTCCCGCTCACCGAAAAGGTCGCAGTCAAAGGAGAGGCCGCGCACCCCTTCTTTCGCTGGGCGGCGATCCAGCGCCCGGGCGAAACCCCGCGCTGGAACTTTCACAAATATCTCGTCGGGCGCGACGGCACGCTTGTGGCCGCGTTCGCCTCCGCAACCGAGCCGACCGACTCACGCGTGATCGTGGCGATCGAGCGGCAGCTGCCGCCCGCGTGAGCGATCGCGACGGGCGCCACGCTTTCGCCCTCGTGTCCCGAAATCGGCCAATTTCCAGCCGCAATAGATGGGCGCGCATCGCGATTTCGCGCTTTTAAGCCACACAAATAACCTTAATCCCCGATCCCCACCGGTAACAATGTGAGGATTCGTTGACTCTTGTGGCAGAGCAAGCTTTCCATGCCATACGATTGCCATGCGGGCCGCCCTGGCCCGCGGCTCATGAGGGGGTCCACCATGCGCCACTCGTTCGCATGCGCTATCCTGGTTTCCGCATCGCTGGCGGGCGGTGCGGCTTTCGCGCAGACGCCGGCGGCCGGCGCGAAATGCGCCAATCCGAACGCGCTCGGCGTATCCCGCACCGTCGAAATCGATACCACCGGCGGCCCCGGCTTCGGTTTTGAGCATTTCAAGCAGCACGATTTCCTGCGCAACAAGGAAGTGCTGCTGACCTTCGACGACGGCCCCTGGCCGACCACCCCGAAGGTGCTGGCGGCCCTCGCCGAGGAATGCGTGAAGGCGACGTTTTTCATCATCGGTAAGCACGCGACCTATTATCCGGAAATTCTGAAACAGGTGGCCGACGGCGGGCATACCATCGGCTCGCATACCTGGAGCCATGCCGATCTCGGGCGCAAGAACATCACCCTGGAACAGGCCAAGGACGAGATCGAAAAGGGCATCAGCGCGGTCAACGTCTCGCTCGGCACTCCGGCCGCCCCGTTCTTCCGCTTCGTCGCGCTGCGGCACCCGCCGGCGCTTGTCACCTATCTGGGCGAGCGCAATATCGCGATCTTCTCCACCGACATGGACTCGTTCGACTTCAAGGCGCGCCGTCCCGAGCAGGTCGTGAGCGCGGTGATGAACAAGCTGAAAAAATTCGGCAAGGGCATCGTGCTGATGCACGACTTCCAGACCCATACTGCCGACGCGGTTCCCGATCTTCTGAAGCAGCTCAAGGAAGGCGGCTACAAGATCGTGCACATGCGCGCGAAGGACACCGTGAAGTCCATCGCCAAGTATGACGAACTGCTCAAGAAGGAAGCCAAGCTTCCGACCGTCGACCAGCGCCCGACCGCGAGCGTGGTGCGGACCGTCGAATAGCGTTGCGCCAATTCCGGCCACGATGACATCGCCGGGCTCGTCCCGGCGATTTCTTTTTTGCGGCAGGCGCGGCACAATGCGCGCTCGCCCGCAAGCCATCAACAACCGCCCGACGCACGCATGTCCTATCGCTTCATCGGCTACGCCATCGTGTCGGAAGACGGCATGCTTGCGGACGCCAGCCACACGATCCCGCCTCCCCTGATCGTCAAAGCCGATCAGGCGTTCTTCATGGGTGGGCTCGATCAGGCGGCAGCGCTTGTGCACGGCCGAAACTCGGCCGAACAGCCGACCTCGCCGGCGCGCCGGCGGCTGATTGCGACACACCAGGTCGCGACCACCGGGCCGATCGCCGGGAAACCCCAAGCGCTGCACTGGAATCCGCAAGGAATTCCGGTCGAGGCAGCGCTGGCCGAACTCGGCGTCACCAGCGGCGATATCGCGATCATCGGCGGCACTGACATTTTCGGGCTGTTCCTGCCCCGTTACGCGGAGTTCCATCTCACCCGCGTCGGCGATGTCCGACTGCCGGGCGGCCTGCCTGTCTTTCCCGGCGTGCCATCGCGAACACCGGAAGAACTGCTCGCGGCGGCTGGACTGACCCCCGGCCCCTCGCAAACCCTTGATGCCGGACGAAAGGTCAGTGTCGTGACCTGGTGTGGTCCGGCCGCAACGAGCTCTGGCAATAGGTAGTCCCGGTAGGACAATACGGGTGACGCCGTCCCGTTTTCAGGCAATCCTGAACTCGAATTCTGATTCGATTCTTCTTTGATTCTTCGGTCACGCGGGGCCGGCGGTTTAGAGGGGGCCGATCCCGCAGAGGTTCCTCCCGCGTGGCGTAACAAACTTGGGGCGGCTCACTCGGCCGCCCCCTTTATTTGGTTCGCCCTTCCCCTTCGGCCATTCAACGATCCGACGTTCAGTGCACGCTGCGAAGCGCCCTGCGATCGCGCGGGGCGGGTTCTCCGGCATAGCGCGGATTGACCGCGCAGTCGCCGCCCGTCGCCGATACGGCCGCAAGACATTGGCGCAGCGTGAAATAGGCACAGTCCATCGCGCCGTCATAGTCGCGCGCGCAATATTGCGTGTCGTAGATTGTGGCTCGTGCCGCGGCCGGGGTGGTCGGCGCTGCAAGCATGACCCATGTGGCCGCTGATGTGGCCGCTGCGAGCGCTGAGAGGCCAATGCCGAAGGTCTGATGGCGCATGTCTTCGACACTCCGCGTGCTTCAAATGCGCTCGCTCTCAGGTTCAGGATAGCGGGCGTATCCCGGACGCCACGAGCCGATCGCGAATATCACGAGCAGCCCGCCGATCAGCGAAAGATTCTTCAGCGCCTGAATCATATTCGCCTGACGATCCGGTCCTTCCATCGTCCAGAAGGCATGGAAATACCAGGTGGCCGCAATCGTGAACAGGATCAGCAGCACCGCGCCTGCCCGCGCGCCGATATTAGCCGCGATCATCAATGCCGCGCCGATTTCGATCACGCCGGCCAGAATTGCCAGCATGGTGGGCGTCGTCATTCCAGTGACGGATTCGAGTTGCGGGGTATACGCCCCGAGCATCTCCGGAAGCATGACCTTCGATCCGATGTACGTTGCAGTACCCGGAATATCCATCAGCTTCTGCGCACCGGACAGAATGAAAACGAGCACGAAGAGAATGCGTCCGAGAACCAGGATGCCATTCATGGCGATCACTCCAAAAGGATCTCACCTCATCAGCGCCAGCCTGAGATCGACGGCTCGCGATCTTGCGCGATTCGCGGACTTAATTCTTGGGCGTCGCCTTTTTCGAACCTTTCTTTCCCCTCGCTGCCCGCCCCTTCTTGGCCGCAGGCTGCCGCCCCTTGATTTCGACGACCAGGGCGCGGACTTCCGTGTCGCCTTCATTCGCCGTGGCGGTCTCCTGCGAGGGCAGCCACAGCGCTTCGCCAGCCTTGAATATCAGTTCGTAGCCTTTGCGTCCGGGCGGGGTGAAGACGATCGCTCCATCCGTCAGCGCGTACAGAAACGTGTTGGGGCGCGGCGCGGCCGGTTGCTTTGAGCCGGGCGCAAGCCTGATCTCCCGCACCCTGATCTGCTCGTTTTCAAGCAGCGATTTCTGCGTATCGGCAGCGGTCTGGGCCAAGCCCAATGACGCCGGCAGGATGGTCAGCGCGAGGGCAAGAGCCGGGATCTTCATGGATGCTGCGGCAGGCTGATGGAACGGATTGGACATTCGCTGCCCATCCAGCCGCGGGCTCGTGAAGCGAATGTCAAATCCAAGCTCCACTGGGCTCATATGGGCTCATAGGTGTGCCGCTGCCCTTGATGCCAACATACGCAAACCGCGCGCCGGGATACGAATGTTAGCACCGGGCCGCGAGATGGCAACTCGGGGCGGTCCGCGCGTGGGCGATGGCAATGCTGGGTTGGAGCTGCGCCGCCTTCGTTAGCCGAGGCTTTGCCGGATCAACCGCGATAGCGGCGCGACACCCGATGATAGTTGCCCCCGGATCGCGCTGCCAGCAGCGGCCCTTGTACCAGTAGAATCCGGTTCGGCGCCGTTCCATCTGGGCGCCCCGGCGCGGCGCCGGTCGCCGCGCCGATGATGGCGCCGGCTGCCGCCCCGCCGCAGCCGCCTGCGGCCCCGCCGATAATCGCGCCCGCCGCGCCGCCGAAAATGGCCCGCCGATCAGCCCTTCCTGCGCCTTGGTTTTTTTGCACGGGCATGGCGAGCGCAAGCGCAAGGCAGATCGCCCCGGTCACGATGCGAATCACCGTCATCCTCCCTCAACCCCGGAGCGGCAGAATAGCGGCCGCTGGCGCCTGGCTCCAAA